>Ga0172375_10002715_pt1 | contig 27350 bp, 13 predicted proteins | sample LakKiv1m_FD_114537 | JGI IMG/M metagenome (GOLD analysis project Ga0172375, IMG submission 114537) | Freshwater microbial communities from Kabuno Bay, South-Kivu, Congo - kab_092012_11.1m | ecosystem: Environmental > Aquatic > Freshwater > Lake | place: Democratic Republic of the Congo...
AATTAATTTCTTATTGGAAAGGAGATGCGCATGCAGGACCGTAGCTATCGGGCAGGGGTGTGGGTTCGTTTGGCCGTGTGGACCGTGGTCGCGCTGGCCTGGCAGGCCGGGCCGTTGTTAGCCAAAGACAAAGGCCTGGTTCCCATCGGCGTGACCGGGATCGAGGTGGACATTGAGAAAGGGAAAGCGCTCAAGGTCGGGGCGACACAGCCCGGTTCGCCGGCCGACGGCAAGTTCAAACCAGGTGATATTCTGGCCGGCGTCAATGGCACCAAGCTTGACGAACAACGCGATGACCAGTTGAAGGTGCTGGGCGCGGCGCTTACAGGAGCTGAATCCACCGATGGCGCCATGCGGTTCGACATCCAGCCGGCCAGGGGCGGCGCAGGGAAGGCGGTTGCCATCAAGGTTCCGGTGCTGGGCGCCTACAGTAAGATCTTTCCTCTCAACTGCGACAAGTCGAAGGCCATCATCAAGCAGGCGGCCGCGTTCTATGCGGGCAAGGACCGGATGCGGGAACACAATCTCTGGAACGCCCTTGCATGCCTGTTCCTGCTGTCGACCGGCGATGACGCTTACGTTCCGCGGGTGAAGGCGTACTTCGCCCAGTTCCTGAATGCAGACGGCACGGTGAAGAAGATCGGCACCCACACATGGTTCAACGGCTACAATGGTGTGGCCTGCGCTGAGTACTACCTGCGCACGGGCGACAAGTCCGTCCTGCCGATCCTGCAGCACTACTGTGACGACGCCCGGGCGCGGCAGAAATTCGGTGTCGGTTGGGGCCATTGGGACTATGCGGCCAATCCTGCTTACGAATCCGGCGGCGGCATGCAGCATAGCGCGGGCAACCAGATGCTGCTCACGCTAATGCTGGGCAAGATGTGCGGTGTCAAAGTGGATGACAAGACCCTGCTGGGTGCTCTCAAGCACTGGTACCGGTTTGCCGGTCGCGGTACCATTCCAGTTTCCGACACGCGCCCCTGGTTCGTTTTCAGGTCCGCCGGCCGGGACGGGGGCACTGCGGCCGTGATGCACATAGCCAGCGCCGCCAGGGGCGATGTCTCGATCTACCGTCAGGCGAAGGAATACTTCGCCCTCTCCAATATAACAAGCTGGCCGGAGACGCATTACAACTTTGAAATCTACTGGCACAGCCTTGCGGACCACTTCATGCTCGAGTACGATCCCGCCCGGTACTACGCGACCATGCAACACCAGCGCTGGCGCTACGATCTCGGCCGCCAGCCTTCGGGGGCCTTCTGGGCGGAGCCGGAGAACGGCAGTACCGACCCCATCACCGCGGGCATTTCGCTGGCCCTGGCCTTCACCGGGCCGTTGAAGACCCTGCAGATCACGGGTGCGCCGCGCTCGAAGTATGCACAGGACTTCACACTCCCGGAGTATCTCTGGGGCAACGAAGCGGACCGGGTTTTTCTGTCCAGCAAACACAACCCGGACTTCTATAAGCACGGCAAAGAGGAAGATATCGATGATACGTTCCGGCAGCTGCCGCTGCGGCTCCGGTATACTCCAGGCGAGGTGAAGGATCTCCCCCTCGAAATGATGCTCAGGGATGTTCGTCACGCGCGCTGCGAGGTACGCATGGCCGCTGCCAAGGCGCTGTGCATGAACAACCGGTTTGCGGAGATTGAAGCGCTGCTGCGCGATCCGGATCCCCGCCTGCGCCGGGCCGCGCTTGACGGCATCAACGACTACCACGCGTGGTTCTTTGGGCCCCCGCCGGGCAAGTATGCGCTCAAGGCCGACGCATACACACCCGCCATGGTCGAGGCCATCACCGCGATGCTCGGCAACACCAACGAGGCGTGGTACGTGGTGGACGGCGCGCTGACGGCGCTGCACCACGCCCCGGTCGAGGCCATTGAGAGGAATAATCCCCGTATCCTGCCCTGGACCACCCACGAAGAGTGGTGGCTGCGCGAATCCGCGTTCCTGGCGCTGATGGGCCTGCGAGACAACGAGAAGCTCTTTGTCCAGCACCTCCCGACCCTCATCGACGTGATGGTGAAGGAGTATCGCTTCAATCCGCGCTACAAGATGAAGAAGCTGTTACAGGATGCGTTAACGAAATGGACGAGCGACAGCCAGGCTGGCAAACTTATCGTTGCCGGTTTCCAGCGCGCCGCCGTTGAGGGCCAGGTTCTGTCGGATTTGGGGCAATACCGGCGGTCGGAAGAAGGAATGGTCAGCGTCGTCGAGATCGTGCTGGCATCCATCAAGGCCGCCCCCGAGGCGGCTGCGGACCTGGCGCAAGCGCTCGCGACGAGCGGCCGAGTGGAGTCCATGGATAGCCGAAACCTGATGCGGATAGTGGAGAGGGTCGACAAAGATGACGAGTACCGTGTTGTCGGGTTCTACCCCGCTCTGGAGACACTTTCCGCTCCGCAGAAGGCGCGTCTGGCCGATACTCTCTTTAACGTCTTCCGGCCGGAGTTGATCAAGCGCTTCGCGACCCTGAAGCAGGACGACGAAGACGAAGTGCTGGACCTACTGGCCGATCTGGCCAGGCTGAAGAACCCTAATGCCGGCTGGCAGGTGATTGGCGCGCCCAAACCGGAAGCGCGAGTCTACCGCTGTTATTCCTTCGACCCGTTGACGGACAAGGACCGGCTGGCCCCGGAAATCATGCCGCCGAAACGCTGGCGCGCGGTCGCGCTGCCGGCAGGAATGGAAAAGTGGTACCTGCCTGAATTTGATGACAGCCAGTGGCAGAGCGGCGGGGCTCCGATCGGGGTCGGCGTGTTCAAGGCCTACCGGTTCGGGCATATGGCGTGGACGCCCACGCCCGACCGCGTCTTCGAGAACAAGTCTGACTGGGGCAAGGGCGAGTTCCTGCTAGCCCGCACGACCTTTGACGTGGCCGACCTCGACTATGACTACTATCGTATCCGCATACTGGCCGACCAGGGATACGATATCTACCTGAACGGTCGCAAGCTTCACAGCTTTGCCAAATTCGAGAACGTCCCCAACTACCGCAAGATCATCCTTACCGGGAGCGTGAAGAAACAACTGAAGAAGGGCCGCAACACGCTGGCCGTCTTCTGCAACGCGCGGTACGAGAAGGACAAGAAGAAGGAGTCGTATCACCGCATCGGGCAGCTGGATGTCTATCTCGAAGGTTTGAAGAAAAAGGACGTGGGGCTGGGGCAGTGATGCGAAAGCCGTCACGGAATCATGGGGCTGCCAGGGGTTGCCAGTGTCGGGCGTATTAACTATCAATTACACGGATTCTTTGTGGCACCACAGGAGCTATCCGGAGAAAATTGATTAGGTTGTCTCGTATCAATGCCTGGTAGAGAATCTGTCATATCGTCGCATTACATTGATCCTGCGTTGATCGTCAAGTGTGGGTTGAGAGTGGGTTAGGAGTGGGCGGGTATGAATATTACTCGCCTTCGCCAGAATGCCCCGTGCCTTGGCGCGTGGGAGGAGCCGCCTTCGTGCAGACACTTCTGCGGGCCAAGATGGCGTGGACAAGAAGGTATAACGTTGGAGGAGAAGGGGCGAGGCTACGGCGGAGTTTCACTTTTCAGATCCTGTAATCAATTTATTCAAGAATGAAATTAGCAAATGGATTGGCTACAGAGAAATTGGTGCCAAGGGAGTTGGTTCCCACTATCCCGCCGAAATTAGCGTTTGGAGCAATGACAAAGTTTGTGGTGTTGTGCATGGCGCTATTGCCGATAAACAGGTTCCCATTGAAATCTGCATGTCCCTGAAAGCCGGCGCCGTTGTCTGTAACGTGGTTGGCCTCCACGCGGCAGCCCTGTTCCGCAAAAACCCCGCTGCCGGTGTTGTTGTTCACCTGGTTGCGTTCCACAAGCGCCTGTGCCCCTGCGGAAATTCCGTTACCCTTGTTTTTTGAGACCACGTTCCCGCTCACCTTGCTGCCGGATCCGGCGGCTATCCCGCTGCCACCGTTGTCGCTGGAAATATTGTTAACAACGATGCAGTCCTCCTGCGCGCTTATGCCGACGTTGGTGTTGGCGATGGCAAGGCAGTTCTGGATGGAGCTCTGCGAATTGCAGCTAAAGCCGTTATCCAGGTTGCCCGCGGCAAGGCAGTTCTCGACGACACTGCCGACACCGGAGGTGAAACCCGTGCCGGTGTTTTCCCGGGAACGGCAGTTACGTAAGCGTGTAAACTCACCGGCTATGATACCGGGGCAGAAATTCTTGTACGTCACACAGTCCTCAAGTTCCCAGTCTTTCGAAACGTAGATGCCGGTTCCCCCGAGCAGGCCGTTCCCGATCGCCGAGATTCCCTTCATCCGGCAGTTGACCCCGGCAGTCATTACAACACCGGCCGCTGCCCATCCGCTTACCGTGCCGTTCCGGATGGTAAGGTTGCTCATGTAAAGGTTAGTGCCGGCATTCAGCACTATGCCGGATCCTCCTGTGACATTGGTGTTTCCCATCAGGGTGAATCCGTTAAGGTCAAGGTTCACGTCGTTTGCCGCGATGATAATACCGTTGCTGCCGGCCGGAGCAGAAAGATTCGCCACAAGATAATATGAACCGCGGTTGGTTATTGAATAGGTAAGATTTGTTATGACTGTGCGCGGTTCAATCTGGTTGAGGTTCTTCATCCGGGCTTCCGGTGACCCGGGCACTCCGGGCGGCTCATCCTGGGCAGAAACCACAGCGGCAAAAATGAAAACTGAAAATGACCATATTGCTTTTCTAGAGATTGTTCTCATTCTTTGTTCCGATATTATGGCTTCGTTGAGACCTCAAAGTCAAGGCTATTCCTCCCGCCCTTTCATGCGCGAATACCCGCTTGTCTCCTTCATGAGTTGCCCGTTCTGTCCCGCGGAGCATGGAATTGTTCAATGGCAAAGGAGGTTTGTTCTCAGTTCTTGACGAAGAGAAGGGCAATGCCGCCACAGGCGATGACGGCACCGGCCAGGGCACGAAGCCTGACTGGTTCATTGAAAATGATCCGCATGAACGGGATAATCATGATGGGCGACAGCGAGATGAATGTCTGCACGATTCCAGCCTCGACGTGTTGAAGAGATACCATCAGGGAGATAACTCCCAGGAACGGGCCGACGAACGAGCCTATGGAAATAACCCGCAGGGCATGCATGTCTTTGAATGCCTGTAATACAGAGGGATATCGCCGCAATACCAGTATAAGTATAACGAAACAGACAAAGGCCGGGATGATCCGTATTTCAGTTGCCGCCAGTGCGGAAATGCCTGTCGTCATTCCTTTTTTTGCCAGAACCATTGCAACGGCCATGGCTACTGTTCCCATCAGGGCCAACGCTCCGCCGCCAATGGAAAAAACGTAGCGGTGTCCCTGTTGTGCAAGGGATTCGGGTGACTCAGTAATAACCCATACAATTCCAGCCAGAACCAGCCCAATCCCGGTCCAGTTGGTATGGGAGAGGTGTTCTCCAAGGAACATCCATCCGAACAGGGCCGTGAGTGGCGCCGCAAGTGACAAGATGAGCATTGCCAGCCGTGGCCCGATAATAAGGATGGAACGGAAGACGAGAAGGTCCGAAAGAAAGAATCCGAATACGCCGGAGAGAGCGAGCCATAAAAGAGAGGCGTGGTCTATTGAAGCGGGGAATGCTTCTCCGTAAAATACCAATCCAGTGATAATCAGTAACGGGGTTGCAATGGCAAGCCGTATTACGTTGACTGCGAGGGAACCAACCCGTTCGCCTGCGACTGTCCAGCAGACAGAGCTGACGGTCCATAAGAAAGCCGTGACCAAGGCGAATAATTCACCTGTGTAATTTGACATGCGCTGGAGTCTTCCACGATTTACCTTAATGCGCAACCGGAATTGTTTGGAGGGATGCCGTAAGCGTTCAGCGCGGGCGTCGACGAGCAACGCCCCTACAAAAAGAGCCAGGCTGGAACTTAGGTTGTTCGGGAGCGCAAGACCATATGAAAGCTTTGTGCCTGCTCGTTAACTGTACACATTAGTACCGTCATGTGTCCACTGTAGTATGCATTTTGCGGTTTACAGGAACACCGGTGTTCCTGGTGGTGATCCTTGTAACCGGTTGATTCGTAGCGTTTTGAATTAATTCTTGTTTGATTCCGGGTCTTGGCATATCTCTTGCGATAAATTATGATTTAATCTCATCTGCTTAAGAAAGGTCTGGTTGTGGATCATAAGATTCTGATTGTTCTAGTAATTGCGGCAGGCTTTGCCGGTGCCGTTCATGCTGAAGTTGTGAACTTAAATGATGAGATCCAGAATCAGTTCGAAACGATTCGGCATGATCTCTCCAGGAGGGCCGCTATCGCCGGCCATGCAAAAGAGACTTTCAGGGAGGAGTCCCTGATTCCTGCCTCTGACCGTGATCCTGCCGATGTTGTCCTCCGCCGTACGGCAGCCTTGATGGCTGATTTAAAGAAAACCGGCAAGGCTAAGAAATTTGCCTCTTTTGAGAAAAAGCTTTCAGAGCTTCAGAAGAAGGGGGCTGATACCGCTGTTGCGGATGCAAATGCAAGGCGTGCGTTATTCGGCGAAGCTTGTGTCCTTCGCCGGCAGATTGCCTTTTCCAATCCTCTCCTCAATTTCGACAAAATCCTTTTCATCAAAAGACACCGCGCCGTTTACCCGCACATGTGCGACCAGTTCTATGGAATTGCCCAGGCACCTGGTGGCGGGCTTTACATCCTCGATAATCCATTCAGTGGCGACCAGAAGATCAGGGATGTTCTTGCAGATTCAACGGTTGAGGCCGGCAGACTGAAAGGACAGAAATTATCCGGCGGACCCGTCCAGGGGCCGACCGTTAATTATGATGGCGGACACCGCCGTTCCGGGACAGAGACCGGCGGAGGCGCTTTCCTCTCGCCAAGCTTGTCGTATGACGGGAAACAGATTCTCTTCGCCTATGTAGAAAACAAGGGCAAGCCCGAACAGCTATTCCATACCGATGCCACGCGCGGGCACTGGGATGAGGGAAGGTGCTTCCATATCTTCAAGGTGAATGTTGACGGCAGCGGGCTCCAGCAATTGACGGACGGAACATGGAATGATTTTGATCCCTGCTGGCTGCCAAACGGCAGAATCGCATTCATCACCGAAAGACGCGGCGGCTACCTGCGTTGCGGGCGAGCCTGTCCGCTCTATAACCTGTTTGACATGGCTGCGGACGGCAGCGGCATTAATGCCCTGAGTTTTCATGAAAGCAATGAATGGAATCCCAGTGTTACCCACGATGGGAGGATAATTTATACGCGTTGGGATTATGTTGACCGGCATGGCTGTACGGCCCATGGGCCGTGGATAACAACGCTTAATGGTTCAGATTCGCGCTCCGTTCACGGAAACTTTGCGCCGAGGCCTGTCCGTCCCGACATGGAACTGGAACTGCATGCCATACCTGGCTCTCACAAATACGTTGCGCTTGCGGCGCCGCATCACGGGCAGGCATACGGTTCTCTTATCGTGATTGATCCGAGGATTCCTGACGATGACGCAATGGGGCCGGTGAAACGAATTACGCCGGACGTTGATTTTCCGGAAAGCCAGGGAGGTCATGAAGTATACGGATCGCCGTATCCTCTTTCGGAGAACTATCATCTTTGTGTTTACAGCGCCGGCATGCAGGCGCCGGGCATTGAAGGAAACAGGGAGAATTACGGTATTTATCTTGTTGATGCTTTCGGGAACAAGGAACTGATTTATCGCGATCCAGAGATAGCTTGCATGAGTCCGATGCCATTGAGGTCCACTTCCAGGCCTCCAGTAAGGAAGCCTGGTTTTGAAAAGGAGAACGTTCTTCCCAACGCTCCAGGCGAGGCTACAATGGCGGTAATTAATGTCTACGACAGTATCAGCCCCTGGCCGGCGGACACTAAAGTTAAAGAGCTTCGAATCTACCAACTTCTGCCGATGTCTGTTCCGTCTGGATCAGCGCCGCATCAAACAGGAAAACAGATAGCCGAGTCGCGTGACTCCGTGGTTCCCTGTCGATGGGTGCTCGGTACCGTGCCTGTGGAGAAAGATGGCAGTGCGTATTTTACTGTTCCGGCCTACAGAGAGGTATTCTTCCAGGCAATTGATGAGAAAGGAATGGCGATTCAGTCAATGCGTTCCGCGACATACGCGCGGAAGGGAGAGAGTCTTGTCTGCCAGGGTTGTCACGAGCCGAAAAATCGTGCGCCGGTGAAGACGAAATCCCGGACCCTGGCCCTCATGCGCAAATCTTCGGTGCCGAAACCTGATGTAAGCGGTTCCAACCCATTCAGTTATCCTCTGCTTGTCCAGCCGGTACTTGACCGCAACTGCGTGACTTGCCACGAGAAGAACAAGGAGAAGGCTCCTAACCTTAAGAAAGACCCGATAGCAAATCACTGGTATGCTTCCTACAACAGCTTGATTCATTTTGCATATACCAGTTATGGGGCAGGCGGGAACTGGAGCAGCCCGAAGTTCTACCGGACAACGCCCGGGCAGTTCGGCGCACGGGTTACCAGGCTCTATTCAATGCTCAGCAAGGGTCATCATGATGTGAAATTGTCCGAAGAGGACATGCACCGGATAACTCTATGGCTCGACTCGTCCTCGATGTTTTACGGTGTCTTCGAAAAAGAAGGCGGCCAGGCCCAGCTTCGTGGCGAGATCGCTAAACCGACACTGGAGTGAATACGCGAAGAGAATCTTCAGGGCAGGGAGAGGGGAAGATGTGAGAATGAGAAGGTTGTGTTTGCTGATTCTTATCGCAGCTGCAGGCTAGTATGTGGAGCTGATTTGTCACAGGCAAAGGTAATAAAAGTAATCGAGGTAACTAATGAAGAAATGTCTGAGTATGCTGCTGGTGTTGTGTTCGTTTGTCGGGATGGTTGCGGCGAAAGATGATCTCGAAAAGGATTTTATCAATCCGCCGGATTCGGCCAAAGCGCATACGTGGTGGCACTGGCTGAATGGCAATGTTTCGAAGGAAGGCATCACCGCCGACCTTGAGGCTATGAAGAGGGTGGGTATCAATGGTGCGCAGATTTTCAATGTCAGCGAGTCAATTCCCGATGGTCCGGCGCCGTTTATGTCGCCCAAATGGCTTGACCTGTTTAAGCATGCGGCTTCCGAGGCAAAGCGGCTTAACATGGAGCTTTGTTTCCATAACTGCGCCGGCTGGTCGTCCAGCGGCGGGCCATGGGTCAAGCCAGAGCATGGAATGCAGACAGTGGTTACAAATGAAACGCAGGTGAAAGGTCCGGTCAAGTTTGATTCGATACTCAAGAAGCCGCAAGTCAATAAAGACTGCTACCGCGATATCGCAGTGCTGGCTTTTCCTTCTCCCGCAAAGATTGCCACAATAGAAAGCTTGAATCATAAGACTTTGAGTAAACATTACCGTTACAATATTCAGCCTGATTCAAAAGAAGTTGCTTCCGATGCGGTTATAAAGCGCGACCAGGTTCAGGATATAACGTCACGAATGGATGCCGAAGGAAAGCTTGTGTGGGATGTTCCAGCCGGGGAGTGGACGATCCTGCGAGTTGGTTACACGCCCACGGGTAACATGAATCATCCGGCACCAGATGCAGGGCGGGGCCTTGAAGTTGACAAGTTGAGCAGGGAAGCATTCGACGCCTTCTGGGCGGGCGGAATAACGCCTATCCTGAACAAGCTCGGTCCGCTGGCAGGCAGGACGCTAAACAACTGCCTGATCGACAGTTACGAGGTTGGGAGCAATAACTGGACGCCTAAATTCCGTGAAGAATTCATTAAGCGGCGTGGCTATGATCCCATATTATTTCTCCCGGCATTGAGTGGGCGTTATATTGATGGCGGAGAAATAACGGAACGGTTTCTCTGGGATTTCCGCCGCGTGATCGGCGATCTTTTCTTTGAAAATTATTTCGGTTATTTCAGCGAGAAATGCCGGAAGAACGGCATGATGGCCTCCATTGAACCTTATGACGGTCCGTTCGAATGCCTGCAGGTAGGCGCAAAGGCTGACATACTCATGGGTGAGTTCTGGGCATCGTCCAATCCGGGTGAGTCGGGTTCGGTCAAGCTGGCAGCTTCCAGTGCGCATTCCCATGGTATTCGAATTGTGGGAGCTGAATCGTTTACAGCAACTCCCGATAAAGGCAAGTGGTTGAATCATCCAGGTTCCCACAAGGCGCTTGGCGATGTGCAATGGTGTGCCGGCATAAACCGCTTTATCCTCCACTGCTATGCTCATCAGCCGTGGATGGACAAGGCTCCCGGCATGACAATGGGCCAGTGGGGTACGCATTTCGGCCGTTTCAATACCTGGTGGGAGCAGTCCCGGGCGTGGTTCTCGTATATTGCGCGCGGTCAGTCGCTGCTGCAGAAGGGCCAGCCTGTAGCGGATGTGTTGTTCTTCGGCGGCGAAACTGTGCCCAATGGCGGCGTGCAGAAGAATGATCTTAAGTCAAATGGTTACGACTACGATGCGGCCGGGACCGACCTGATGCCGCTGTTGAAAGTTCGGGATGGCATGGTCGTCACGCCTTGCGGCACAAGTTACAGGCTGTTGGTTCTGCCCCCTACAAAGTGGATGACTCCGGAGCTGGCCCGTGTTGTGCGTAATCTTGTCAAGAAAGGCGCAACGGTTCTGGGACCAAAGCCGGATAAATCGCCGAGCCTCTCCGGGTATCCCGCCTGTGATGCCGAGGTGCGCGCCATAGCCGACGAAGTCTGGGGGCAGGGTACATCTGAGAATATATACGGGAAAGGCCGCATAATTCCAGGTGGAGACGTTGTATCTGTGCTCAACAAGCTGGCACTGGCGCCGGACTGTGCGGTTGCTGACAGCCGTGAGACAGCTTTGTCATTCATTCATCGCAGGGTTGATTCTGCCGACGTATATTTCGTTGCCAACAAGGAATCAAAGCCGCGCCGGGTTGTCTGCAGCTTCCGGGTTGCAGGCCGGCAGCCAGAGCTGTGGGATGCCGAGAAGGGAACAATCTCCTATGCTCCAATCTGGAACTGCGAGAAAGGACTTACCAGCGTGACGCTTGACCTGGAGCAGGCAGGATCAGTGTTTGTGGTCTTCCGGCGTCCCGTGAAGGCCGCCTCTTCGGCGGTGCAGTCAATAACAGCGTCTACGCCGCCAGTGCAGGCTGTTCCCGTCGGGTTCAATCTCGTTTCTGCGCGTTACGGAACGGCGCCTGAAGGCGCGGAATCCATTGATATCACCGACCGGGTGAAGCAGGCAATTCAGGCAGGAAAGGTGCAGGTTGACAATGAACTTGCCGGTTCTGATCCTGCGGTTAATAAAGTCAAGAAGCTCTGGGTGGAATACGTCATCGACGGTGTGACGAAGAAACTGGTTGTCGATGAGGGCGATGACCTGTGCCTGGCGGCAGGTTCGGCTGGCAGCAGTCAAATCCTGCCGTCTCTGACGGTGACTCCTTCCGGCACAATGCTGCGTATCCGGGAGAATGGCAGCTATGTTGTGAAATTCAGTGATGGCGGCGAAAAGAAGCTCACGGTGACAGACCTGGCCAAACCGGTGGCCGTTGATGGCCCCTGGGATATTTCTTTCCAGGCCGGGCGGGGTGCGCCGGCAAAGGCCAGCTTTGAGAAGCTGATCTCATGGCCGGAGCATGCGGATGCCGGAATCAAGTATTTCTCAGGCACCGCAACGTACCGGAAGGTTTTCGACCTTCCGGAAGGCACAAAGGCACAAAGTAACAAAGGCACAGAGAATAAATTATATATTGATCTTGGTAAGGTGCATGTTATTGCTGAAGTTAAGCTTAACGGCAAGAACCTGGGTATCTTATGGAAGGCGCCGTATCGTGTTGATATTACCGATGCAGTTCACTCCGGCAGGAATGACCTTGAGATTGAGATCACCAACCTGTGGCCAAACCGTCTCATAGGCGATGAACAGCTGCCGGAGGATGTGGAGTGGGCCGGCATACATCTCAAGTGTTGGCCCGAGTGGATGGTGAAGGGTGAGCCGCGGCCGTCGAAGGACCGCGTGACCTTTACCACATGGCATCATTGGAAGAAGGATTCACCTCTTCAGCCTTCCGGACTTATCGGTCCGGTTGTGCTGAGCCCGGTTGCAGTAGTGCCGGTGAATAAATAAATGCGCCAGAAAGGCTAAATGAAATGAAGCAAATACTGATTCTGGTTTTGTGTCTTGCGGTTACGACCCTTGATGCGAAAGAGAAGGTTGAGCCGATTGACCGGCATGCGCTGGTTACACGGCATAACATCAACTGGAATGAATTGGCTGGCCGCATTCCTCTTGGGAACGGGGAGTTCTGTTTTGGGGCGGATGCCACCGGTTTGCAGACTTTTTCAGGCAACAGCATGTCGCACTGGGGCTGGCACAGTTTTCCCCTGCCGGACGGTGTGACACCTGACATGGTTCCAGCAACAGGGACCATGATGAAAGGGCGGGTAAAAGGAGGAGATGGTGTAGGGGTAGGGAGCGTTCTTCGCCCGTGGATGTTCGACAATCCGCACATGATGAATCTCGGACGCCTGAGGCTGATCCGTTCAAACGGGCGGACTCTTGTGCCGGGCGAGATTTCAGGCCTGGAAAGAACGCTTGATCTTTGGACCGGAATCCAGGCTTCGAAGTACAAGGTTGACGGAAAGGATGTGAAGGTCGAGACGTGCGTGCACCCGGAAATTGACATGGTGGCGGTGCGGATTGAGTCGGCGCTGGTAACTGACGGAACGCTGGAGGTGGTTCTGGATTTTGCGTATCCCGCGCTCAAGAATGATGCGTGGGTTGGTGATTTCAGCCGGAGGGATGGACATGTAACAGCGGTGCTTAAACGCAAAGATCAGCGCATTGATCTTAAGCGCATTGTTGATTCCTCCGTTTATCATGTCAGCCTTTTGGCATCAGAAGGGTGCGCCATCAGGGAGGATGGAACTTTCGTGGTATCGGCGCGCGGGGCCAATGCTCTGGAGTTTGCATGCGCCTTTTCTGTCGAGCCTCTTTCGGCAAGACTTCCTTCTTTCGAAAAGACAAAGAAGGCATGTGCTGAGCATTGGGAGAGTTTCTGGAAACATGGCGGGGCCATTGATCTTTCGGGCAGCAAAGATCCGCGCTGGAAGGAACTTGAGCGCCGCATTGTTCTATCGCAGTACAACATGGCGGCACAGTCTGCCGGGAGCTGGCCATCGGCTGAGACGGGCCTGCTGGGGCTTGACTGCTGGCGAAGCCAGTTCCATATGGAGATGGTGTGGTGGCACATTGCACATTACGCGCTGTGGGACCGGTGGGACATGGGGGACAAGGCGCTGGGCTGCTACAAGAGATTTACGCCTATCGCGCGTCAGCAGGCTGCGCAGCTTGGATACAAGGGTTTGAAATGGGGCAAGTCATGCGGACCGGAAGGAAGGAGTGCGCCCTGGGAAGGCAACCAGGTGTTGCTGTGGAAGCAGCCGCACCCGATTTTCTTTGCCGAGCTCGAATATCGCCTGAAGCCGACCCGTGCGACATTAAAAAAATGGGCCGATATTATAGAAGGCACGGCGGAAAATATGGCCGACTATCCGACGAAGGACGAGAAGACTGGAATCTATTCTCTCGATCCGGTCATGCCGCCAAGTGAGCGGGGGATTACGCGCGACACTGTTTTTGATCTTGCGTACTGGCGCTGGGGGCTCGACAAGGCGCAGGAATGGCGGGAGCGAATGGGGCTAAAACGCAATCCACAGTGGGACGAGGTGCGCAGGAACCTGGCCCAGCTTCCTGTTGTTGATGGAGTATTTGTCCATTCGGCTGAGTGGCACGACACTTATACAAAACGGGCGTGGGAACATCCGGACCCCATCGGTGTGTTTGGAATGCTTCCGCCGGTTGACGGTGTAGATCGTGATACTGTGCATCGCACAGTGAAGAAAGTGTGGTCAATCTGGAACTGGGATCGTACGTGGGGCTGGGATTTGCCGTGGATGGCCATGGCTGCGGCAAGGATCGGTGAGCCGGCGATGGCGGTTGAGGCTCTGCTAAAGGATAGCGGGCGGAATCATTTCGACACGATAGGAGTTAATACGGGCGGACCGTGCCCGTACCTGCCGGGTAACGGCGGTTTGCTTTACGCGGTTGCGATGATGGCGGCCGGCTGGGACCCGCCTTCGCAAGGAAGCTCCCTCCTTCGCCAAGAGGCTACGGCGGGGCGAGTCGGCGTGGCGGGTGGATGCCCGGATAGAAATGCACCGGGATTTCCTGACGATGGATCGTGGGTTGTGAAGTGGGAAGGATTGAAAAAGGCACCGTAGAGGGAAAGGCATAAAGTATCAAAGGCACAGAGGCACAAAGCAGGAATTAAGAAAGCCGAGTGCAGAATGTCGACTTAAGGAACGAGGTAAGCGTAAGGAGGTTCCCGTGCCACCAGGGATATCGCTGATACTGGCGGCGGGGTTGGTTTTCCGGGACAATCTTTTGAGTTGAGTGGAGAGGCAATGCAAATAAAACGAAGCGGCATTAAGGCGGCAGCGGTTGCCCTGCTGTGTCTTGTCGGCGCAGGATGGGCGGCGGAAGAAGCAGACCTGAAAAATCTGCGCCTGGCTGTCGAAGATCTTTCGCGGACTTTCCCTGAAAAGTATATCCAGGGTCCGAAATTCCTGGAACGGCTTGCGATCATGGAAAAAGCACCAGCAACGGGGGCTGACAAGGCGAAGTTGGACCAGGAATTTAAGGCTTTGCAGAGGGAAGCGTTACTGGCAAATCCGCTGTTAGATTTTGACCGCATGCTTGTTATCCAGCGCAACCCGGCGCAGATGGGACTGCCGCAGAACTGGGAGGGCAATTGTTCCCTGCCAAAGCGGGGTTATGAGAACGCCATCGTCATCCTGTCGTCCATCCGCACCAGTGCTGATCTGAAGATACTGTTCAAGCCGCCGCGGGGTGAGTTTGTGGGCGACATGGACCTGGATTTTGATGCGGCGCGTATGTTGTTTTCGATGCCGGGTTCCAACGGCTGCTGGCAGGTTTTTGAGATGAATGCTGACGGCAGCAATCTCAGGCAACTGCCTCTGATTCCTGATAAGGATGTGGATAACTACGGCGGCTGTTACCTGCCGGACGGTAATTTAATCTTCGTGTCAAGCGCGACGTTTGTGGGCGTGCCGTGCGTCCGCGGCAGTGCAGATGTGGCGAACCTGTTCCGCTGGGAACGGGCCGAAGGTTCCATCCGCAGGCTGACATACGAACAGGACCATGACTGGTGTCCTAACGTGATGAGCGATGGCCGCATACTCTATCTTCGCTGGGAATACGCGGACATCCCTCACTATGTCTCGCGGATACTGTTTACAATGAATCCTGACGGGACGGTCCAGCGCGAATTCTACGGAAGCAATTCTTACTGGCCGAATTCGCTTTTCTATGCAAGGCCTGCGCCGGGAAGTGCGACGAAATTCTTCGGCGTTGTAAGCGGCCATCATGACACGAAGCGCATGGGCGAGCTGGTGCTGTTTGATACTGCGCTTGGGCGCCACGAGGCGGATGGCGCAATCCAGCGCATCCCGGGCCGGGGCAGGAAGGTCGATCCGGTTATCCGTGACCAGCTTGTTGCCGGCTCGTGGCCGAAGTACCTGCATCCCTGGCCCCTCAGCGAGAAGTATGTCATCGTCGCCGCGCAGCCGTCGCAGGGGCAGGACTGGGGCATCTATCTTGTCGATGTGTTCGACAACATGGTGCTGATCAAGAAAACTCCGGGCATGGCATTGCTTGAACCGATTCCGCTGAAAGCGCGGCCACGGCCGCCGGTGGTCCCTTCAAAGGTTAAGCCCGGAGCGACTGATGCGCTGGTTCACATTTCTGACATCTACACCGGACCGGGATTGAAGGGTGTTCCGCGCGGCGCTGTGAAGCAGCTGCGGTTATTGACATATGGTTTTAGTTATAAAGGCATGGGCGGGCAGATCGACAGGATCGGATTTGACGGCCCATGGGATGTCAGGATCATCATGGGCACGGTGCCGGTCTCACCTGATGGCTCTGCGAACTTCCGCGTGCCGGCCAACCTGCCGATAGCAATGCAGCCGCTTGATGTAGACGGGCGTGCGTTACAGCTCATGAGGAGCTGGATGACGGCCATGCCCGGCGAGGTTGTTTCCTGTGCCGGCTGTCACGAGAGGCAGAACACGGCGTCGCCTTTGCGCTTACCGCTGGCGCTCACCAGGCCGCCGGTGGAGATCAAGCCGTGGTGGGGCGGGGCGCGCGGTTTTTCGTTCACCAACGAGGTCCAGCCGGTACTTGACCGCTACTGCATTGCCTGCCACGACGGCAGGGCTGGCCGGCCGGACCTTCGCGGCGGAAGTTTTGCGCGTGCCGGAGGGAAGGACCCGGGTTACGACACTCCAAACCTGTTTTCAACGTCTTACCTGGCTCTCAAGCGCTTTGTGCGGAATGCGACCATCGAGAGCGACATGCACCTGCTGATGCCGGGCGAGTTTCACGCCGATACGACCGCCCTGATGCAGCTGCTTGAAGCCGGCCATCACGGGGTGAAACTGAATCCAGAGGCGTGGGACAGGTTTAATACGTGGATTGACCTTAATACGCCTGCCCGTGGCTCGTGGACCGAGATATGCGGCACTGCCCGTGTGGCCAGGGAATGTCAGCGCAGGCGCGCAATGCTGATTGCCTATGCCGGCCGTGATGAAGATGTTGAAAATGTTCCTCCTGCGCTTGTGTTCAAGGGGCTGGGAAAAGAACCGGAGCCTGTAGATACCGCAACCACGGTTTATGTTCCCGCCTGTGCTGCGACCGGGCCGGCACCGTCGGCTGTCGAGTCCCGGAAAATGAAGACACAGTCCATTGACCTGGGTGAAGGTGTCGCGCTGGAACTCGTGCAGGTGCCCGCCGGTGATTTTGTAATGGGTGACAATGCTGGAGAGGCCGCGGAGCGTCCAGCCGGGAATGTAAAGATCGCAAAACCGTTCTGGATCGGGCGTATTGAGGTAAGCAATGAGCAATACAGGAAATTTGATCCAGCGCATGACAGTGGAATCGAAGTTGGAGATTTCCTGCAGTTCAGTGAACAGGAACGGGGATATCCTGTCAATGGTCTCCGCCAGCCGGTGGTGCGGGTGTCCTGGAGCGAAGCACAGGCTTTCTGTCTCTGGCTGGGCAAGCGCATGGGTAAGAGAATTCTGCTTCCGACCGAGGCGCAATGGGAATGGGCATGCCGTGCCGGGACGACCACGCCCATGAATTATGGCGCGTGCACGGTTGATTTTGCGCCGTGCGCAAATCTTTCCGATTCCAGGTTCCGGCGCGTGGATACATTTGGGTGGAATCTTCCAAGCGGTGCAATTCCACCCTGGCGTCCCGCTTACACGAATGTCAATGATGGCCATCGCGTCAGTTCTCCTGTCGGTTCTTTTCGTCCGAACGTCTGGGGGCTTTGCGATATGCATGGTAACGCGGCAGAGTGGACGCGGTCGGCATTCCGGCCATATCCATGGCGTGACAATGATGGCCGGAACAAGGAGTCCGGCGATGAGAGGCGTGTTGTGCGCGGGGGGTCGTGGTCTGACAGGCCTGAGTACGCGAGGTCGTCAAGGCGCATGGCCTATCCGCCATGGCGCGGAGTGTACAACGTCGGGTTCCGGGTGGTTTGCGAGGATGAGTAGCAAAAACCGGTTGTTCGATGGCTTTCGTTATTTTTCCACTGGCACGACGATGCCCTGCATGATGACTTTCTGGCAGAGGATGAACGCGATGAAGGTGGGGATGGCGGCAATAAGCAGGGCCGCAAAAGTCAAACCCATGTGTCCCTGTATCTGAAGCTGGTAAAGGAATACCATCAGGGTCCACATCCTCTCATCCGGGCACAGGATGAAGGCGAACATGAAATTCCCGTAGGCCGCGGTGAAAGCGCCGAGCGTCAGGACGGCAAGGATTGGCTTGGACAGCGACATCGTGATGTGCCAGAAAATGGTCCACTCGCCGGCGCCATCTATCTCCGCCGATTCGTAGAGCTCGCGCGGCAATGAATCGAAGAACCCTTTCAGGAGGAATATATTGAACCCGTTCGCCACTCCCGGAAGGACCAGGGCCGCGAAGGTGTTGAGCATGTCAAGGTGCTTGATCAGGAGGAAGTTGGGAATCATTGCCACGGCCGGTGGAAATGCCATTGTAGCCATGCAGAAAAGCAGGATCTTGTAAGTGCTCGGCAACCGGTACCGGCTCAGCGCATAGGCCGCGATGGGATTGACTATCAGAGTGAACAGAACGGCAAGCAGGCAGTACATGACCGTATTGCCGAGTGCCCGGCCATGCAGGAAAATGTATTCAAAAACCTGTTTGTAGTTGGCGGTAATAAACTCGCTGCGTATTTCTCTGCTATTGGCAAGGAAGTCAGCGTAATCAACTTCCCTTGCAGGCATTGGCAAGGTTTCAAATGAAGTGTATTGCGCTTTGTGGGCAAGATTGAGCGCTTCCAGGCTGTCCCTGTACTTTTCTTTCAGGAAACCGCGGAATTTAATTTCCGGACCAGTTAAGGAGATGCAATCTACCGGGACAGTCCGTATGAATTCCGACCAGTCGACAAGCCTGTCGGATGAATGGAGCAGGTCCTCAGGGTAGGGGACGGTGTCGAAAGAAGAGAACGAAGACTTATAATGGATATTCAGTTCTGCGATTGTGCCTGCGTAGCGGTTAGACAGGAATTGGGCGAAAAGCGGTTTTGCATCGGGGCTGATGCAGATGAACTGAAGGTTCAATTCTTCCCTGACAAAGTGTTCCCAGTCTTTCCTCTTCTGGGTGTTTTTAGGCACAGCCCCGGCAAGTGTGATTTCGTTGTAGCTGGAAAATGATGTTCCGTGCGCCTTGTTGTATTCGCTGATGTCCACTCCGTAGACGGGTTCAAGGAAAGTCTGGACAAAGGCGCCATCGAGGCTTGAGTAGAAGCGGAACCAGGCAGGCTGTTCTGACTTGAATCTGTAAAACTCTTCTTCTATGGGCGAGTGGCTGAGTTTGTAACGCCGTTCAGTCAGGCGTTCGACGATGCCTCCGATGGCAAGCCAGCTCTCGGTATGGGTGCCGAACCTGGTGTTGAATTGATCGATACTGCCGCCGGAAAGCTTCATCAGGCGTGCGCGAAACTCGCGCTGTTTGCGAAGTAAGAGCCGGTCACCGGCGTGTGACATATAGCCGAGGTTGTACCAGCCTGCCGGGATTCCTTGCGAAGCCTCGAACTCCTTCCAGTCTGAGACCCGCTGTAATTCAATCTTTTCCGGTGGCTTGATGATGCTGAACTCGTTTGTTTTTACCCGGTTGGCCGGGCAGTATTTTGTGAGCGAGTTATTGTATTTGCACTCAAGATGTTTCCTGTAGAGGACGATATCGTCGTGGAAGAAAGCCGGAACGATGTCAAAATCGTTCCGGTCCACGTTGCTTTTGAATGAACCTGATATCATCAGAAGGAACGGATAGACCATTGTGAATGCGCCGGCGGAGAGGAAAAGGTAGATGCCTGCCAGCAGGAGCCTTACCGACGGCGCCTTTCTTCCGACATTTGAAACCAGCGGCATGTCTTTATTGACCTCCTGCTGTCCTGAACTCGACGCGTGACAGGCGTTTCATCTGGATAACGGTGAAACCTATGAGCATGGATCCCAGTATCCAGGCTGTTGCGGTGGCGAATCCGAATCTCAGGTGGATGAACGCATCGTAGAATATTTTCAGGGCAAGCACCTGTGTTTCACCAGCCGGGCCTCCGCCTGTCATTGCCAGGATATATTCTGCGACACGGAACGCGTTGATCACGGCGCCTATGAAATTCATGAAGATCAGTACGCTTATTGCCGGTAAAGTTATGTGACGTATCTTGCCGAAGAACCCGGCGCCGTCGAGTTCAGCGGCCTCGTAGAGGTCTTCCGGGATGGTCTTCAGCGCCGCCAGGTATATGAGGCACCCCGGGCCGAGTCCGGCCCAGACGGTAGGAAGGATAATGCACGGCATAACCAGGTGCGGATTCTCCAGCCAGCGCTGGGGTTTCAGGGGGAAGTTTCCCCATGAGACAAGGGCCGCGGTGCCGGCAAGGCAGACTAGGGTGAGCAGGCCCAGGAACCTTGCCGATGTCTGATGTCCATTACGCGCGTTGAAATACGAAGACAGGGCGCAAACGGCTGTTACAAGCAGTGCCGCGGCGTACCAGCCCCAGGCGGGGATGCCTGTAATAAGCTGGTTCAGCAGGCCGCGTTCTGATGGCTCGAAGAAATTTTTCCACATCAGCATCACGACGAGTCCGGAAATGACGGCCGGCAGGTAGTAAAGTATGCGGAAGAACACCTTGCCTTTCGGTATTTCGTGCAGAAGGACGGCAAGTCCGATCGGCGCGAAGAATCCCATGACTATTGAGAGGAAGGCGTACCACAGGCTGGCCCGGAGGGATTGCCAGAATTCCGGGTCCCAGAGGACCGCGGCGAAGTTGTCGATTCCTGCCCAGGTGCTGGGCAGGAGCAGATGGTAATCCTGGAGAGCCATCGTTGCGCCCCAGAACATCGGGACGTAGCGCCAGAGGGCGATCAGAATAACTGCGGGTAGAAGCAGTGCATAGGCAAACTTGAAGCGTTTAAACTGCCAGCTTCCTTTCCTGTCGTCAGGGGTGAATATCCTGATCACGTAGATGAAGAGCCAGATGAATCCAGCAAGTATCACGAGGGCCGTTACTGTGGCGACAGTGCGCCGGATCTTCTGTTTGGCTGGCGGAATGTGGCCGATCATTTTCTCGTTTGCGCGCCGTACATAGTCATCCAGTATCTGCCTGATTCGTTCCGTGTTCTCCGGGGAAGGAGTCCGACCAAGTCCTTCGATGAGGATCGTGTCTGCCGGTGCAGCCATGTAGTTGTAAATCATCTGGCAGTTCCGGCCGTATGGCTCAGGTTCCCCTTTGGCAATGGCTTCCTTGAAGGCATTGCGCCAGCTTTGCGGGATACGGCGGAGGTAGTCAGTGTAACCAAGTCTTTCCAGGTTGACCGGGTTGGCAAAGAGGCCGTATCCGTTTTCGACGAGCACCCGGGTTCTTATGTCCTTTGCTTCGCGGGAGCCCATGAAATATATGAAATTCCATGCCGCTTCCAGGGTTTCCTCGCCTTTGGCAGCCGTGCCTGCGAATATTCCGGCCATCGGGCAGTTCAGTTCGGAAGACCGCTTTCCTCCCGGGCCGGCTGGGACCGGCGCGATTCCGACGAGTTCCGGGTTGATGTCTGCAAGGAGATCGTCTGTGAAGTACCGTTCGATCATGCCGATCCGGCCCTGTGCCCAGAGTAAGCCGGATGCGTCATCACGGCAAACCACCCCTTCAACTGTTTTCCCGGAAGGATCCTGCCATTCGCCCTGGAGAAGTTTCCCGATAAATTCGTACGCGGTAACGGCCTGCGGAGAATTGAAGGTGGCATACCAGCTGTTATCTTTCTTCTCCTCCATGGCCCTTGCGCCCGCGGAGCACAGTATTGAATAAAAATAGGCTGACCAGTGAGGGCTCCTGGTCCAGGCGAGGCCATATGTCCCTTTTGAGGGATTGGTACAGAGCCGGGAGAATACGAGAAGTTCATCCCAGTTTTGAGGCGGGCGGTCCGGATCCAGGCCTGATGCCTGGAAAAGGTCTTTGCGCCAGCAAAGTCCCTTTACGTAGGTGCCATAAGGCATGGCCCAGTAATGTTTTCCCGTATCCGGTCCGGGCCCGTACCGGAACACGACCTTTCTGATCTGGGGCAGTATCCTCTCCGCAAGTTCTTCTTTCGGAAGCTTCCTGATCCATTTGTCCAGTGGATAGAGGAACCCTTCCTGTATGTAGGTGTCGGACTGGCGGAAGTTGACATAGATGACGTCCGGGCTGACTCCGCCGGCAATGGCCATGAGCGGTTTTGTGTCCATTGCGCTCATTTCCGGGATTTCGATGCCGCTGGGAGCGGAAAGTTTGATCTGCGGATATTTCTTCTGGAATGCGCTGATTACTTCGCGGGAACAGCGAGCATCGATACCGGTGTCCTCCGGGCTCGGCAGTTCCCATACAGTGAGATTGATGATTTTAGGGGAGGGCGCTGACCCGGCAGCGAAAGAGTGCGAAAGCGTTAAAATGGCCGAAAAAAGAATGGCTGATATAAGTCTCATCATCTGCAGCAACAATGCCATTAATCAGGGGGGCTTGTAAATCCCGCAATGAAGTGATAATCAGTCTGAAGGCCGGATTCGTCCGGGGTGATTGTACATAAGGATTTAAGAAGAAGAGGGGGAAGATGATCAGGGCAAGTGATTTCAGGAAAGGCGATGTTGTCGTGATTGGCGGAGAGCCTCATGTAATAGAGAGTATTGTCATACAGACGCCGGCGGCGCGCGGAACCAGCACATTTTATAAAGTGCGGTTTCGTAATGTCCAGACGAAGAAGAAAGTTGACCAGGCTTTTCGCGGGGATGACGTGCTCGCTGAGGCGGATTTTGAGAAGAGGGAGATCCAGTACCTTTATAATGATGCGGCGGGTTATACTTTCATGGATCTTTCTGATTACAGTCAATTTACCCTTCCGGGTGAGGATTTGGAAGACGAGCGGCAGTATCTGACGGATGGTATGGAAGGAATATTCTCCCTTGTGTCCGGAGACCGGGTACTGGGGATTGAGTTGCCGCCGGTGGTTGAGGTGAAGATTGAGGAGACGGATCCGTCCATTAAAGGCGCTTCGGCTACTTCCCGCAACAAGCCGGCCAGGACATCCACGGGCCTTGTAGTCCAGGTTCCTGAATATCTTTCTGCCGGTGATAAAATCCGCGTTGATACCCGCACCGGCCTTTTCGTTTCGAGGGCTTAGGGATTATCAGGAGAATAAAAGAGCCCGTTGGCCAGACAGGTTTCAATGGACTCTAATTAGATCATTTATCTACCGCTACCTCTGTGGGTGGGGGTCCTCTATTTCCTGTCCAGCCAAGGGCTGCTTGTTTATTAGCATCCAGCGTGCCAACTTCAGGATGTGCTGCAGACAGGATTGACTATTGCGATTTTCCTACATTTTTTTGTACATATTGAGGAATGTCTCAATAACTGTCTTGTTATTCTTCCTGGTTTGCTGGCCGGGATTGGACACTTTCGCGGCTGCGGGTGGCCAATGAGATATTGGGAACAGGGCCTATAGACTGTTTTTTGCGGCTTTCAGTCGAAGGGCGGTTTGCCGGTAGGCGTAATTCAGGAAGAATCATTCGGGTTGATATATTAAAGCCAGTATGTAGTATGCGGCCCTGTGAATAGTTTCAACATGGATAGAGAGATACCGAAAATAGACCTGATGTCCAAGAGCGGTGTGCCCAAGACCCCTGTGCAACACGGGAATGCAACGCCTGTGCCGGCATTTCCATATTCGCCTTCTTCAGGGAATATCACGATGGAGAGCCTGCAGGGCAATTATGAAGCGATTGTGAATGCGCGCGCCATTTTCTATCCGGTTGCCTATCAATTCCTGAAAGAACTCGGGCGCGGCAGGCAGGGCCGGGTTTTCCTGGGGCTTCGCCAGGGCGCGCGCGGCTGCATAACGGAACATGCCATCAAGGTGTTTGATCCCCGTATCTACCGGAACACAGAAGAGTACTGGACCGATATGGGGCGCATTGCTTTCCAGATATCCAGGCTTCAGCGCGTGCAAAGTCCCAACCTTGTAGCCATGTCGTCCTACGAGGAAACCTGTGGAATCGGTTATGTCCAGCTGGAGGCTGTTGATGGCCTGGACCTTGGCTGTTTTCTCAGCAGGGAACACCTGGAGCTTACGAAAAAGAAATGTTCCCCAAAAGAATGGACGAAGATGACAAAGACGATTTTCAGGATGAAGGGTGACAGGGTGTGTCTCCAGCCGGGCGTAGCGGTTTATATTCTTCGCAGTGTACTGCGCGGGCTTGAGCGCCTTCATGCCATCAATTTCCTGCATTCCGACATCAAGCCCGAAAACATAATGATAGACCGTCTTGGAAATGTGAAAGTTGTTGATTTTGGCCGTGCAGTGATGGCCGGAGAAAAGGTGTCGTTCCTGATGGGGTCGCCTCTTTACATGGCGCCGGAGATTCACCGCCGACAGGTCGGGGGAATACAGTCCGACTTTTACAGTGTGGGCCTTGTTGCCTTGGAAATGCTGCGAGGCGAAAAGATTGCGCATAATGACGAAATGGAGGAACCAGACCTGTTACAGCTGAAGATGAAGCTGCCCGATCTGCTCGAAAGTATTCTGCCGCCGCATGTTCTCGACAACAAGGACCTGGTGGCGATACTGCGCCGTTTCATTGAACCTGATCCCGTGGAACGGTATTCGAGCGCACAGGAAGCCGAGGTTGGAGAAGGCGGCCTCAGGGTAATTGATCAACAGCTTGTCCAGGCCGGGCTTGCCAGCGAATACGGCCGCGACCTGTCTGAGTACATTTCGAAACTTGTGGATGAAAAGACGCAGCGCATCGAACTGAATTCTGCCAGGAGTTGACACCAAAGCTTCGGCGTGGCGCGTCAGCCGGCACGGGTTCTTTTCTTTTCCGGTTTATCCAGAATGCCGCGTATTGCGCGGGCAACAGGGGCTTCACAGAAGGGCTTGCTGATTAGAACATCATTTTCCTTCAAGACTCCATATTCCTTGAGATGTGTCTGAGGGTAACCGGAAGCAAAGAGGACTTTTGTTTCAGGACGTATCTTCCTGAACTTCTGGGACAGGGTTTTTCCGTCCATTTCAGGCATGATTATGTCGGTCATGAGCAGGTGGATTGGTTTCTTATATTTTTCCGCGAATTGAAGGGCCTGTTTGCCGTTTTCCGCTTCAAGAACAGCGTAACCCAGTTTCTTTACGATCCTAGCGAGAACCCTGCGGACGGCGGGCTCGTTTTCGACAGTAAGGATTGTTTCTGTGCCGCCTGGCGCCATGTCTGCCTCACTGTTTTCTTCCTTCGAGGGGGCATCGACCCTGGGGAGATAGATGGTGAACGTGGTGCCGCGATTAACATTGCTGTAGACGGAAATGTGTCCGCCGTGCTTCTTGACTATCCCGTAAACTGTTGAAAGGCCGAGGCCGGTGCTGCTTTCCCTGCTCTTTGTTGTGAAGAAGGGTTCGAATACTCTCAGTCTTGTCTCTTCGTTCATTCCGCATCCTGAATCGCTTACGCTTATCATCACGAAGTCACCAACGAACAGGTTGTGATCTGCAGTTCCATCCTGGAGTTGAACAGCTTCGACCTCCGAGAGGTGAGTGTGAGAAGTTTCAATTGTGAGTTGTCCGCCATTTGGCATTGCGTCCTTGGAGTTGACGGCCATGTGGATGATTATCTGTTCAATTTGAGTGGCGTCAACCTTCGCAAAGAGCGGTTCACTGTCTGTGCGCAGGGTCAGGTGTATGTCCTCATCGACAGTTCTCTTCAGCATTTCCTCCACGCCGAGAACAGCCTTGTTGATATCCATGACCTTCAGTGAAACCGTGCTCTTGCTTGCGAAAGCAAGCAGCTGGCTTGTGAGCGAAGCAACCCGGTTGCTGGCTTCGACTATTTCATCGAGATGAATCTTGATGTCGGAATTATCGGGAATCTTCTTTACTGCCATTTTGGCATGCTGGGTGATTACGGTGAGCATGTTTGTGAAATCGTGGGCAACACCGCCTGCAAGTCTTCCAATCGCTTCCATTTTCTGTGATTGAAGAAGTTGTTTTTCGAGCAGGCGCTCCTGCGTGACGTCACGCTTGACCGCGACAAAGTGAATTATATCCCCGTTCTCGTTCAATACCGGGGAAATTACGGCGTTTTCTTCGAACAGGGTTCCGTCTTTTCTTCTGTTCGTAAAATGTCCGCGCCAGACTTTTCCCGCGAGAATGGTTGACCACAGCTCGGCATAGAATTGCGGACTGTGTTTATCGCTCTTTATGATCCGGGTACTCTTGCCGAGGATCTCGTCCCGGGAATACCCGGTCATCCGTTCGAAGCATGGATTGACATACTGGACACGGCCGGCAATGTCGGTGATGATTATTGACTCGTCGGCGGCGTTAACCGCGGCAAAAAGGCGGGACATTGCCTCTGTGGATTTCTTGTGTTCGGTTATGTCTTCGACTATGGCGTCCACGACTTCTTCCCCGGTTTCTTCGTCCTTGCTCTTGAATGAATCGTGGGTGACCCATCTCTCTTCGCCTTTAAGGGTTTTGAAGTGGTACTCGAATCCGTGGATCTCTCCTTTCTGTTCGAGCGTTCTCCTGATGGTTCCTTCCTCCTGGGTATAAATCATCAGGTCTTTAAGGTGCTTGCCGATGATGTCACTGCTTTGGCAGTCAAGGTCAAGTATGTTCACCAGACCCTGGTTTGCCTTGAGGATCTTGCCGTTACTGAATGTATACCGGTAAACGCCATCATGCGTAAACTCGAGCAGTTTTTGATAAAGGTCCTTCATAATAAAAGGCGATAGAAGCAGACTGCTTGAAAAGATAAACCGCACACACAATGTCTAGAGAGTAATACATTTCCGGGATGTTATGCAATACTTTGCATAAATATATTCGTATTTTCTTATATTTTCCGCTTTTGGCCGGAAGATTGAGTTCACCTGCGCCATTCTTCCCGCGCCTTCTTCTGTCGAGGCGAATTTACCGGTGCCGGTGGCTGCCAGGATTCCGGCGCCGATGAGTGAAGACTGAAGTTCTTTCATGACGAAAACCGGTCTTCCGAAAATATCTGCATAGATATGGTTTCATGTCTTTATCCTGGTATAACCGCCCGTCATGCGTATGTCTTTAATGGCAACTCCAAGCGACTTGAAAACGTCAATTATCTGCCTGGTTTCCATGGCGATACCTTCAATTACCGCCCGTACCAGGTGATGTCTTCCGTGCCTGTGGGTGAGACCTGAGAACATGGCTTTTGCCCCCGGGTTCCAATTAGGCGCTGAAGCGCCATCAAGGTACGGCATGAACAGGACCCCGTCAGCCCCGGGTTCGATACCGGCAACAGGATCAAGTGAGCTCATGGGGAACCATTTGTCACCAACAAGTATTTTCTGAATCCATTTGATGCCGGAGCCTGCACAATTCTGCAATCCCTCCAGTTCCCACCTGCCCGGAACCGCGTGCGCACAGCACGTAACGCGCATCATCGGATCCTTCAATACCCTTGCGGCATAACAGAGCGGCACAGCGGCGGTGCCGATGTTGATTTCCAGGATTCCAGGTTTTACAACTCCCGCCCCGAGCCCGGCGCATTGATGGTCGCCTGCGCCTGAAACAAGGATCGTTCCCTCGCGAAGGCCGGTTTTTTCCGCCGCATGTTTTGAAAGCGTGCCAACTATCCTGCCGGGTGCAACGAGCTTTGGAAGCTGCTCTTCCTTAATGCCCGAGAGACTCAGGATTTCCGCGCTCCATTTGAGCCGGGAAATGTCAAACATACC
>Ga0172375_10002716_pt1 | contig 27341 bp, 20 predicted proteins | sample LakKiv1m_FD_114537 | JGI IMG/M metagenome (GOLD analysis project Ga0172375, IMG submission 114537) | Freshwater microbial communities from Kabuno Bay, South-Kivu, Congo - kab_092012_11.1m | ecosystem: Environmental > Aquatic > Freshwater > Lake | place: Democratic Republic of the Congo...
AAAGTCGTCACCCCGGTGAAAACCGGGGTCCAGAGCGATGTCAACTATATGATTTTACTGGATTCCGGCTTTCGCCGGAATGACGGAAAACCCGAAGTCTTGACTTTTTACGAGACCATCAAATCTGGTGACTGAAAGATGCCGCCACGCTGTTTCTGGTGAAATACGTGACACCGAGCGTGTAAGCCAACTCCCGCAGAAGAGACAGTTGGACACTGCTGTCGAATTGCCGAATCCAACGGTCAACATGCTCGGGATTCGGCCTATTCAGCTCACCTTCGCGGTAATCAGCAATCAGTTCGGCTATCGTCTCAAGAAGTTTATCCCGGCTGGCTGCCACCAGGTATCCCCTTGTCCTGACTCTCCCATGATTCTTGTGTTCCTATATCCGTCTCCCTCATGAGCGGGGTCGCGGATTTCATGGAAGTGTTTGGCCATCAGATTCGGTTTGCCTCCAGTACGCCTTTTGCGCTCATATGGTAATGTTCGATCTTTACAATAGGTTGCCATCCCAAACGTGCCGGGTCCTGAATCACGTGAACCTGGGGTTGTGTGCCGCAGTTGAACACCACGTAGAGCCAGAAATCCCTTTTGAGCCGCTCCGCGGTCTTGTATTCGTTGGTGGTGAGGGCCACTTCTCCGATCCCGGCCCGGCCCTTCACCTCGATGAACCGGACCTCGATGGCGGTGGCAGGGTCCTCGGGATGGGGTTTGCGCGAGATGAGGTCAAACCCCCGGTTCTGGGCCTCTACGCTCTCCACCTTGCGGCCCTGGGCCTCCTCGTGGTCAATGACCGCCTGGACGGCAACCCGCTCCACGGCATCATCCTTCACCATTTGGCCGATAACCGGGTCCTTGCGCTCCGGGTGAGGAAGCGCCCAGGCGCATCCGATGTGGCGGATATCGCCGATGGTGCACTGACGCTCCCGGTCAAGCTCGGCCAGCCGCTGTTCGCGGCGGGCATTGAGTTCCTCCATCCGGTCTTCGGACTGCTTCATGCTGGCGCTGAGCCAGGGCGGCGTTGGATTGAGACCTGCGGCCTGCTCGTGGAGGTTGGCAAAGGTCATTTGCTGGCGGTGGATGAGTTCATTGAGGCTGATCTCAATATGCTGACGGATTGTTTCCGTTTCTTTCTTCCGCTGTAAAGCGGTCTCCTCAAGGAATTCAGCAAGGCATTTTTCCATGAGGGCCTGCTCTCGAAGCTCGCGGGAGGGGAGACCCTGGAGAGGATGAGGCGCTTCGGTTCCTTTGGGGGCAGCATTGAGGTCAAGAAAAATGGTGGGCTGACGGACGGACAGCTCACCTGCCGGGCTTGTCTGGACAACGAACAGGCGGCGGTGTAGCTCATTTCCGAGTCCATCCTTGATGGAGGCCGAAAACACATCCAGGTGGTACGGTTCGGACGTGTGCAGATCATAGAAAACCGCGCCGCGGCCCAGGCCTTCCCGCACCTGTTCCCAGAGGCTTTGGCGCACTGTCTCAAAGAGCGGATGACCCGGGGTCACCCATTCGCAGGTGGGGTCCTTCCCAAGGAGGGCCTTGTCGAAGACGATCTCTTTGTATTCCTTGCCGAGCTTTCCAAACCGCGGTTCAAGTTTGTCGCCTACGGGCCACAGATGGCGGGGGACGCGGCCCACCCGGTACACATGGCCGCCTGGCGGCGTTTCTTTCGGCAGGACCCCGACGACCGGGGAGGCGTGGACAAAGAAATCCTCGATCACCTCAGGGACGAGTCTTCGCTCCCGGGCCTCGGCCGACTTGCCGATAATGGCCGACAGGTTCAGTTCCCTCCTGGCCAGTCCCTCGAGGGTCGAGTCGGTGATCCGGCGGAAGCGTTCCGTGTCCACCTCTTCGATAATCCGGGACTTGATGCTCTCTTCGGTCTGGTTGCGGAGGTACATCTCACGGATCAGCCTCTCCAACTGGTTCGAGGGGAAGACATCGCCAAGGACATTGAAGACCTTGCCGGTGCGCTGGGGGTCCAGATCGGCCTCGATTTGTTCCAGACGTTCGAAGAGCTTTTGAAGGACCCGTCCTTCCCGGGTATTGCCGGCCACGAAATTGAAGATGAGGCAGTCTTTCTCCTGACCGTACCGATGGATGCGGCCCATCCGCTGCTCTAGGCGCACGGGATTCCAGGGGATGTCGTAATTGATCATGAACCAGCAAAACTGGAGGTTGATCCCTTCTCCTGCCGCCTCTGTGGCGACCAGGACCTGGGCCGTTTCCCGGAACTCGCGCTCGGCAAAGATCCGCGTGCCGGGTGTGTCGCGGTCCCCGATCTTCATGCCGCCGTGGATCTGGGTGACCGTGAGCCCCCAGTCCGCAAGCCTGCCCACAAGGTAATCAAGGGTGTCCTTGTGCTCTGTGAAGAGAAGCATCTTCATGGACGGGTCCTGGAAAACGCCCTGCTCGGAAAGCACCTCCCGGAGTCGGCTGAGCTTGGTTTCCACCTCCCGCTGCTCCAGAAGCCTTGCCTGATCGATGAGACGGCTCAGTTGAAGAATCTCCTCGCGGAGGGCCGCAGGATCCACCGAGGCGACCACATCCTCCAGGGCGGACAGGATTTCCTGCTGCTCCTCTTCCGGGAGATCATCGAAATCCTCCGGCAGCTTTTTGGCGATTTGCTCCTGACGATATCCCTCGGGGTCTTCCAGTATCTTTTGTCGCTTATCGCGCATCCGCTCGAGGCTTCGACGGGCGGCATACACGCTGGATGCCAGCCGTCTCTGGAGCATGGCCATGGTGAACCCGATGGCCCGACCGGTGGCGGCATTCGCTGACTGGGCCTTGATGGACTGGTCTTCCACGTAGCGGGTGAGGGCATCGTAGAGGTCCCACTCGTCGCTGTCGATCTGGAAACTCACGGTCTGAACGTTTCGCCGGGTAAAGAGCTTTTTGATCTGGCCGGTGTCCGGGTCGGGGAAGGTCACCAGGGCCTCTTTGACGCGGCGGAGATAAAAGGGGGCTGAATTGCGTTTCATGGCCTCTTCGAGGCTCTTGACGTCGCCATACACATCCGCATCGAGGAGCCGCAGGAACAGGCAGAAATTCTCCGGATCGCCTTTGTGAGGCGTGGCCGTCATGAGGAGATAGTGGTCCGTCATGGCAGAGAGATGTTCGCCCAACTGGTAGGCGAGGGTCTTCTTGTCGGCGCTGTAGGCCGACATCTTGTGCGCCTCGTCCACAATGATCAGGTCCCAGTGGCTGCGAAGGAGGCTTTCGCGGGCATCCTCGATGCGGGAGACCCACGAGACCGAGGTGATCACCTGGCTCTTTTCCTGCCAGGGATTCATGCCGTAATTGGCGCGGAGCACCTCTCCCCGAACGATCTCGAAGGTCTCCCGGAATTTGTCCTTGAGTTCGCGCTGCCACTGGAAGGTCAGGTTGGCAGGGGTGACGATAAGGGTCCGCTGGACCAGCCCCCGGATCTTCATTTCCTTGAGGAGGAGCCCGGCCATGATCGTTTTTCCCGCACCTGGATCGTCGGCCAGAAGAAAGCGTATGCGAGGCAGCCGGATGAAATAGTCGTAAACGGCTTCGAGCTGGTGCGGCAGGGGATCCACACGGGCGATGGAGAGGGAGAAGTAGGGGTCGTATTCGTACGCCAGGGCCAGTCTGAGGGCCTCCACCCCCAGCCGGAAATGGACAGGGTCGGCGTCAAATGGCGGCTGTTCGGGGCTCACCTCAAGGGTCTTAAGCTGGCTTTCGTCCAGAACAGGCTCATACACCTGTCCGGAATCGAGACCCTTGCCGATCAGCTTGACCGAAGCGCCCATGGGCACACAGACGATTACCTGGACAGGCTCCGGGAAAAGGGGGCCTGTGACGGTTGAGCCGGGTTTTAGTGTCTCGGTGTTCATGGATCACACCTTATATAATAGTGGCGCTGGGTTCCACAAGCCCGGATTCATGAGTGCTGTCTTGCCCCTTTCTGAGCCTATGGGTCGTGCGCCGAGACATGTCAAAATACAAAACCCCAACCTCCATCTTTCCGGAGCATCGGGGTTTATGGGCGAATGGGGATCATTTCCATTCTTGTTTCCCTCTGGAATTGAAAAAAGGACAGTGGATAACCAATGTTGGTCATTATTTCATAGCCCCTTGTGCTCCAGATGTCAATGAAAACATGGTGAATGCATGCCCTGAGAATCTCAACCAGGGGGCAGAGAGATCCGACGGCACCGCACCTTTAACCATTCAAGAGGAAGCCCAGGGGCCAGACATGTAGTGACAAACCTGGATCAATTTCACAGACGGGGTAGGGGAGAAGTTTTGGAGTAATGACGAAAAAGGATGGTCTTGTTGGGAACCTCCCCGTTAGTCCGTTTCGATATGAGAGGCCATGACCTTTTCGAACTCTGCGTCAGAGAGGGTCATGATCCGATGATGAAGGTGCCGGAAGTGTATCAACAGGTCCAGGGCGAAGGGGGTCAACCGGGATCCCCCTCCTCTGCCTCCTCCCGTGTTCCGGACTAACAAGGGACGGTTAAGCCGCTCTTCCGTTGCCTTGATTCGGCCCCAAATTCCCCGGTAGCTCATCTTCAGTTCTTTGGCGGCGCCCTGGATGGAGCCCAGACGGTCGATGGCATCGAGGATTTTCAATCTACCCAGGCCGAATACCACATGCCCTGCCTGATCCTCTATCCATATTTTGGATCGGATATGAAATGGAAAGTCTCCTTGCATGACTTTTTTTTAGCATATCGCCTGAAACCCTGCAACTGGAAAAGGCAGATTTTAGCTGTCTCTATTTATGTCGAGCTTGACATATAATAACCAGTATGATATGTGACTCAAAATGCAAGGATACGCAACAGAAAAAAGCAAAAAATAGCTAAATAAATGCGTGATAATTTCCTGGAAAGCAGGATGGGTGAAGGACAACGTCTGCATTATTATGCCTAATATAGCATAATATTATGCCTTCATCGAGGCGTATCCCATGTCGAAGGAAGAGGCTATTCCATGGACTATAGATTTGTAAAGACCACTTGCCCCTTTTGTGGGTGCGGCTGTCAGATGTTCCTGGAGGTGTTGGAAGGGAGGCTTATCGGGACCCTTCCCGTCAAGGGCGCTCAAATGAATCAGGGAAAGCTCTGTATCAAGGGGTGGAATGCCCATGAATTCGTGCACAGTCCCGATCGGCTCACCCAGCCCCTGGTCCGAAAAAACGGCCGTCTCGAGGAGACGTCCTGGGAAGAGGCCTTGGACACGGTTGCCTCCCGTTTGTCGTCCATCCGGGACGCGCATGGTGGAAACAGCCTGGCATTTCTCAGTTCGGCGCGCTGCACCAATGAAGAAAACTATCTTCTGCAAAAACTCTGCCGGGCGGGGTTTGGCACCAACAATGTGGATCACTGCGCGCGACTCTGACATGCCCCCACGGTGGCAGGTCTTGCCGCGGCCTTTGGAAGTGGGGCCATGACCAATTCCATCCCCGAGATCGAGGATGCCGATTGCGTATTTGTGATCGGTTCCAACACCACGGAGGCACACCCTCTTGTTGCCTATCGCGTATTCCGCGCCCTCAGAAAGGGGGCAAAGCTGATCGTCGTGGACCCCCGCAAAACCCAGTTGGCCCAGCTCGCACATATCCACGTCAGGATCAAGTTCGGGACGGATGTGGCCTTTTTGAACGCAGCCATGCACGCCATCGTGAAAAACAACTGGCACAACAGCAAATTTATAGAGGAGCATACTGAAGGGTTTAAAGCCCTGGCAGAAATGATCGGGAACTACTCCCCCGAAACGGCCTCCACCATCTGTGGCGTCCCTCCAAGGACCATGCGGGAAGTCGCCCGTCTCTACGCCACATCTAAGACGTCCACTATCCTGTATACCCTTGGTATCACCGAACATTCTCATGGTGTGGACAATGTCAAGTCGCTTGCCAACCTGGCCATGCTGACCGGCCACATCGGCAAGCCTTCCTCCGGGGTCAACCCCCTCAGGGGCCAGAACAATGTCCAGGGCGCCTGCGATATGGGGGCGCTCCCCAACGTCTATCCGGGGTATCAGGTCGTTACCCATCTGGATGTCAGGTCCAAATTTGAGAAGGCCTGGGGCGTACCGCTGTCCGACAAAGTAGGGATCACCATTCCCGACATGATGGACGGGCTGATCAGCGGAACTGTCAAGGGGATGTATATCTTCGGTGAGAACTCTGTGGAGAGTGATCCCAATATCCATCATGTGCGTCACGCCCTGGAGTCGGCTGAATTCCTGGTGGTCCAGGAGATCTTCCTGACCCGGACAGCCGAATTGGCCGACGTGGTGCTGCCGGGCGCCTCCTGGGGAGAGGTGGAAGGGACCTTCAGCAATACCGAGCGGAAGGTCCAGCGGGTGAGGAAGGCCGTGGAACCGCCCGGGCAGGCGAGACCCAACTGGGTGATCCTCTCCGAGATCGGAAAACGGCTCGGTCTGAAAATGGACTATGCCTCGGTGGAAGACGTATTCGAGGAGATGCGAAGCCTCACCCCCAGCTTCGCGGGCATCACCTACCAGCGCCTGCACGACGAGGAGATACAGTGGCCCTGTCCCTCAATGGACCATCCGGGCACACCCTACTTACACAGGGGACAGTTTTCCAGGGGCAAAGGTCTGTTCCACGCCATTGCCTACCGCCCCTCCGAAGAACTGCCGGATGCCGAGTTCCCGTTTATCCTGACGACTGGCAGGCGATATGCCCACTACCATACCCGAACCATGACCGGGCGGTGTCCCTCTCTGGAAAAGGAATTCCCTCGCCCCATGGCCCAGATCCACACCAAGGATGCCGAAAGACTGGGGCTCGCCGACGGCGATTCCATCAAGGTCGCATCACGACGGGGAGAGATCGTCACCCCGGTCAGGGTGGGCGACATTGTCCCGGAAGGGGCCATCTTCATGGATTTCCATTTCGAGGAGGCCAATCCCAACTGGCTTCTGGGGACCTCGCTGGATTCCGTATCCAAGACCCCCGACTACAAGGTTTGCGCGGTGTGGATCGAAAGGCAAAGCAAAAGCTGATGGTAGAAAGGAGAAAAACGATGGACCTTAAAAACGTGTACAGTATCTGCGGCATGTGCACTGTGCGATGCCCCATCACGGCAGAAGTCACGAACGGTGAGGTGACGTTTCTCCAAGGCAATCCCCACATGCCGGCCATGAAAGGGTCCATCTGCCCTCGGGGGGCCGCCGGCATGGCCTTGGTCAAAGACCCGGACCGGATCACGGCCCCTAAGATTCGGGACGGGGCACGTGGAAGTGGAATCTGGCGGACGGTCACCTGGGAGGAGGCCCTGGATTATGTGGCCGCAAAAATCCAAAAAATTAAAGCTGAGTACGGCGACAGGAGCATCGCCCTCACGGATCGGGGAGGGCCTTTTCGCGACCTTCACCGCGCCTTTCTAAAAGGGCTGGGGTCCCCCAATTACTGCAACCACGATGGCTCATGCGCCCGGAACGTGCATCATGCCAACCTCTCCGTCACAGGTCTTGGCCGCAAAGATGTGACATATGATTTTAAAAACGCCAGGCATGTGGTGCTGCAACTGCGCAATATATTTGAGTCCATCGATGTCCAGGAAGTCAATGATCTGACGGATGCCAAGGATAAGGGGTGTAAACTGACGGTCATCGATATTCGCGCCAATGTGTCGGCCACCAAGGCAGACCGCTTTTTCTTGATCCGCCCGGGGACCGATTATGCGTTCAATCTGGCGGTGATTCATGAATTGCTGCAGAAGAGGTTGTATGACGTCGATTATGCGAACCGTCATATTCAGGATTTGGACCGACTTGAGAGGTTCGTCAAACCTTATACGCCTGAATGGTCAGAGGCGGAAACCGGGATTTCAGCAGAGGCTCTCAGACAATTTGTCAAGGAAGTTGCGCGGGCCCGGCCCAGCGTTATCTGGCACCCCGGTTGGATGACGGCACGTTACAGCTATTCGTTTTATGTGTCCCGTTCCATCTATATCATCAACGCCCTGTTGGGCTCCATCGGCGCCAAGGGGGGGATGCCCTTAACGAACAAGCCCAAAGACGTGGGGCGGGCTGACCTCAAATCCTTTCGGGATATCTTTCCCAAGCCTCAGGAGAAGCGGGCCGACGGCGTTGGATGGCGGTATCCACATTTTGACGATGGTCCCGGCCTTGCTCATCAGTTATACAAGGCCATGGAAACCGATGATCCCTACCCAGTTAAGGCCTATATCGCCTATCGCCATGATCCCTTGATGGCCTTTCCTGATCCTGATCATCTTAGACGGATTTTTGACCGTCTTGAACTCCTCGTATCGGTCACCTTTTCCTGGTCAGACACGGCGTGGTACTCCGATGTGGTCCTCCCCCTTTCCACCTATCTCGAAAGGGAGAGCATCGTCGCGGTCAAAAACGGCCTGAAACCATACCTTTTTGTGCGCAACAGGGCCGTCGAACCCAGACATCTTACCAAGTCCGACTGGGAAATCGTGGTTGGGCTGGCCAAAAGGCTCGATATGCCGGAACTGGTGTTGGATGATATTGATGCGATTCGACAATATCAGCTTCAGGGAACCGGGGTGAAGCTGCCGGATTTCGATGCCACGGGTTTTGTACCCTTGTCCCCCCGGCCTCTCTACCGAGAACCCTCATTTAAAACGCCGAGCGGCAAAATCGAGATCATCTCCCAGCGGCTGGAACAACAGGGAATCCCTTCATTGAAGCCCTACACACCCCCAACACGACCACCTGAGGGTCATTTCCGCCTTACCTTCGGCCGGTGCGCTGTGCATACCCAGGGTCATACGGTCAATAATCCCCTGCTGTACGAAGTGATGCCGGAAAATGAACTCTGGATCAATAGCGCCTCGGCTGAAGCGCTCGGCATTGTTGACGGCAGCATTGTCAGAGTATCGCAGAACAGCTATTCAGAGAGGGTCAAGGCAAAGGTGACAGATCTGATTCACCCTGACGCGGTTTTTGTGGTACATGGGTTCGGTCATCGGCTTCCCGTGGAAACCCGGGCCTTCGGTCGGGGTATGGCTGATAACCGGTTTATGCAGGGTGGCCTCGACTGCTGGGACCCGGCTGGAGGCGGGCTGGCCCTTCAGGAGCATTTTGTGACGGTCAGCCATCTCTAAGCGGTATGTCCGCAATTTCTGCACAAGACGCGAAGTTGTTTTGTTTGATTTAAGCCTTCTGTTTTGTTAGCCATTAAAATTGATGGTCTCGTAAAAAGTCAGGAAGTGTCATTTTTCGTCATTCCGGCAAAAGCCGGAATCCAGTCCCGCAAGGCGGGATTCAATCAGTTACAAAACCTCTGGACCCCGTTTTTCAACGGGGTGACGACTTTTTACGAATGCATCAAAATTCCAGTGATCAAGAAAGAGCAGCGAAAATCGTCTTTGCTGAAACCTGAACACTGACCATTTTGGTTGCGGCCGTCAGGCTGGCTCGTGCTATCTGAGCAGCCTGCATCAGGTCGCGGAGGCCTCAGATATGGAGCACATCGCCAGGGCAGTAAAGGCCCACCGGGCATATTTCAATTCAGGGCAAACCCTCGACGTGGAGTTTCGCAAAGGCAGTCTCAGGCAATTGCAGAACGCCCTTTTCAGGTATGAAGAGAAGATCTACGATGCCTTTTGGAAGGACTTACATAAGTCCAGGTTCGAGGTATTCGGCACCGAGATCGGTATGGTGTCCAAAGAGATTCGTCATCATACGAAAAGCATCACCAAGTGGACCAGGCCAAAAAGAATTCTCACTGACATGTTCAATTTCTACTCTGTCAGCCGGCTCTATCCCGAACCTTACGGTGTGGTCTTGATCATGTCCCCGTGGAATTATCCCCTGCAGTTGGCCCTGCTTCCACTGGTAGGGGCCATATCGGCCGGCAACTGTGTGATGTTGAAACTGGCACACTACTCACAACATGTGTCCGAGGTCATACAGGAACTTATTTCAGAGGCTTTCGATCCGGGGTACATCAGCGTCATGACCGGGGGCAGGGAGGTGAACCAGGCCATTCTTGACGAGCGTTTTGATTATATCTTCTTTACCGGAAGCCCCCACCTTGGAAGAATCGTTATGGAAAAGGCCTCGAAGCACTTGACGCCCGTGACCCTGGAACTTGGCGGGAAAAGCCCCTGTATCGTGGAGCCCGATGTCGACCTCCGTGTGGCCGCCCATCGTATCTGTTTCGGCAAATTCCTGAATGCTGGCCAGACCTGCATCGCCCCGGACCATTTGTTTGTGCATGTGGATGTCAAAAACGCATTGATAGAAAATATCCGTCAATGCATTTATTGGTTTTACGGAAAAGATCCCGAGAAGAGTCCTGACTTCGGGAGGATCATTAACGACGATCAGTTCGGAAGGCTCGAAATATTAATGCGTTCGGCCGGGACCATCATCCACGGGGGAAGGGTCAACCGGGCGACCCGGTATATCGAGCCCACCCTCATTGACGGGATCACCCCCGAGGATCCCATCATGCAGGAAGAGATTTTCGGTCCGCTGTTGCCGATTCTTGAGTACAGACGTTTGGAAGATGTTGTCTGGCATCTCAGTGGCAGCGAGAAGCCCCTGGCCATGTACTTTTTCAGCGCTTCGAAGGCGAAGGCCAAACATCTGCTTTCAGTCACATCATCGGGAGGCGGTTGCATCAACGAGACCGTCATGCACGTCTCAAACCCTCGAATGCCATTTGGCGGCGTGGGAAACAGCGGAATGGGATGTTACCACGGCAGGTTCAGCTTTGACACCTTTAGTCGCCGCCGTTCGATCCTGCGGAAGACCACACGGTTCAACTCCACACTGGCCTATCCCCCTTACGGGAACAAGCTACGTTATCTGCGGCGGATTCTGTCTTAGGCGCGAGATACAGAATTTTTCGAGGGAATTATGACCTCAAGCCAAACCTCCTGCGGCGTGGGGGGAGAATATGCCTTCAATTGACAAATCGGCCTGCCTGAGGTGAAGGTGGGTTCAATTTTCCAGGAGACCTTTTATGAAGAAAGTCAGCTTTCGGGTCAATGGCCGTCCAATCCAGGCGGTTACCGGCGAAAAGGACGTTCTGCTGGACCTACTCCGGGATTCACTCGGCCTGACAGGAACCAAACAATCTTGTGACCGTAAGGGCCAGTGCGGGGCCTGCACGGTGATCGTCAACAGGAAGGCCGTGTTGTCCTGCCTGACCAGGGTGGCCAATCTGGAGGGTGCCGAAGTCATTACGATTGAAGGCCTGGGCACGCCCGACAATCCCCACCGCATTCAAGAGGCCTTTGTGCTGGCCGGAGCTGTGCAGTGCGGGTATTGCACCCCCGGCATGATCATGGCCGCCAAGGCACTTCTGGACCGGAACCCGGATCCGAACCGGGAGGAAATCAAAAAGGCCCTGCGCCACAACCTCTGCCGGTGTACGGGGTACGCCAAGATCATCGATGCCGTAAAGTTGGCCGCCCGTTTCCTGCGGGGTGAGACAAATCCGGACGCGGTGCGACCCCGGGCCGATGCCGACCCCATTGGGACCAGTCATCCGCGTCCCTCCGCCATGATCAAGGCCTGCGGCACGGCCTATTTTACCGCCGACATCCGCATCCCCGGCGCCCTGGAACTGGCGGTCCTGCGAAGTCCACACGCCCACGCCAGAATCAAACGCATCGATTCTTCTGCCGCGCTGCAACAGCCGGGTGTGGTGGGGGTGATGACCGCCACTGACATCCAGGGCACCAACCGACTCAAGTACCTGATACCCGATCGTCCGGTGCTTTGCGAGGATCGCGTCCGGTATATCGGCGACCCCGTTGCCGTGGTAGCAGCGGAAAAGAGCGACCAGGCCGTTGCCGCCCTGGACGGCATCGTGGTTCATTATGAATTGCTGCCGGTCCTGTCCGACCCTCAGGCGGCAATGGCCGAGGGTGCGGTTCAAGTCCACGAGGAATGGCCGAACCTCTGTCACACCCAGTCTCTGATCAAGGGGGATGCAGAAACTGCCCTGGCCGGCTCCAGCACGCTTATCGAAGCCCGTTTTAGGACCCAGACCAACCACCAGGCCCCACTGGAGCCGGAAGCCTGTGTGGCGTTCTTTGAGGGAAACGGAAATGAAGCCCAACTGGTGATCGTCGGCCGAAGCATCAATATCCATCATCATCTGGGCATGCTCCAGGAAGCCGTAGGATGGAAAAACATGCGCTACGAAGAGGCGTTTTCAGGGGGTCAGTTCGGCATCAAGCTGGAAATTACCTCGGAGGGTATTGCGGCGGCCGCGGCTGTCCACTTCCGCCGACCAATTCGCTATGTCCCCAGCCTGGAGGATTCAATGCTGATGAGCCCCAAACGGCATCCCTTTCACATGGCAGTTAAGCTGGGGGCCGATAGCGAAAACCGCCTGACGGCCTTTGATATGGACATGGTTGTGGACAACGGCGCCTACCACTCCAACGGAAACGTCATTGTCAACCGGGCACTCCTGATGCTGGCCGGCTCCTATCACATCCCCAACATCCGCTGCCATGCCAGGCTCGTATATACCAACAATCCGTGGGGCAGTGCCGCCAGAGGGGCAGGCCCTCCCCAGGCCCATTTCGCACTGGAATGCGCTATGGATATGCTGGCCCACAAACTGGGAGTCGATCCATTGGAATTCAGAAAGATGAATTCCCTCAGGCCCGGCCAGACCAAGGCCTGCGGACATCCTGTGGACCAGTGGCCATTCCCCGAACTGTGCGATGCCATTCGGCCCCACTACGAGCGCGCTCTCGAGGAAGCAGGCCGTTCAAAGGGCGAATCGTTTCGCCGAGGCGTGGGACTGGGGGCTGGAGCGTTCGGCATCGGTGGACCTGGAGACAGTGCGATTGTCGCGCTGGAACTGGACGATGACGGCGGCATCACGATATATGCGGCGGCAGCAGACCCTGGTGAGGGCACTGACGCGATGCTGACGCAACTCGGCGCCAAGTACATGAATCTGGCCATGGACAGGGTGCGGCTGATGACACGGGACACGGATCACGCAACGGCTACCGGCCCGGCCGCTGCCAGTCGCCTGACGTTCATGGTGGGCGGGGCGCTGCTCGACGCGATGGCCCAGCTCAAGACCGCTATGGCTGAAACAGGGGCCATGACCGCGGCGGACCTGATAGAGGCCGGGAGGCCTGTCCGGTACATTGGCAGAAAGAAGGCCTTAGAGGCCAGACAGCAGGACAGGGACCCTGGTCAAAAATCCGGCTTCGATTCGCAGGTCCATGCCATCCAGTTGGCCGAAGTGGAAGTGAACACCCGGACCGGCGAGACCCGGGTAATCAAAATGACGACGGCCTGCGATGCCGGTGTCCTGATCAACCCCCAGAACGTGGAGGGGCAGCTTCACGGCGGCATGGATATGGGCGTCGGGTTTGCACTCCGGGAAGAGTATATCGCCGGTCAAACCAAAGACTGGGTGACCTTCAAATTTCCCAGCATGACAACCGCCTTCAACATGGAGACCGTTCTGCTCCAGACCCCCCGTAACCGCGGCCCCGGTGGAGCTGTGGGTGTGGGCGAAATGACCATGGTGCCGACGGCTCCGGCGGTAGTTAATGCCATTCATCATGCCTGTGGCATCTGGATAACGGACCTGCCTGCTGCGCCAGAAAGAATCCGGTCAGCGCTGGCCTCCAGGAGATAATGGGGCGTGGACGCGGAACACCATTCGTCCGATAGCGGGTCGGTACAGATCTTTGGTCCTTTTTCAGAGGACCGTCATGAAAAACCACCCAGGCAAACATCCATCGGGTCCTGCAGAAATATCCGACACGACAACACTCCGGTGACGGCCTTTGTTGAGTTCGGTTTTTTGCACAGTTAAGCCCATGGGGTTTCAACATAGCCTGCAGGAAAAACCAGTGTCAGATCAATTGAAACCAAAAGAAAAAGATGGGGCCGCACCCATCAAGGCAAGAGCGACAGTAAGGCTCGAAATCTACGGTGAAGAGATCGTCGAAAAGACCGTCAAGCTGAGCGGCAACAGCGGCCGGGTCTATCTGCCGATGATCTGGGTGGGATGCCGTGTGAAAATTGTAAGAATCAATTAAGGCCCAGGCAGTCCTGCGCCTTCACGATACGTTCATCTGGTTCCAGTGACGCCAGGCCAGGGGGGTGAAGCCCTTTTGCTGAGCGATGATGTCCAGATGTAGAAGTTCGAACGGGATAAGATCGCCTGAAGGTTTGTCAATCAGTTCGGAAATATCCAGGCAGGTTATGTACTTGTTACACTGATGGCATACGTAGAGCCTCTCCTGGGGCGTTTCAGTTGCGGCCAGATACTCCATTGATTCGGCGTCTTCGTTGCCGCAATAGGGGCAGTGGATCCTGCGCAGCCGCCACTCGTGACCGCACACGGCGCAGTGAAGCCACCGCTGGCCCCCGTGGGCCATCAGAAATTCTTGCTCTGCGTCACCCTTCTTGAGATAGCTCGAATCCGGATAGGCCCCGCAGATCGGACAGTATCCCTTGTCCCAGACAGTCTCCCCCACATGCCGGGCCAGGCTATACGCCAGCCACTGAAGATAGGGTTTGAGCGCCTGTTCCAGGACAAACCGAAGCGTCTCCGGTTCGAGTCCCATGTCTTCGGCCATTTTTGAGACGGCCTCTTCCTCATTCCGGACCAGCGTTTCCAGCCAGACTGCCGGTGCCTCGGAATCCTCGTCCGCACGGGCCAGCAATCTGGCGGCATGCTCCTTAAGCGGTGGAAAGGCTGTCCCGAGGGCCGTCAGCATTTTCTTGTTTCCGGCCTTCATATCAGGAAGCATCTTCTTGAGGTCCACGTCGGCCAGCAACGGGACGCCTGCCGACAGCCGAATGGGATCTGGCGGGGCTACGTGTGGGATGGGATAAGCATTCAGTTCGGCCCTCAGTTTGGCCCCGGCGATCATGATTCCCTTGAAGGGATCCAGGACTTCTTTCAAGGAAGGCTTCCGTTCCTCAAGTCTTTGAATCTGGTCCTTGAGGGATGAGACGATATCATTAGCAGGTGTTTCGCTTCCCATTGATTTCCTCTTTACTTTCAGGTGCTGTTATCGAAAAGCCGCTCCGCATAGGTGGAACGGCTTTTCGATTCATTGACAAGAATCTGCAACCGAGGCGTTGGCAGTCATAGCCCCAACTTGGGAGACCCGCGTCTGAATGAAGCGTCAAGGCGCCAAAAAACCGGTTTGGCCGGAACACTCTTTGCCCCGGGGCTCCCTAACCATTGACAGCCTGATAATACTTTTTGGGATCGTCGGTCAAGAGATAGATGACGTTGACGTCCTCCGGATCCTGCAATTGGGCATTGGGGTATTTCTTCTTTAACTCAGACAGCCGCTGCTTCGCCAGATCGAGCATCTTGCTCCGCTCGCCAAAATTCATGGCCCCGGTGCAGCAGGTCTTCACACACATGGGGAGCATGTTTTTCCGCACCCGGTCGATGCACATATCGCACTTGGTCAGGATGCCCTTTACCTTGTCCAGCCTCGGGATATTGTACGGGCAGTTAGTGATCACGTCTTTCATCTGCGCAGGGGTAAGTTTTTGGGTCTTTTCCGTAAAAATCACGGCGCCGGTGGCCTCGTCCCTGATGATGGCCCCCTCCACGTGGCTGTCCGCCGCCTCCTTGCAGGGCGGCGCTTCACAGTGCCTGCACTGTTCCGGCAGGAAATACCAGACCACGCGGCCCTTTTCCTTGTATTCGGCAAATCGCACCAGCTTGTAATTGAGCGGGTTCAGGTCCGGGGGATTTTGATGAGTTCCGCGCTGCCGTGTCTGGTTCGAACCAAAATCGTGCCATTCCTTGCAGGCTACCTGGCAGCCCCGGCACGCGGTACATCGGGTGGTATCGATAAAAAATGTCATGGGCATATGTCGTCTCCTTTTTCAAGACCGTCGGGGCGAGTTAACGCCCCGGCCGCGAATGAGTTTACAGAGAAAGCTCCGTGACCTTGTCGGCCTTCCGAATGTTCACCAGACAGGCCTTGTATTCCGGTATGGTCACGTTGGGGTCAGCCACGGAAGACGTCAGGCGGTTCGTCGCGTCTCCCACGCCCGGGGTGGTCCAGCCGAAACAGAACGGCATTCCCGCGAGATGCACCGTCTTGCCCTGTACCTTGAAGGGCGTCAGCCTCACCGTGACCATGGCGATGGCCTCCACTTTGCCCCGCAGATTCTCTATCACCACCGGGTCTCCGTTTTTGATCCCTTTTTCCTTGGCCAGTTCATGGCTCATTTCCACATAAAGCTGGGGCTCGGCCTCAAGGAGCGCCGGGGTATTCCGTGTGTCTCCCCCGCCGCACCAATGCTCCGTAAGGGTATAGGTGGTCAGTACGATGGGGAAGCGGGAATCACCCGGCTTGGCAAGGACATCCAGATCGCTTACCATCACCTTCATGCACGGATTGTGCATCTGTTTGGAGAAGGGGTGCGAGGTGACAGGGGTCTCGGCCGGTTCGTAGTGTTCCGGGAACGGACCGTCCACCCGGCCCGGGCCGTAGAGCGCTCCATGACCCTCGGCCTGCATAATAAACGGATATTTCCCTTCCGGCAGGGCCATGGGAGGCGCGGGTCCATCCGGGACATCGCCGACCCACTTGCCGTCTTCCCAGACGATGACCGCCTTGTCGGGGGCGTAGGGCTTGCCATTGGGGTCCACCGAGGCCCGGTTGTAGAGGATCCGACGGTTGACCGGCCAGGCCCACGCGAAGCTGGGGAAGAGCCCGATCTTGGCCTGCATGGGCGCCTGCTTGAGGTCGCGGCGCTTGGCGAAGTTTCCTGAAGGCCCGTAGCACCCACAATAGAGCCAGTTGAGGCTCGAGGTGGAGCCGTCATCCATAAGGGACGGGAAGCTCACCACCTGATCGCCCTTCTTGTACGTCTTGTCCTTAATGGTGACGTCGCGGGTGTAACAGCCGTTGATCCTCTTGGCCTGCAAATCGGGATCGTAAACCTCGGGCCAGTCCATGTTCAAGATGGGCTCCGGAAAAACGCCTTTGTCCTTCTTGTAGAGGTCACGGATTCGCTTGAAGACCTCCACCACCATCCAGCCCATGGATTTGCTTTCCCCCATAGGTTCGATCCCCTTGTGGTGCCACATGTGCCATCGGCCGCTGTTGGAGATGGTGCCGTCCTTCTCCCCGCGCTGGCACGCAGGCAATAGGAAGACCTCAGTCTTGATGTCCTTGGGATTCACGCCGGGGCCTCGCCAGAAGTCGCTGGTCTCGGTATGGTGGATCTCGCCCACCGCCAGCCAGTCGAGCTTTTCTAATCCCTTGCGGACCTTATTGCTGTGGGGGAAGCTCTGGGCCGGGTTGTGGGCATAAATGAAACCGCCCCGCACCTGGCCCTTGTACATCCGGTCAATGAGGAACATGCTCGCGTAGTCAACGCCCGGATCCACTTTGGGGAGCCAATCGTATCCGAAGTCGTTTTCCTTGGTTCCGGCATCCCCCATCCACCCCTTGAGGAGACTCACCATATACTTGGGCCGGTTCCCCCACCAGTTGACACTTTTGGGATCGCTGGTCTTGGGGGTGTTGGCCTTCTGGTAGTCTTCGAGCGTGGGCCAGTCAGCCCTGGGCACGGGGAGGTAACCGGGCAGGATATGCCAGAGGATGGCATGGTCTGTAGACCCCTGGACATTGGGCTCTCCGCGCAGGGCATCGATGCCCCCGCCGGCCACGCCGATGTTGCCCAGGAGCAACTGGATGATGGCCGACAGACGGATGTTCTGAACCCCGACCGTGTGCTGGGTCCAGCCCAGGGCATACATCACCACGGCAGACTTGTCAGGGGCGCCTGTAGCGCCATAGATCTGGTACACCTTGAGGAGATCGTCCTTGGACACGCCGGTGATATCCGAAACTGTGTCCAGGGTGTAGCGATCATAATGCTTCTTCAAAAGCTGGAACACGCAGCGGGGATCCTTCAGGGTTATGTCGCGCTTGGGCAAGCCCTTCTCGTCCACTGCAAAGGCCCATTTTTTTTGATCATATGCCTTCTTTTCCGCGTTGTAGCCCGAGAAAAGCCCGTCTTTGAAATCATACCCCTCGCCGACAATGAACGCAGCGTTGGTGTACTGGAGAACGTACTCTTTTTGGTAGAGTTCCTTATCCAGGATATATTTGACCATGCCCCCCAGGAAGGGGATATCCGTGCCGCTTCGAAGCGGGACGTGGATATCGCTTCTGGCCGATGTCCGGGAAAACTTGGGATCTACGTGGATGACCGTGGCGCCCGCGTCTTTCGCCTTGAGGACCCATTTGAAGGATATGGGATGGTTTTCCGCGGCGTTGCTCCCCATGATAAAAACAACGTCAGCGTTCTTGATGTCGATCCAGTGGTTGGTCATGGCGCCGCGTCCGAACGACTCTGCCAGAGCCGCAACAGTGGCGCTGTGTCAGACCCGGGCCTGGTGGTCCATGTGGACGACGCCGAGCCCCCTCAGCATCTGGTGAGCCAGGGAGCATTCCTCGTTGTCCATCTGGGAACTCCCGAGCTGAAAAATGCTCTCCACCCGGTTGACCTGCTGACCCTTGGCGTTCTTGAGGATGAAATCCTTGTCCCGGGTCTCCTTGACGCGCTGGGCGATCCGGTCCAGGACAAAATTCCAGTCCTTTTCCTCCCACTTATCGCTTCCAGGGGCCCGGTATTTGGGCTTTTGCAAGCGGTGCTCGTTGTGGTGCATGGAGAGGAAGGCCGCACCCTTGGCGCAAAGCGCCCCCTCGCTCACCGGATAGTCCGGATCGCCTTCCGAACTGATCAACCGGCCGTCCTTCACGTGCATGATGATGTTGCAGCCGCAGGAGCAGAAGCCGCAGATGGAAATGACCTCCTTGGTTCCATCCAGCTTGAACCCTGCCGCATACGCCTCCAGCCCCTTGAGATTGAGCCCAAGTCTTGCAAGCGGGATGCTCGCAATACTTAGTCCCGCAATTTTCAGAAATCTTCTTCGTGTTACCTTCATCACATCCTCCTTATGCAATTGGTTGGAGTCGCGAGACCTGCCTTCCCTGTCATTGCCTTGCACAATGAGACTCTGAATGTCAGTGTAGAACCATAAAAATGGCATGTCAACTATTTATTCAATAATATTAATATGTTAAATTAAACATATAGGACATGAGGCTTGATTGGAAAGGCACTCTATACGGAGGATATCCAATAAAAGCGACTCTGGTTGAAGGGGATGTTTAGGGTTCCTTGAAGGGCCGGACAGGGAAGGGAAAGACCTCGGTGGCAAACTGAATGGCGGATTCCTCGACGCGGCAAAACCATGATTTGTATTGGGCCGTCAGGCGGCGGCCCTCGTCCGTAAGGCTGTATCCCCCCTTCTTGCCAGATTCCTTCTTTACCAGGCTGAACCCGACATTGGCTTCAGTGGCCTTGATCTTGCCCCAGGCGGCCCGGTACGACATGCCCATGGCCTCAGCCGCCTTTTTAAGCGATCCATACGTCTCGATTTTTTCGAGGAGATGGACCCGGCCTGCCCCGAAGAAGACGCCCTCATCCGTCTCGAGCCAGAGGTGAAGACGAATCGTTGGAGATTTATCGTTCATAGATGAAGCGATGCGGTGAAACCAGACCGCAAATTCCTGCATCCGTTACTGGGCTGCGGCCCAGCTTCTCCTGGCCCGCCTCACCGACCTCAGGAATCATGATCTGCCGGGCGTATCGGTGTTTCTGTTCGGGCCTCGACATTTTCCGCCGCTCATTTTCCAAAAGGGCATTTCGGAAACGTGCAGGTCTTGCATCCAAGACAGAAGGCGCCGCTTCCCATCTTGGCCAGATCCAGACGGGTGATGTCGACGCCAGCGAGCATTCTGGGAAGCAACAGGTCCAGGCTGGTGGTTTTGAAATATAACGCACACGCAGGCACCCCGATGACCTGTACGGACCCTATCCTGGCCAGAAGGGTCATGGCGCCCGGCAGGATGGGCGCGCCGTACAGCATATCCGCGGCCCCGGCTTCAACGAGGGCCTGGCGGGTGATGTCGTCCGGATCCACGGACAGCCCCGCCGTGGTGACCAGGAGGTCCACCCCGTCATCAATCAAACTTCTGACGGCCTGGCATATGGGGTCTTTCTCATCCGGAACAATCAGAGGCCTGACGACCCGGCAGCCGAGTCTTTCCACCTTTTCGGTGATAATGGGTGCGAACTTATCTTTTATCAACCCCTGAAACACCTCTGTCCCCGTCACCAGTATGCCAACCGCTGCCTGGCGCAAGGGGAGCACCTGAAAAAGGGGTTGGGCTTCGAGAACGGCTAATGCCTTCGTCAGGTCATTTCTGGGGAGAAACAGCGGAATGGCCCTGCTGCCGGCCAAGGGAGCCTCCTCGTTGACCACGGAAAAATTCTGGCGGGCGGCGCACATCACGCCTGGAACCAGGTTGAACGCCTCCAACCGCTTTTCATCGACCGTGAATAGGCCGTTCCTCGTGGCCGTGAAATTGACTTTGCCCTCACTGGGCTGATCCGTGAAGGCGACGCCGTCGCCCGACATGGCCCGGCCAAAGGCCAGTGCAGCCTCGTCTTCATGAATCCAATCGGGGCCGGGGCTGTTGTCGTCCTCTAAATACAGGTGACGCCTTCCCATCTGTTGCAGACGGCAGAGATCGCCGGCCGTAATCTCCTGCCCCCGTTTGAAGGCCGCCCCTTTGCTCTCGCCTGGGATGATCAACGTCATATCGTGAAGCACACGCCGACCCAGGGCGCCTTCCAGAGGCGCCTGCTTGAATGTAAAGGACGTCGCTCCGTCTTGATCCTGAATCCTGTCGGTTTCAAGATAAGGAGATTCTCCCTGACAGGCCCTGCATATGCCGCCGTCCTCCGCAGGATAGGCTTCTCCGCAGACGCAGCATGTGGTCATCTTCCCCCGGCTTTTCTTTATGAGTAGATTGGGACGTATGGTGACCGGATGAAGACTGTAGATGTCAAATGCCGCATCACGGATTTGCCCTCGAAGGAGATCGGAGTCCTGTTCCTCCTTGGGGACGAGCTTGAAAAACCATTTCTGGATCTCCGACCATGGCTCCAGCTTGACGGGATCAACGAACACTCGGATGCCGACCCCTTCAAATTTTTCATACATACTCAAGGCGTACCGGCCAAGGTTCAGTATTTTCATCCAGCCATTGCCCGCGGTACTGGGGGTCAAGAGCTGTATGGCGTCCGGAAGGCATTTCGGCGTTTCGCAGATGCTGTCAAAAAGCTCCCCCTCGGGAAGATGTCGCAGGGCCAGTTCGACCATCATCCCCCCAATGAGCACACCGGGTGCGGCATAGCCGTGAAACGATTTAACCACTGAAACGAATTCATCAAACGAATGAGGACCTATATTCATAGAAAGCTACCTCGAATTCCTGAAGGAGTGGGGATTGACGTCACAACATTTCTCACCAAACGCTCGTGACAAAGGGATTTCTCACCCCCGCACACGAGAATTCAACTTGTGATTGGCACCCTCGCCACAAAGATCGAGGCTGGAAAGCCTCTCTCACAGGATAAAGGGGCGGTTTGCTCATTCGCCTGATCGACGCGATCAAAACTCATTTTCACGCCAAAATAACGTCGTACTTGCGGACTACGATCCTCTGTCTATGACCGATTTCAGTTCTTCGGCCGTGTCAAGGGTCTCGTGAACGATCTGCGGCATCCTCTCCTGCGACATGGAATCCGCAAATCCTACCACCCATATGAGCAGAGGGAGGCCCCTGTGCAGACCCAAATATACGGCCAAGGCCTTCACGCCAGCCAGATATTCTTCGTTATCCAGGGCAAACCCATCCTGTCGCACCCTCGCCAGCTCTTTGAGATACGCCGTTTCGTCCACAATTGAGGCGGAGGTGCATTTTCGAAGCCCTTTTGCTCGAATGACGGAGAGTGCCTGCGTGTCGCTCAGGGATGCCAGATAGGCCTTCCCGACCGCGCCCGCAAGGAGAGGGATGGTGTCTCCCGGCGAGGAAGAGATCGTCAGGGTTTTCGAGGCCCGGGCAGCCGCCAGGATAATCCCCCTCGAATCACTCAGGACGCCGAGAAAGACCGTCTCGTTGATTCGAGTGCAGAGCCGATCCAGGATCGGCCTGACTTCGGTGGACATGGTAACGTAATGTCTCCCCTTGAAGGCCAGGTCCATGATGAAGGGACCCAGGAAGAACTTCTTTCGAAGGGGGTTCTGGTCCAGCGCGCCGACTGCCACAAGGGCCTGAATCAACCCATGCGTGGTGCTCTTGCTGAATCCGAGTTCCTGGGATAGCTCGGCCAGACGGAGCCCGTCCTCGGATGAGGCCACCTTCTCCAGGAGACGGAACGCCTTCTGAACTGCAGGGGCCTGGTAGCCTATGCCATTGGGCATCGGCGTCTTGCGATGAACGACCTCAAACCCCATCTTTCTTCCTTTTGAGCGCCATGTAAACCCGTTCAGGGGTCAGGGGGAGTTCCCAGATGCGCACGCCTGTCGCATTGTAAACCGCATTCAGGATCGCAGGGATGGTCGGCATGATGGCCCCTTCGCCCACCTCTTTAGCCCCGAAAGGCCCATTGGGTTCATTGCTCTCCACGATGATGGCGTCTATGGGGGGCATGTCGAGGGCCGTCGGGATCTTGTACTCGCCCAAATTGGCGTTCAGGATACGTCCCTTGTCGTCAAATTTGACCTCCTCGAACATGGCCTCGCCCAGTCCCATGGAGAGAGAGCCCTCCATCTGCGCTTCCACTGAGGTTCGGTTGATGGCAAATCCACAGTCGTGGGCGTCGGTCATCCTGTCCACAGTCACCTTGCCGGTCTCCATGTCCACGCTCACCTGCACGACCTGGGCCGAGCATCCATAGGCGGGCGAGGTGCCGACTGCCGCCCCCTTGTATTCGCCGCCCAGCCTTCCCGGTTTGTATTTGCCTGTGCCCACAATGGTGCCCTTTCTGAGATACGCCATGCGCGCTGCTTCCCTGAAGGTGAGATCACCCGTCGGCTGATCGCCCCAACCCCGGTGCTCTTTCTTATAGGTGACTCGAATCCGTTCAAAATCCGGGGCGCCGTTTTTGAAGACAATGCGTCCCTTCTTGACGTCCATCTCCTCTACCGGGACCTCCAGGACCTCGGAGAGGACCTCCAGCACCTGGGCCTTCGCGTTCTCCGCCGCCATCTTGGTTGCTTGTCCGGTCATCAGGGTCTGCCGGCTGGAGTAGGCCCCCAGGTCCACCCCGAACTCGGTGTCGCCCGAGGATATGGCAATATCGCTGAGGCGAACCCCTAACGCCTCGGCCGCAATCATGGCCATGGTGGTGTCAGACCCCTGTCCGATCTCTGCTGACCCGGTATAGACATGGGCCGTGCCCCCGTCTTCACTGAGCTTGACGGTCACCGTTGCGTGATAGGTATCGGAGCGATAGATGGGATATCCTGCACCCGAAACAAAAAACCCGCAGGCCATGCCAATCCCTTTCCCTGTCGGCATGTTCCCCCGTTTCTCGTTCCAGCCTGAACCGCCCTGAACCGCCTTGATGCACTCCTTCATGCCAAGGCTGCTCATGTTGAGGTCGTTGCAGGTAACGTCCCCCGCAGACATCATATTCTTGAGCCGCAGTTCAATGGGATCCATGCCGAGTTCCTCGGCAATGACGTCCAGTTGCTGTTCCCAGGCCGCCCGGGCCGCCACCCCGCCGTGACCCCTCTGGGCCCCGCAGGCCGGTTTGTTGGTATAGACCCGGTACCCGTCGTACTTCATATTCGGGAGTTTGTACGGACCTCCGAGGAGGGACCCGGCGTAATAGACCGTTGCAATGCCGAAGCTCGCATAAGCGCCCCCCTCCAGATAGCACTCGTTCTTGAGGGCCATCAGGGTCCCGTCCTTTTTCACGCCCGTGCTCAGGACATGGGTAAACTGGTGGCGCGCCCTGGAAAAGAGAAATACCTGCTCCCTGTCATAGTTCATCTTGACCGGCCTTCCGGTCTTCATGGAGAGGAGACACGCGGCCAGTTCCATCGGGTTTGTTCCGGCCTTGGGGCCGAACCCGCCCCCCACATAGGGCTTGACCACCCGCACCTTGCCAATGGGAAGGCCCAGGACCATGGCGACGGTCCTTTGTACATAATGGGGGACCTGTGTGGAGGTGTACAGGGTCAGATGCCCCGAATGATCATAATCCGCCAGACAGCCGTTCGGCTCGAGGAACGCCGCATCCTGACGTTTGTTCTTGAATGTATCCGTCCGGATCAGGTCGCATCCCTTAAAGGCTGCCTCCACATCCCCAAACTCCTGGTGGACCTCGGCGCAGAGGTTCCGGGGAAAGCCCGTATGGATCACCGGGGCCCCTTCGGCCAGGGCCTCTTCGGAGGTGAATACAGCGGGCAGTTCTTCATAATCCACCTTGATGAGGGAAACCGCTTCCATGGCCGTCTCCAGATCCACGGCAGCCACCGCGGCAATCTCGTCCCCCACATAGCGTACCTTCCGTCTGGAGAAGATGCTCTCATCGTACCGGGCCGGGCTGACGCCATATCGGGTCATGCCGGCATCTTTGGCCGTCACTACCGATTTCACTCCCGGAAGGTTTCTCGCCTTCGAGGTATCCACGTTCAGGATACTGGCATGGGGCAAGGGACTTTGCAACAGGGCGCCGAACAGCATTCCCGGCATGCGCATATCATCGATGTATCTGGCCCGTCCTGTGGCCTTGTCCGGGGCATCCAGTCTGGGCGCCCGGGTATTGATTACGTCATATTCAGTCATGTTGCATCTCTCCGTTTATTCGCTGAAGTTTTCAGGAGACTGAGCCCTGGTCCTTGACGCTCTGAATCGCCTCCACAATCTTCTGGTATCCGGTGCATCGGCAAAGGTTTCCGGATATGGCCGCACGAATCTCCTGTTCATCGGCCTCAGGATTCTGGTCCAGAAGGCTCTTGGCCGATAGAATCATACCGGACGTGCAAAAGCCGCACTGAATGGCGCCCTTTTCCACAAAGGCCTGCTGAATCGGATGAAGGCCCTGGTCTGTTTCCAGCCCTTCGATGGTCAGGACATGGCCACCGTCGGCCTGGACAGCCAAGACCAGGCAGGAATTGACCGGCTTTCCATCCAGAAGCACGGTGCAGGTGCCGCACTCCCCCATCTCACACCCCTTCTTGGTGCCGGTGAGCCCGATTTCCTCCCGAATGACGTCCGCCAGGGTCTGGTTGGGTTTCACGGCAATCTCATAGTTTTTATCATTAACGGTCAGGCGTATCAGTCTTTTCAACTTCGTTTCCTCCACTAAAGTGACCTTGCCCTGTCAAGGGCCGCACTCAATGCCCTTCTGGTCAGCACCCCCACCATGTCGCGCCGGTATTCGGCCGAGCCCCTGAAATCATCAATCGGCCGAGCATCGCCAGCCGCGGCCTCTCCGGCCCGGGCAAAGAGGGCATCAGAGGGTGATTGCCCCATCAAGGCCTTTTCAGCGGATACGGCCCGAAGCGGGGTCGGACCTACCGATCCCAGGACAATCCGCGCCTTGGTGATGGAGCCGTCAGGCCTATCCAACCGGATAAAGGCAGCCACGTTCACTAACGAGATCTCGAGCGTTTGTCGAACCCCCAGCTTGATATAGCTGTCGCCATAGCGGCCCCGGGGGACCTCGATGGTGATCCTTGTCAGGATTTCATCCGGGTCCATAACGGTCTTTCCGGGCCCCAAAAAGAAATCTTTCAAATCTACGGAGCGTTCCCCGGAGGTCTTTGTCAGCACCGCCCGGGCCCCATAGGCCATGAGGGGGGGCGGAAGGTCCGCCGCCGGCCTGGCCGATACCAGGTTTCCAGCCACGGTGGCCAGATTCCGAATCAGGGGGGAGCCGAGGACCCGAGCGCCATCGGCAAGGGCGGGCAGGTTGCTGCGAATGACCTCCGCACCGGCAAGCTCCGCTGCCGTCATGCAGGCGCCGATCGTCAGGAGGCCATTTTCCTCGATAATGCCCTTGAGGATGTCAATCCTTCCCAGTGAGACGACATGGTCCGGTCGAACCACTTTCTTTTTCATGTTGACGACGAGGTCGGTTCCCCCTGCCAGAAGGCGGGCCTTTGCTCCCAATTGGCCCATGATCTCACAGGCCTTCGACACCGTTGTCGGCTCGTGAAACTCAAATTCAGGTAATAGCACCTTGTTCTCCTACCGTTATCGCGTTGTTAAGTATTCCCAATGCCCCCTTTCAACCAAAGGAGGGGGCCGTGGCCATCTTGCCTAAGAAACCTGGTTGCATATCTTTCAGTTGGAGGACTTGCTGAAAATCATTGCCCAGTTCGAAGAATATCTTTGTATCAAACCGGCAGAGTTTCGACTCAACGAGTTTCTTGTCGGCAGTCCCTGCGTATTGCAGCCATTGATGAAGATCAATACCGTCAGGAAAATGACCGGAGGCAAAAAAACTTGTGGAATCTGCTATTTTCCTCATGCGGTCCTTGACGGAATCGAGATATTCAAGGGAGACGACCCCCGACTCACGCAATCTGTCGCACAGGTGAGGCAACAAGGCCTGTTGCTCGATCTCGAGGACAGTCTCATCCCTGAGCCAAGCGACAACGCCCCCCCTTGTTGCTGCAACATCAGCAAATTGCTCTGTCAAAGCCATATGCCGCTCTTTGACCACCGGCCCCGGCACACCCCTGATATGGACCAGTATGCGCCTCGGGTTGAACAGAAGGTCCCCCACCCCTTGCACTTCGCCGTGGTCTGCATAGTTGCCGGCACATAACAAGGTCAGATCGTTGATTCTTGCGAGGGTCAACCCGTAGGCCGCATCCCGCACGCACCCGATTCCATCCAGTTCGTTGAGCCTCGTTTCCAGCAGGGTCTCGTTAAATCTGCTCAGATGGGCGTCCCTTTCCAATAGGGCATTCAGTTTCACGAAACGCCGCGTATCTTCCTTGGCCCGTTTTCCTTTTAGGAAATGGATGCCTGCCAACCACCTATAGAAATTCTCCGCCACATGCATATGTCGTGTCCCTCCCGCTCGAACCGCGTATCCCCCGGATCACAGCCTGCCGCCCATTCTTTTCGGTTAATTCAGCCTTTCGCGATAGTGTCAGGTTACATGGGATCCAGGTGCGACCTGTAGAATTAGCAACTATTGGCATTTAGTGACCGCACATAGTCTTATCAAGTTTAGTTTAAAACATAAAGTATCCTATACTAACTAATAATCACCAATATGACATATGGCTGATATGATATATGCCAAAATGGAGATGGCTGTCAACGGAAAAATCATCGTCCTAAATCAGATTGGGTAGCTTAAAGATCATCAAGATGGAGCCGTCTCCAGAGGACGGAATGACAAGGGACAGTCGCGCCAGGCAAAGCCTGGAGCGTTGGGCTCTTTCTATTTGATATTTGGGAATG
>Ga0172375_10002717_pt1 | contig 27336 bp, 27 predicted proteins | sample LakKiv1m_FD_114537 | JGI IMG/M metagenome (GOLD analysis project Ga0172375, IMG submission 114537) | Freshwater microbial communities from Kabuno Bay, South-Kivu, Congo - kab_092012_11.1m | ecosystem: Environmental > Aquatic > Freshwater > Lake | place: Democratic Republic of the Congo...
ACTATCTGGCCCTATCCTGGTGCTGAGTTACCAGTTCAGTAAAATGCGCACTTGGATTCTGAGCGAAACTGAATCTATCATTGGTAGAAACCGGGCCGGTAAAATTAGTATTGTCGGTAAACCAAACTGTTGTCCCACTAGGAGTCGTATGATGGAATGTAAATAATGCATATTTAGCGAAATTATCTCTGCGCACGATTATATCAAAATCTCCTTCGGTCAATCTTATGATTCTTTGGATATTAGGTATAACGCGGATTATGTTGCCTGTTGATTGTATAGAAAATTTATAATGGAAAATATACCTTTCGTCCCCGCCCAAAGTAAATTTTTCCGGGGCGCCATCCTGAACCACCCTGATAATCGCATTATAATTTCCCGCAACGGAAGTATCGGTAAAAACTCCGGGCAATTGGGCAGAACTCGCAGAAACGCTGTAACAAACACCACCCGAACAATCCTGTTCAGTAAAACCCAAATAATTTTTCAACAATTCAAGAGAATTGCCGCTGGAAAAATAATTTTTGAATTTATTAGATGAATCATTACTTACGGTAATCGGAAGCTGATTATTAGTCAAATTCCTCAGTTCAGCCAAAGCGTGGTTAGCCCCAGCTTCAGCCAATCCCAGGCTTTGAACTACGAATTTTTCCGTATTTACCGCTCTGTTCTCGGAAAGCGCTCCCCAGAAGAAAACCCCAATCAACACCAATAACACCAACATAACAACCATCGAAACCGCTAAAATAACCCCCTTCTTGGACATTTAGAACTCTCCTTCTGGCGGAACCGCTACTTGCACATCTTCCGGCAAAGAAATTGCGCTATTTCTTAGCATAACTTTAGTCTGTAAAGAAAACTGAGTATTTTTCTGAGTTGTAATTGTAATCATAACTACAGGGCAATCCTGCGCTAAAGATGTACAGTTATACGCACTACATCCCGCGCAACCTCCGGAAAAATTAACGCTTGCGACATCCTCTGCCAAAGTAACTGTCGGCTGGCCTTCTTCTTGTTTTATCAAACGAGTAGAATCATTAGGATCAATTTTAAAAATTACCCAGCGAACCTGTACAATCTGCCCATTACTGTCAAATATCGGCCTGTAAAAAAGTATCCTATCCGTATTAATGGTTATTCCCCAGGCAGGATTTGTCTGCCTTAATACCCTTACCATCGAATCCAAACCCCGGCGGGCTTCTCTCTGCTCTGTTAACCTATTCTGACCTGAACGCCAATTTTTGTCAGAAACAATAAAAAAACTCATTAACGCAGAAAATAAAAGAACAAATATAAACATCACAACAATCATTTCAATTAAAGAATAGGCTTTTTGATTTTTCATTGGGCTATTAAAGTATCGATTTCAACAGGTGAACTTTCACAATTTGCCAAATCATTGCCAATCAACCTGTTCCTGCTCTTAAAACAAGCTACAACTCTAACGGTTTTTAAATTTGTATATCCGGGAGCTAATCCAATATGAATTTTGCCAGTTCCTTCTGCAATTCCTGGCAAAGAAAAAGTACCTTGATCGCAAAAACAGCTCGGACAAGTGCCAGGACAGCTCACACAGGCAGACTCCGAAATACAGCCAAAAGTAGAATTTTTGATTTCCTCGAGTTTGGCTAAACAAGCATTTGTAGCTAAAGTAGTATCTCTGGAAAGGTCAGTCAAAAAGAAAAGATTGATATAAGTAGCAAGTAAACCGCAGAGGCAAAAAGCGAGAATGGTCATTGTAACCAAAAGCTCTATAAGGCTAAATCCTTTATTTAACGATTTCATCATCAGGGCCCGCCTGTGCCCCATTGCGGGCATGTACAATACTGCCCTCATCAGTATAAAAATATCTTCCTTTTAAAATACTACCAGAAGTTGGGTTCGCATTTAACGTAAAATGATCATCATTAACCAATTCATAAATGTATTGGTAACCCTGTTTTGTTCCTGAAGCCAGGACGGAATCGATGTAAGGCGGAGAAGAAACTGGCTCTGTAAGATCCATTAAAGTGCCAGGATAAGCTCTTTTTCCTGAATAATAAACCTGGCAGGCATTAGTTATTGTAGTTAAATTGGCTAATGCGGCAGCCTCATTTGTAACAACTCTCGATCGTAAAATATTCGGCACAGCTAAAGTTATTAAAACCATCACTATCGCCACAACGATCATAATCTCAACGAGGGTAAACCCTCTCACCAATTGGTTGCTTTGCTTAGCCTTTTTTGCAATTGGTGTGGGGGTAAAGGCTTTTTTCAGATTAATCCTTTTTGCCGCATTTTTCATAAATAAATAATCCTCCTGTACTTATAAGATAATTAGTTCTGCCAGTTAGATTGCATAACACCGGTACAGCCGAACAGCTATACCCTAATTGATCAAGCCTGGAACAATTGAACACGTAACCTCTTATAGAAGAAAACGATGGATAATCTTTATCTAAGTACTGGGATTGAGTTAGGGTAGTAATATTTTCGGGAAACAAGCCTTTGTTATCTTTAGCAAAATTCTCTAAAGCAGTAGAAATCAATTTGACTGTTGCCTGGGCATAAGACTCATTTTGTTCAATGGTAATTTTAATTACCTGTTCTACAACTACGCGCAAAAGCAAAGCTCCAAGAGCTATAGAAAGCATAATTACAACAAAACTTCTACCTGTTTTATTTAAATAAATTTTTTTCATAAGCCCCTGAATTCAAATTAGTTGGTAATAATGAAAATTTTAACACAAAATTGCTTTTTCGCAAGAGAAATATATTGAAATAGCTGTAAATAAGCATTTTTCGTCATCCTGAGCGAAGCGGCTGATATTCTAAATAAAAAAGAGGCACTGAGAAACCCCAGTGCCTCTAGTAAAACGATTCTTAACTTACTCTAAAATAGTACCAGCACATTCGCCGGTCGCAACAGCTGTATAATCTGCAGCTTGTGCGCGTAAAACTCCGGAATGATCAACACAGAAACTTCTGTTGCCAGTTGTCCCTCGTGTAGTAGGATTAGCTACAGCCTGATACATATTAGTGCCACCTGCTACTGTAAAAGTATATCCTGCTTTTTGTCCACCAGTAAAGCCACTAACATAAGGCGGAGTTGCCCCAGTTAAAGCGGCCAAATCTGTTGGGTATGTAGGTGTTGTCTGAGCAGCTCTGAATGTTTCTGCGGCAGAACTCAAAGTCCTTAACGAAGAAATAGCTGAGGACTCATTTGCGGTTAGTCTTGCCCTTAACAAGTTAGGTATAGCAATTGCTGCCAAAAGAGCAATAATTGCTACTACGATCATAATTTCTACAAGCGTGAAACCCTTTCTGTTCATCATCTTGCGATGACCTCCTTTCTAAGGTTAGATTGACTTTTTTACGCTTCTTCTCTTGCTGCTTTATATCTTTTATTAAACCTATTCCGTGGCTTTTAAGAGAAGTTTGGCGTTAAGTCGCCATAATTAGCAACTTTAATTTTTATATCACCTCCTCTCTATTTTGTCAAGATAAAAAAATAACCTATTCTCTAAAACCTTTGTTCCACAACAAGTTACTTAAGAGAATAGGCTGTTTTTTAGTAATTTAAGTAAAATTATATAAATACGTTTATTTGAAATATAACCTGTTCTCTTAAACAAATGGTTACAATAAAAGCATACCATATATTCAGAGTAATTCAATGGAGAGCAATTAAGCAGAAAGCCAGCTGATAGTTTTTTTTAGGCCGTCCTCAAGTACAATCTTAGGAGACCATTTAAGGATCTTCTTGGCCTTAGTTATATCCGGCTGCCTTTGTTTTGGGTCATCAACCGGTAAATCTTTATAAGAAAGCTTACTTTTAGAATTAGTCAATTTTATAACTAATTTGGCAAGCTGCATAATGGTAAATTCATTTGGGTTACCCATATTAACTGGATAATTTTCTTTAGATTTCATTAACCTAAATATCCCCTCAACCAAATCCGTGATATAACAAAAAGATCTCGTTTGACTACCTTTTCCGTAGATAGTCAAAGGGTCTCCTTGTAAACTTTGAGCGATAAAATTCGGGACAACTCTACCATCATTAGAACGCATTCTAGGCCCGTATGTATTAAAGATCCTGACTATTTTAGTATCAACTTTGTGCACCCGATAATAAGCCATAGTCATGGCTTCCGCGAACCTTTTAGATTCATCGTAACAGCCTCTAACTCCTACCGGATTAACGTTGCCCCAATAAGACTCATTCTGAGGGTGGATCAAAGGATCGCCATAAACTTCTGAAGTTGAGGCTAACAGAAACCTGGCTTTTTTTTCTTTTGCCAGCCCTAAAGCATTATGAGTACCGAGAGAACCGGATTTTAAAGTCTGAATAGGATATTTTAAGTAATCATTGGGAGAAGCAAGTGAAGCAAAATGCAAAACAGCCCAAACTGAGCCGGGAATTTTAATAAATCTGGAAACATCCGTCTTTATAAAATCAAAATTCTTGTTTTTTGAAATAAGCTCAATATTTTCTTTTGTACCGGTTATCAGGTTATCAAGGCAAAGCACCTTATAATCTTCGCTGATCAACCTTTCACAAAGATGAGACCCGATAAAACCCGCGCCGCCGGTAACAACAATAGTATTTTTAGGCATAGATTATAATTTGATCAGATTTTTTGCTTTGAAATGCTTATAAGCATTTCTAGTATCAAAAATTGTTTTAGAGTTGTTTAGGATATATTTATAATTTATCCTCGAATGATCAGTTGCAATTACAACAAAGTCATAATCTTTAATTTTATTGAGATTAACACTCTTTAAATCTATATTATTGATTTTAAGGAATGGTACCAATGGATCGAAATAAGAAACCTTAATGTTTTTCTTTTGTAAAATTTCAATAATATCCAGCGCCGGTGATTTACGAAGATCCAAAATATCTTTCTTGTAAGTTACTCCAACAATAAAAACCTTGGCATTCTTAAAATTTATATTCCTCTCTTCAGCCGCAGTTTTCAACCTACTTACCACATATCCCGGCATAAAATTAATCATGTCAGAAGCAAGTTTTATAAAACGGGAGTTAAAACCGAACTTCTTGGCCTTCCAATAAAGATAAAGAGGATCTTTAGGTATACAATGCCCGCCCACGCCGGGGCCAGGATAAAATGGCATAAAACCGAAAGGCTTGGTTTTTGCCGCGTCGATTATTTCCCAGATATCCAGGCCCATCTTATGCGCCATCATGGCCATTTCATCGATAAGTCCGATATTTACAATACGAAAAGTGTTTTCTAATAATTTTACTGTCTCAGCAACTTTGGCAGAACTAACAGGAACTGTCTTAATAACAATATTTTTGTATAAATTTACCGTTAGTTCAGTTGCCTCTTTGGTGATCCCTCCGATAACTTTAGGTATTTTATGGACCGGAAAAGCCTGGTTGCCCGGATCAATCCTCTCAGGAGAAAAAGCCAAATAAAAATCTTTCCCGCATTTAAGCCCACCAGATTCTAAAACAGGCAAAATTATTTCCTCAGTTGTTCCCGGATAAGTTGTACTTTCAAGGACAATAAGCTGATGCGGGCGCAAGTATTTTTTTATCTGACGGACGGCACTAATAATAAAAGATATATCCGGATGATACCTACGTTTTAATGGCGTAGGCACACAGATGATTACCACATCTGATTCTGTTAATAAACTAAAATCAGATTCTGCTGTGAAGTTACCCTTAGCAATAACCTTTTTTAAATCTTGAGCAGGAACATCCGTAATGTAGGAGATTTTATTTTTTATTCTTTTTACTCTATCTAGATCTACATCCAGCCCGGTAACAAAAAAACCTTTCTTGGCGAATTCAATCGCCAAAGGCAACCCGACATAACCTAAGCCAACAATGGCTATTTTTGCTTTCCTGTTTTTTATTTTCGAATTTAGAATTTTCATTTTTAGCCTTCAGCTATCAGCCTTCAGCTATCAGCTGAAAGCTGAAGGCTGAAGACTGAAAGCTGATAAATTATTTTTGATTAACCGCTTTCCTTCCAATACTTATATAGTTAAACCCCAGCTTTTTTAACTCCAGAGGATCATAAACATTGCGTCCATCTATGATCAACGGACGGTGAAGCAATTTTTTAATCTTTTTGAAATCCAGTGATTTAAATTCATCCCACTCCGTAAGGACTATCATGACATCCGCACCTGCGCAAGCGTCGTAGGAATCTTTACAATATTTGATATCCGGGAAAATATCCTTGGTTCTTTGCATTGCCTGTGGATCATAAACTCTTAATTTCGCTCCTTCAAGTTTAAGCGTGTTGATGATATCCAGTGCCGGTGCACTTCGTATATCATCCGTATCCGGCTTAAAAGACAGTCCTAAAATAGCTATCTTTTTATCCTTAATAATCCAAAGATTTTCTTTAACTTTATTTAAAAAAAAGCTCTTCTGTAATTCATTGACCTTTTTTACAGCTTTTAGCAGCCCGAAATCATAGCCGACTTTTTCCGAAATAGTAATAAATGCATCCAAATCCTTTGGAAAACAGGATCCGCCGTAACCTATACCGGCACTTAAAAAACCTGGCCCTATTCTTTTGTCCATTCCAATACCCTTGGCCACCTCTTGTATATCCGCGCCAACTTTATCACAAATCCTTGATACTGCGTTTATAAAAGATATCTTTGTGGCAAGAAAAGAATTAGAAGCATGCTTGATCAATTCTGCAGACTTAATGTCTGTAACCACAATAGGAGCATTAAGGGGTTTATAAAGATTCATCAAAAGTTCCTGAGCTTTCTTTGATTCTACCCCGATAACTATCCTGTCAGGATGCATAAAATCATTTATAGCCTGGCCTTCCCTTAGGAATTCCGGGTTAGAAGCAACATCAAAATCGATTTTTTTCTTAATATAAGTTTCAATTGTGTGCTTTACCCATTTTCCGGTTTCAACAGGCACGGTTGATTTTTCAACGATCAATCTGTAACCGGTCATATTTTCAGCAATGTTGCGCGCGACGTTTTCAATAGAAGTCAAGTCAGCTTCACCATTCTCTAAAGGAGGTGTACCCACAGCAATAAATATAACATCCGCGGTTTTTATCGCTTCTTTAATACTAGAACTGAACTTGAGCCTTTCTTTTTTTGTATTAATGACAACCAATTCTTTTAATCCAGGCTCATATATAGGTATAATGCCTTTCTTAAGGTCCGCAATTTTTTTTGCATTATTATCCGCACAGATAACTTTATTTCCCAGTTCTGCTAAACAAGCACCTGTAACTAAGCCTACATAACCTGATCCGATAACCGATACGTTCACCTTGGTCTTTCCTTTCTGTTAATCAGCCCTCGCCTCAACACCAGGGAGCAAAAATTATAATTAGTCACTGGAGGTTACTGATAGGGTTGAGAACCAGCTTTAGGCGCATGATAGGACTGATTCAAATCAAATTCGATGTCCGGGAAAGCCTTGAGCCTAAAAAGCACCCAGAAAGTCGAACCCTTGCCTCTTTCTTCAGTCCAGCTAAATTCCATTGTCCAACAGTGCAGGTCCCTTGAAATAGTATATTGTTGATACCTAATACCGTGATCTATGCCAACCAGATCCGCAAACTGATACCTATCATAAATCCCTATTTTCCATTTTGGATTAATGCGCCAGGTGGTAGTGAAAGTCAATTCTTTTCCAGCACTTCTTTCATAACGCTGCCCAAAACCAACTGTCCGCTCTTTACCAAAATTGAAATTCAAATCCCCATTCGCATTCTTATAAAACTGCTGCTTAGAATCATACTCGGCATCTCCATGCAAAGAAAGCCATTGATAGGGCCAAACATCCAAATTCAATTTAAAATTCGACAAACTGCCCTTATTTTTTATCTGGGTTAAGGGTTCGACGCTATAAAGCGTATATCCGGAATTGATTCTAAAATCCAATAGGTCGACTGATTGTCCGTTTCTCTTAGTCTGTAATTTATTGCTTAATTCGATAGTAGTACCGTTAAAAACATCAATAGAATCAAGAGAATCTATCTGCTTTAAATTATCTGAAGTTATTGTAGGTTTATGATTATAAGAGTATCCGATAGAAGGCGTAATAATATGCCTTAGCCCATTGACATCTAAACCGAGAAAATTGTTTTTTACATTAAAGATTCTATAAAGTTTTGTGCTAAGGTCAGCACCGGAATAAAAAATTGTCCTAGGGTATATACTCGACCCTTGATTGTTGGAATTATAATACGTAGTCCTATCTGCTACAAAAGGCGTAAAGCTGAATATCGAAACCCTCATCGGCATCGATAATCTGTTATAGAAATCCGACCTCCACATTTTGATATCATCGGTAGAAGGCGATGGGACAGCATTTTTGTATTTGAACTCTGCAAACTCAGTGGTATTCTCTAAATAAAACGGAGTTCCTACGATCTGCACGCTAGGCATGCTATAATTAATCTTTGGCAGCTCTTCCAGTTGGGTATACCAGGGGTTAACCCTTTTCTGAAAAACCATATCAAGGCTTGAGTAATCAAAAGCGTGATGCAGCTGAATAAAAGATAAAGGCAGCGGGTCTTTATCGAATTCCCGAGGAAAATAATCCTTTAAGACATTATATTCCGGGCCAAAAAGAGCTCTTTTAGAATCAACTATTTTATAATATTGATGGATATAATTAGTACGCTCATCAATATCCCATTTATGACGCCAACGCACAAAGTATCTTTGAAAAACTTTTGGGATACTGGCATCCTGTCCTAAATCCCCGGATTTATCCCTCTCCTGAGTATAATAAAATTTAAAATCACCCTTGCCTATTTCCTTACTGTTGTAATTAGTATCAAAACCCTGGGCATTACCCAAATTACTTCTGTAATCTAAAAATATTCTTCCCTTTATATTTTCTGTTAAGTTGTAACGCCAAGCAGAAAGCATGTAATATCCCCACTCTTTGCTTTTACCCGGCATTACCTGGATTTTCATTATCCTGTCTTTGAATTTTTGGGTCATCTGCGGCAAATAAATCAAGGGAATCTGCTTTTCCTGCCCGGCAGTGATCTTTACGCCCTTTATCTGAACTTTATTCCCGGGGTAAAAATCAACTTTTTTAATATTTAACCGGTAATGAGGATGATCATAGCTGCAGCTTGTCATGTAGCCATTATAAGCAATGAATTCTTCCGCGCTGACTTTATCAAGTTTTTCGGACCTGCCGAAATAAGGAGTGGACCTAAACTTGGCATCCGTTAACATACCAGTCTTATTGACAAAATTATAAACAATTTTTTCGCCTTCAATGATCCCTTTTTTATCCTCAAGCCTGACATGTCCGCTGGCAACAGCCTCTTTTGTTTCAGTATTAACAATAAGCTTGTCACAGGTTAATTTAACCCCATCAGAAACTATAGAAACGTTACCTTCAGCGCTAACCTCTTTTGAGTCTACGGAATATTCGACATTGTCGCCATTGACAGTTACGGGGCCCTTCACTGATTTTTTATTTATTCCTAAGCCCAATGGTTCAGCAGCCTGGCTTTCTTTTTCTTCCGGTTTCCCAACAGATGCATCGGCTGTATCGCCAGGATCCTTAACTGTTACACCGGTTTCTGGTTCCTGCGATTCTTGGATAATTTGATTTTCTGGTATCTGACTGATAGCTGGTTGACTAACAGAATTAACCGTAACATCATTAGATTGTTTTTTTTCCTGATTAGTTGAATTTGCAACGGCGGGATTATCTTGAGCCAATAATAAAGTAAGATCCGAAAAAAATAAAACCGCAAAAATTATCAAACATATGGTAAGGTAAATTTTTGCATTGAAAAATTTATTAGGCATTATTATTTAGTAGGTATTTTTTTATAATCTTCTAAAAAATTTTGTACGCCTATATCAGTTAAAGGATGCTTTAAGAGCTGTTCAATGACTTTAAAAGGAATAGTGGCCACATGGGCGCCGATTTTAGCAGCTTCATAAACGTGAATGGGGTGGCGTACGCTAGCAACAATAATTTCAGTCTTAAAATTATAATTGGAATAAATCTGCTTTATATCTTTAATAAGATCCATACCCATCTGCGAAATATCATCAAATCTTCCTACAAAGGGTGATATGAAAGAAGCTCCAGCTTTAGCAGCTAGCATCGCCTGGGTTGGAGAAAAGCATAAAGTTACATTTGTCTTTATCCCCTCTTGGGACAATATCTTGGTAGCTTTCAACCCTTCTTTTATAAGAGGGATTTTAATAACAATATTTTCTGCGATCTTGGAGAGCTCTTGCGCTTCTTTGATCATGCCGCCCGCTTCAAGGCTTATAACCTCAGCACTTACGGGCCCAGGCAAAATAGAGCAAATTTCTTTTAAGAGCTCTTTATAGTTCCTATTCTCTTTAGCAACTAAAGTCGGATTGGTAGTTACCCCATCGATCACGCCAAGATTTACTGCTTCTTTGATTTCTTTAACATTTGCTGTATCTATGAATATTTTCATTTATTGATGACTCAGTGATTAAACCTCTGTGTTGGAATAAATTAGCAAACTATTCTGAGTATTTTATATTAAAGTAAGGGCAATTGCAAGAAATTATTGGGATTAGATAAAGATCACTTTTGACCGCACATCAAGACTTTATTCCTGCCTGATTGTTTTGCCCGGTAAAGAGCTTGATCAGCTTTCTCGACCAAATCGTTTGCTTCAACCGCATCACCCGGAAAACCGGATACACCCAGGCTTATGGTAACCTTCAGCTGCTCATCATAAACTTTTATAATTTTTTCCTCGATCGCTTGACGGATACGTTCAGCGGCAAAACGCGCGGTCTCTTTATCAGTTTCTATAAGGATTGCTGAAAATTCTTCCCCTCCGTACCTGCCGACCAAATCTATTTGCCTTAAATTTTCTTTAATTACCTGAGAAACTTCCTTTAAAATTGCATCCCCAACTAAATGCCCATAACGGTCATTAATTTCTTTGAAATGATCTATATCAACCATAATAAAAGAAAATTTCAATTTAAATTTTCTGGACCGTTCAAGCTCCTGCTTGTATCTTTCCATCCAATACCTGCGGCTTAAAACCCCAGTCAAGCTATCCGTAATAGCCAGCTCCTGGACCCTGTGATAAAGCACAGCCCTTTTGATCCCCAGTTCAAATTGCTGGGACATGATATGAAATTTTTCAAAATCAGATTCGAGTATATCTTTTGCGATCAAAAACCCAACCGGTTTTTTTTCAATTATTAAAGGAGTGACAAAATAATCGGGATAATTAACCAACTCGGCTTCATTGTTTAAGAATTTACAATCTGATAATTTAATGTACTTATCCAGCTGTTGCTTAAACAAGTTAAAAACTTTAGACTCATCAAGGGATCTGCAGATCTCTTTAGTTATGTCATAAAGAGCCATAGTCTGCTCAAGATTATTTTTTAATTCATAGTTTAAACGTAAAAGTTTCTCGCTTTCCTTGAGAAGCTTGTTGTAATCATTCTCAAATCCAAAAAAATCTTCTTTTCTTTTTTTGTATTTTTTATAAAAATTATTTTTTATAAAAGATGCCAAGGCTACTGTCAATAGAATCAACAGCAAAGAACTGACCGTTGGAATAAAGTGAATTTGAATAATTTTTATCATTAGGCTTTTAGAACCTTATTCCTTCCTTTAAGCTTCGCCTCATACATTGCTTTATCCGCCGTTCGGATCAACTCTTCTTCGTCTTTCGCGTCATCAGGAAGGGCGGATACCCCTACAGAAACGGTAATATTCGATTCTTGCCTACGAAGCATTATTTTCATGCATTCAATTTTTTTACGCAGCCCTTCGGCAATTTTAAAAGCATTATTTTTATCTTTCTCCAAAAGTAAGATACAAAATTCTTCTCCGCCGAAACGGCTGACTATAGAAGCCAAATCTTCCAAATATTCATTAATAGCAGAACTCAATTTTTTTAAAACAATATCTCCTGCAATATGCCCAAATTTATCATTATAATTTTTAAAATTATCGATATCTAGCATAAGCAAAGAAATCGGCTTGGAAGAACGTAAGCTTCTCTTGCACTCCTGCTTAAGCTGTTCGGTAAAATATCCTTTAGAGTAAAAAGAAGTTAACCCGTCGTGAATGGCCAGATCCTGGGTTTTTTGGAATAATTCCCCATTCTCAAGCGCCACCGAACCAATATCGGCAATAGCTACCAGAAGCCTTAAATCATCCTGAGTATAAAATCCGGCTTTAGAGTTATCAAGGCGCAATATACCCAAAAATCTTGATCCGCTCACCATCGGTGAGCTTATCAAAGACAAAAACTCGCGCTTATCATGCAATTTCAGCTTATCAGGATCAAAACGAAAATCTTTTCGAATATCTTCAATTAATAATGGGCCCGCATGCCTTAAGACGAAATGATCAAAACTATCCCCCTCTTTTGTTTTGATGATCAAACTTTTTTCCTCTTTAATTGTTTTAAAAAGCGAGAGCTTTTGAGTCTTAGGATCTGCCAAATAAATTATTCCAACGCCTTTATTCCCGGAAACAAGAAAAAACGCTATCTCAATAAGGCTGTTTGCCGCGTAATCCAGGTCGAGATTCTTGTTAATCTGCTCGATTACATTTTTAAGGCTATTATAACGTTTTATTTTTTCATCGATGGAGAATCGATTATTGGTCTCCTGAGCATACTCATCGACCAATATGTTCATCTTTTCCTGAATGTTTTGGAATTCAAGATCAAGTTTATATTTGAGTTTGGAGAATTTGTTCAGGTAACTAAAAACGATTAAGATATTAACCAGATAAAAAGTTAATAATATTTTTAAAGGGAGAAATTTTTTCAGGACTACAAGGTAAACCGGGAAAAAAATATAAAAAATGAAAAAAAGCCCAAGCAACACGAAGACACTTGAGGGGAATGACTTGGTGAGGAATGAAAATAAGTGGTTGAAGTTATACGATTGTCTCTTCTGTATCTTTTGCAAAGAAATGCACCTTACTCATATCAAACACAACATCCATATCCTGATTAACCTTTGGCCTGTCATGAGCGCCAACTCGAGCGATAAAAGTGTGTTTTCCGGTGTTTAAATAAAGATAAACTTCTGAACCCATCGGCTCAACAACTTCGCAGTTTACCCTTACAATATTTTCTGGCGGTGCCTCAGAAACAAATAATTTATCATAAATATCCTCGGAACGAATACCCAAAGTTACTTCTTTACCGATATATGATTCAATCTTTTTATACATATCTTCGACAACTTTAACAAAAATCTTGCCTTCGTCGAAATAGATCTTACCTTCTTTTTTAATAATCCGTCCGACCATAAAATTCATTGGCGGCGAACCAATAAAACCTGCTACAAATTTATTTTTCGGGTGGTCATATACATCAATAGGGTCAGCCAATTGCTGTAAGAGTCCATTTCTCATGACAGCAATCCTGTCGCCCATCGTCATAGCTTCTACCTGGTCATGGGTAACATAAATAATCGTGGTTTGCAGCCTGATGTGGAGCTTATGCAGTTCTGTACGCATCTGAACCCTTAATTTCGCATCAAGGTTTGACAAAGGCTCGTCAAATAAAAATACTTTCGGTTTTCTTACAATTGCCCTTCCCACTGCAACACGCTGCCTCTCACCACCTGAAATTTCCTTAGGCCTGCGGTCAAGTAAATGTTTAATACCGAGTATATCTGCCGCTTCACAAACTCTTTGAGTAATCTCGGATTTGGGATAATGCCTGAGCTTCAATCCAAAAGCCATATTTTCAAAAACTGTCATATGAGGATAAAGCGCATAATTCTGGAAAACCATAGCTATATCGCGGTCCTTAGCCGGAACATCATTAACCATCTTATCGCCGATATAGAGACAGCCATCGGTAACTTCTTCCAAACCGGCAATCATCCTTAATGTTGTTGACTTACCGCATCCGGAAGGCCCAACCAAAACCATGAATTCCTTATTTTCAACTCCAAGATTAATCTTGTCGACAACCTTTAATCCATTAGCATAAACTTTAGTGACATTTTTTAGACTTACTTGCGCCATATAAACCTCAACTGTTTAGTTTATTATTTGTTTGTCTTTTATACAATAAGCCAATATTATACCTAATTAAATCGAAAAATCAACACTCTTTACTACAATTTAAACCTTTAGCTCATATAATCAAAAATCTGGCTAAGTGTCAATCTAAGCTGTTTACGGCTGATAATTAAATCCACCATTCCGTGTCCAAGCATGAATTCGGAACGCTGAAAACCTGCAGGAAGCTTTTGTCTAATCGTCTGCTCAATAACTCTCGGGCCTGTGAAACCCAACAAAGCTTTTGGCTCAGCAATAGTAATATCTCCAATCCCGGCAAAAGACGCCATGACTCCACCCATTGTTGGATTGGTTAAAATAGATATGTAAGGCAATTTCGCTTCCTTATGTAAACACAAAGCCGCGGAAGTTTTAGCCATCTGCATAAGGCTATACATACCTTCATGCATACGGGCCCCGCCTCCCGAACCTGAAACAATAACCAAAGGCAGCTTATTTTTTGTAGCTGTTTCAGTCGCTCTAACTAATTTTTCTCCAACAACAGAACCCATTGAACCCATGATAAACCGGGAATCTGTAACAGCAATAACAAATTTTTTATTGTCAAGCAACCCTTCACCCGTAATAGCCGCCTCTTTCAAGCCTGTCGCCAATTGATCTTGAGCAAGCTTATCTTTATAACTTTTGGGGCCTTTAAAATTCAAAGGATCCTCAGAAATCATGTCTTTATCATATTCGACAAATGTATCTTTATCAACCAAAAGATTGATCCTCTCGTAAGCTGAAAGGGTAAAATGGTAATTACATTTCGGACAAACTTTAAAATTTTCCTCAAGGGCTTTATTATAAAGCACCGCTGAACAATCTTCGCATTTTGTCCAAAGGCCATCCGGGATCTCTTTTTTCTTGATTCTCACAATTGTGTATTTTGGTTTACCAAAAAGTGCCATATTTTACTCCAGTTTATTGACTGCCAACCCAGATAGAACCTTAGGATAAAAATAAGTAGACTTTGGAGGCATCTTTTCGCCTTTTAAAGATAAATCCATAATATCCTGCATGCTTACTGGTTTCAAGAAAAATGCTATCTTATCGCTTTCAGTATTTACCTTCTTAATAAGCTCATCAGCATGAGGGCTAAAAACAACGCTTTCCTTATCTTCTAATCCGAATCCTAAGATATCATTTATTATTAAATAATGCAATATCGAAACGTCAAGCTTGCGATATTCAGCCGGTTTATCCACAATCATCCTATCCAAAACTTTTGTGCTCTTTAAAGCTAAGATCCAGTATTTTCTATTTTTATACATTCCAATAAGATGTTCATTTCTTGCGGATTTATTCAACAAAGAAAACATTTTATTTTTTGAAGCTACCTGCCTGGATTCAAAATATTTTCCCAAAGAGCTGAGAAAAGACCGCATATCGAAAATTTTATTTAATTTTATTAACCGGTGGATAGGGAATATTGTCAAGCCTTTGGGATTAGTATTGGTAAAATATGCCAATAAATAATCAAACCGATCATCTTTTAATTTAGGGCCCAATTTTTGATTCATAAATTCCCGATAATTACAGGCAACTTCATAGCGATGATGGCCATCCGCAATAAAAAAGTTCTCCTTGTTCATCTTAGTAATGATCGCGGCTAATAATTCAGGAGAATTTACCCTCCAAAGCTTGTGAACAGTGCTTTCTTTGTCGGTAACCTTTATAAAAGGGGATAAACTGCGGCATTTTTTGGTGAGCTTATCAATAATGTGTTTTTTATCCGGAAAAATAATAAATATGGGGCTTAAATTAGCTCTTACCTCCTTGATCAGCTTGAACCTGTCCACCTTAGCAGCTTTACGGGTATTTTCGTGTGCATAGACATCGCATTTATTTTTGCCTAACCGAAGCAGAGCCAAAAATCCGTACCTGGTCAATTTTTTACCGCCAGCTGTATAAAACTGGCTGTAAAAGTAAATTGCAGGCTTGTCTTCTCGGATCAACGTCTCTTCAGCCTGCCATTTATTAAAAATACTGGCAGCATGTTTATATTTATTTTTACCGAGGATATCTTTTGCTAAAAGTATATGTAAAAAATTATGGGGATCGGAGTTGTGATAGGCTTTTTGTTGTAAAGGAGAAATGACATCATAAGGCGGACAAACTACCTTAGAAATGTTTTTTATTTTCTTTTGATTATAGATTACTGCTTTAAATGCTTTTATTTTAGTCATAAATGAAAAAACGCGCCAATAGCCGCACCAACACAATCAATACCCACATCCAATAAAGATGCGGATCGATTGGTAACGAATAATTGATGAAATTCATCGGTTAAAGCAAAAAGAAAGATCAATCCTAAAACAAGTAAAATCCGTATAAATTTTATTTTTTTTGGATTATAAATCTTTATCAACCCGGAAATCGAAAAAGCAAAAACTCCATAAATCAAAGCATGAAACGCAATATCTTGATATGGAAAAAGAGAAGGAATATCTTTCCCCGGAATTGAGGATATAGAAAAAATAAATATACCACAAAATATAACCGCAAGCCAGTAATAAATCAGCTTCCCAGCCGGCGAAACCAACATAGCTACCTTATTATCCATGATTACAGCCTGGACATCCCTGATTAGCTTTAGGGCAGCCAGATGACGATGGAGATGGTTTCTTATAATCAGTGGCATAAAACCCCGAACCTTTAAAAATTATTCCGGTACCGCCGCCAATAACCCTTCTAACTTTACTTTTACACTTCGGGCATTTGTCTAAAGCTTCGTCAGAAATTTTCTGAAAAGCATCAAACGCATGTCCACAATGTGTACATTCATAACCATAAGTTGGCATTGCTGTTTCTCCCCAGCTGTCAGTTTCCAGCTATCAGCCGTCAGTTAAAAGCTGATAGCTAAAGACTGAAAGCAGATATTACTTAAATGCTCTTTTTATCTTATCCGCAAAGCTCGTACTGGTTGCATCCTCACCAGAAATCCTTGCGAATTCTTCAATCAACCTACGCTGTTCAGTGGTTAATCTGGTCGGGATTTCTACATTGACTCTAACTAATTCATCACCATTAGAATTACCCCGCAAGTCCGGAATTCCCTTTTCTTTTAACCTAAATATCTTTCCAGCTTGAGTACCAGCGGGAATTTTCATCCTGACATGGCCGCTAAGCGTAGGCACTTCTATTTCTCCGCCTAAAATAGCTTTGCTTAAACTAACATTAACCTCCACAACAATATCATTGTTGTGCCTTTGAAAAATCTCGTGAGGTAAAACCTCAATAATTACATACAAATCACCTTTGCCCGCGGTACCTGACTCACCTTCTCCACGGACCCTTAAATGTGATCCTGTTTCCACACCTGCAGGTATCGACACTTTAATTTTACGAGAGACTCTTAATTTACCTTCCCCATCGCAATCTAAGCAAGGTGTCTGAATTATCTTACCTTCTCCCTGGCAGCGAGAACAAGTTTGCGCCATCTGAAAAAACCCATTGGAAACTATTGTCCGGCCCTGGCCTTTACACGCTGGGCAAACAGCTGCTTTGCTTCCCGGTTTAGCTCCTGAACCGGAACAAGTCGGACAAACTTCATAACGCGGAACTGTAATTGTTTTCTCAACGCCTGAAGCCGCTTCTTCTAAAGTTATATCAACCGTAATCTCTAAGTCTCTGCCCCTACGGCCTCTTGATGTTCGGGAACGCCCACCACCTCTGCCCCCAAAAATATCAAAACCAAGATCGCTGAATATTTCATCAAACATGCTGTTGCCAAAACCAAAATCCCCCATACCTTGAAAAACTGTATTAAAATCAGCATTTTTAAAAATATCTTCCTGGGCATATCTTTGGTCTATCCCGGCGTGCCCGTATTGATCATAAAGCGCCCTCTTCTGAGCATCAGAGAGAATTGCATAAGCTTCAGACAATTCCTTAAACTTTTCTTCGGCAACTTTTTTCTCTTCATGAGGAACTCTATCAGGATGATGCGTCATTGCTAACCCCCGATAAGCTTTTTTTATCTCATCAAGAGTAGCATTTTTTTTCACACCTAGTATTTCGTAATAATCGCGTTTAGTGGTCATAATAAAATTTAAAAATTACCGGGCCAAAGGTTCAATAGTCTATGGTTAATAGTTAAACAAATTTACTATTAACCATAGACCATCGACTATAGACTATAGACTATAGACCCAGATATTACTTCTTTCCGTTATCGTCTTCTTCTTTAAATTCAGCGTCAATTATATCTTCTTTGTCGCCTTTGGAAGTTTCTTCTTTTGGGCCTCCATTATCTTTAGCCTGCCCACCAGCCTGCTCTTGTTGCTGTTCTTTCTGCTTTGCGGCCGCGTTTTTATAAATCTCTTCAGCCAATTTGTGGCTAGCCTTTGTAAGATCTTCCATGCCTTTTTTTATTCTATCAAGATTTTTATCCTTGATTGCTGTCTTAAGGTCATTAAGTTTAGCTTCAATATCGGCCCTTTCGGCCTGGCTGACTTTATCTCCATAATCTTTCAAGGATTTTTCAGTCGCATAGGCTAAATTATCAGCCTGATTGACCACTTCAACTTCTTCTTTTCTCTTAGAATCTTCTGCCGCAAATTTCTCGGCGTCTTTTACCATCTTGTCAATTTCTTCTTGAGATAGTTTTTTAGGAGCACTGATACGAATCGATTGCTCTTTCCCCGTGCCTAGATCTTTAGCCGCAACATGCACAATACCATTAGCATCGATATCAAAAGAAACTTCGATCTGAGGTACGCCTCGAGGCGCAGCAGGAATCCCCACTAGATCAAACCTGCCAAGTTCAACATTGCCTTCCGCCATTTGCCTTTCACCCTGCAATACTCGAATGGTAACAGCAGTTTGATTATCGGCAGCAGTCGAGAAAATCTGCGACTTCCTTGTAGGTATAGTAGTATTCCTTTCGATTAATTTTGTGCTTACTCCACCTAAAGTCTCAATACCCAAAGACAAAGGGGTAACATCCAAAAGTAATACATCCTTAACATCGCCCTTAATGATCGCAGCCTGGACCGCGGCACCCAATGCAACGCACTCCATAGGATCTACACCGCGTTCGATTTTTTTGCCTACAAAATCCTCAACAAATTTTTGGATGATCGGCATTCTTGTAGGTCCACCAACCATAATTACCCGGTCAATATCTTTGGCGGTTAATTTCGCGTCACTAATCGCCTGCTCCATGGGATGGCGGCATTTGTCAACTATTGGGCCGACCAATTCCTCAAGCTTGGCTCTATTTATAGGCATGGTCAAATGTTTCGGGCCAGACGCATCCGCTGTAATAAAAGGTAAATTAATATCTGTACTCAAAGTACTGGAAAGCTCGACCTTAGCTTTTTCTGCAGCTTCACGTAAACGCTGTACAGCCATTCTATCATTCTTTAAATCAATACCGGTATCGCGTTTAAACTGATTGGCAATATATTCAATTAGAACATTATCCATATCAGTTCCACCCAATTGGGTATCGCCGGAAGTGGATTTAACTTCAAATACACCCTGGGCCATTTCCATGATGGTAACATCCAAAGTACCGCCGCCAAGATCAAAAACCATGATCTTCTGTTCCTTTTGGGATTTTTCAAGGCCATAAGCCAAACAGGCAGCTGTAGGTTCATTGATAATTCTTAAGACTTTCAAGCCTGCGATCTCACCAGCATCTTTAGTTGCCTGTCTCTGATTGTCGTCAAAATACGCAGGACAGGTGATAACGACTTCTTCGACCTTATCGCCTAAATAATTTTCCGCGTCTTGTTTGATCTTCTGTAGTATAAATGCTGAGATCTGTTGAGGCGTATATTCTTTTCCATACACCTTAAATTTAAAATCAGACCCCATTTTACGTTTAGCGGCCTGAATAGTACCCTCAGCATTAATTGCAGCCTGGCGCCTTGCCGGCTCGCCTACTAATTTTTGTCCGTCTTTGGTAAAAGCTACATATGATGGAAATGCCTTTCCCGAGGCAACACCAGCTCCCTCAGCAGAGGGAATAATTACCGGTCTGCCACCTTCCATAACCGCAGCTGCAGAATTAGATGTTCCTAAATCGATTCCGATAACTTTAGCCATTTTAATCCTCCTTTACGCTCTGGGCCTATGAACTATAGTCTATAGACTATCGACCCATAGCTAAATAAAAATTATTTCTTAGACACTTTAACTTTTGAAGTCCTGATTACCCTGTCATTCAATAAATAACCTTTTTGTAATTCTTCTAAAACTGTATGATCCGGTTTATCTTTATCCTCAGCCTGCATGAGTGCTTCATGGAAATTCGGATCAAAAGCCTTCCCTAAAGCATCAATTGGCTTAATGCCATTTTCTTTGAGCAATTCATAAAGATGCGCCAGGATCATTTCAACACCTTTCAAAAAAGCGGGCAAATCCTGATGTTTGGTTTCAGCCAAATCCACTGCCCTTTCCATATCATCCAAAACATTTAACAGTTCAGCAATGATTCCTTCATTGGCATACTTTACAAACTCCTGCTTTTCCTTATCAACGCGCTTCCTTAAGTTGTCATAATCTGCCTGAAGCCTTAAAAGTTTATCCCAATATTCCTCTGCTTTTTCCGCTTGATCTTTAATCTTATTAAAATCAGCCTCTAGCAAAGTAATGGTTTTGCTTTCTTTTTGAGCTTCTTCAATTTTACTATTATCTTTTTTATTATTATTTTCCATAGTTATATCTCATCCAAAACACTGCTTAATACCCCCGAAACATATTCAAGGGTTGGAATAATATGATTATATTCCATGCGGGTCGGCCCTAAAATCGCCAACCTCCCAACCGGCCTGTCATTGATTTTATAACTTGAAACAACCAATGAGCAGTTATTCATATACGGCACACCCAACTCCTGCCCGATATAAATTCTTACTTTTTCTTTTTCCTTGAAATCCCGGTTAATTATATCAAGCAAATCCTGTTTCTCCTCGATCATGCGGATCAAGATCCGCATTTTAGTCAGATCCTGGAATTCAGGCTGTTCCAAAACAAAACTAACACCTCTGTAGAAATACCTATCCTGCCAATCCAGAAAAGAAACAATGCTCGCGTAATGAGTAGCCTTTGAGACTAAATCTGAAGTTTTTTCAAGTACATCCTCAAGCTTGGTAAGTTCACGTTTATACGCTGTTATAATTTTATGCTTCTCATCGTCCAAAAGCTCAAGTTGAGAAAGCAAAAAATCAACGTAATAACGATAACCTTTATCAGTAGGAATCCTGCCGGCTGAAGTGTGTGGATGCATAAGGTATCCGTCAGCTTCCAGTTCGGCAAAAACATTTCTGATAGTAGCTGAACTTACGCTAAATTCCCTTGCGACATCATCAGAAGCAACAGGCAACGGATTGTTAATGTACCTGTTGATCACTGATGCTAATACCGCTTTTTTTCTTGTTTCTTTATCTAGAGTTTTTACCACGCGTACTCCCTGTTAGCACTCTGAAGTTCTGAATGCTAAAGAAAAATTTTAGCACAACTTATTGCTTTGTCAATCCAAAATCTTCAACTTTGTATCTTATTGAAAATCACCTCCTTTTATCAATTCCGGTGTCTGACACCAGGCAACCGTAATGGTGTCCGAGATCATGCAAAATAAATTTAGCACTCTCTAACCAAGACTGCTAATTCATAAGCAAAAAAAATCCCTCTCGCCGTCATCCTGAGCCCTGACTCTAAAGCGACGCGAAGAGGAAGGTTGAAGGATCTCAAAACAGATTCTTCGCAGTTTCAGGCCTTCAGAATGACTAAACTTATTCTTGGTGCTCGATCTCAAGAATTAATCTGATTCCGTGAATATTAACGTGCCTCTCCTGCATAAGATAATGAATATACTCAAGCCTTTGCATATCTTTCAAAGAATATAACCTGCTCTTCTTACCGATCCTTTTAGGACAAACTATACCAGCTTTATCTAACTGCCTCAAAGTCCAGATAGGCAGTTCCGTAAGCTTACTTACTACGCTAATTACGTAAACTGGTTCATCCGGGCTGATATGAATCTCATATATCGGCATAAAAACTCCTCCACAGCAAGTGGACACTGACGCAATACATAATAAGCGTCAGGTGCACACACAGCAAGTGGACACTGACGCAATACATAATAAGCGTCAGGTGTTTGTAAAATACCATCATCCTGACCTTGACTCTAAGCAACGCGAAGAGGAAAGAATAAAATTAGATTCTTCACCCTTCGGGCTCAGAATGACTTAAGTTAATTAAATATAACATATCATTACTATTTTGTCAATGAAAAATAACAAAAATAATTAGATATTCTAATTGACTTTCTTAACGTCTATATCTTTCAAGTACTTAGATACAATTATTTTAGGTAAATTCACGCGGATTTTAATCTCTTTTGGTTGGTAATCAACCTTTTCTACCTTTCCCTCCCGGTAAAAAAGATCGATCAACTCCATGCGCGAATGCGGCAGGCTTACATCCAAGAGAACCATTTTAGACTGGAAATTCTCCTGGATCTTAGTTAAAAGTTCATCGAAATTCTGCTTTAATTTAGCTGAAATCACCACCGGATTCGGAAAATCCCGCATTAATTGTGCCAGCCAAATTTTATCTTCCTGGAGGTCTGCTTTATTCAGGACAGTAATTACCTTCTTTTCCTCCGCGCCCAATTCTCTTAAAACCTCAGTTACTGCCTTGGCATGCTCATACACCCGCGGATGGCTGCAATCAAGCACATGCAGCAACAAATCGCAATCAATCACTTCCTCAAGCGTAGCTTTAAAAGCTTCCACCAAATGATGAGGCAAATCATTCAAAAATCCTACCGTATCAGAAATAATTACATTTTCACCATTAGGCAGATGCAAGCTCTTAGATACCGGATCAAGGGTAGTAAACAAACCGTCATAAATAACCTGACCAGCATTTGTCAAAGCGTTGATTAATGTAGATTTCCCCGCATTTGTATACCCAACCAAAGCCAGTGACGGGACAGAGTTTTCTTTTCTTTTTTTTCTGATATTTTTTCTATGCAGCATTAAATGGTGTAATTCACTTTCCAACTTATCAATACGCTTACGTATTCTTCTGCGGTCCGACTCAAGCTTTGTCTCTCCGGGCCCTCTAGTTCCAATACCGCCTCCCATCCTTGAAAGTATTAACCCTTTTCCAATTAAACGCGGAAGCAGATATGCAAGCTGGGCTAATTCCACCTGCATTTTTCCTTCCGGGCTTTTTGCGTGCCGGGCGAAAATATCAAGGATAAGCTGAGTCCTATCGATTACTTTCTTACCAACTACATTTTCAATATTTCTCTGTTGCGTGCCGCTTAAATCGTGGCTGAATATTACCACGTCAATATTATCCTGGCTTAAAAAACCTATTTCCTCAGTTTTACCTCTGCCAAGGAAAAAATTAGCCGTAGGCTTCTCAATAGTGCAGGTGATATTATTAACCACCTCGACGCTAGAAGCTGCTACAAGCTCTTCAAGCTCATAAGCCACATCTTCTATGGGCCAAATATTCTTTTCTGATTCCACATTAACCGTTACTAAAAGTGCTTTTTCCATAACTCCCTTATTCGTCATTGCGAGCCCATTAAGGGCGAAGCAATCCCAGTATTTTCTCCGCTATTTTCTTTGGTCTATCATTCTCTTTAACCTCTATCCACTTAATCCGCTTATCTTTCCTAAACCAGGTTAATTGTCTTTTAGAATAAAGGCAGGTATTGCGGGTTATGCGATTTTTTGCCTCTTCAAGGCTATACTCACCGGCTAAATACCCCTTGATTTCATCAATTCCGATTGCCATAGCAGCAGTTTTACTTAATTTATTCTCAAGCAATTTCTTTGCTTCTTTTAACAACCCTGCCCTAAACATACTTTGCGTACGCGCTTCAATTTTTTTATAAAGTTTGTCTCTGCGCATATTAAGGCAAAACATCCTCAAATCATATTCATCTTTTAAGCCTACTCTCTGTTTTTGCAAAAGAGAAATCGGCTTTCCGGTAACTTTGTATACTTCTAAAGCCCGGATTACGCGCTTTAGGTCATTGGGATGAATTTTTAAGGCCGCCTGTGGATCAACTTTGATCAACCGATCATACAAAGCTTGGCTGCCGTATTTTTTTGCTTTTTTATAAAGTTTTTCCCGGAATAAGCTATCTTTAGCTTTAATTTCAAATATCCCATCGGCTAAAACAGACATATAAAGCCCTGTCCCACCTGCGAAAATTGGTAATTTATTTCTGTTTATTATTTCCTTTATTTTTTTTATTGCTGATTTGCGATAAACAGAAACGTTGTATTGTTTAGAAACAGGAATAAAATCGGTCAGATGATGAGGAATTCTTTTAGTTATGAATTTAGGAGGCTGCGAAGATATAATCTCCATGCCTTTATAAATTTGCATGGAATCGCAAGAAATTATTTCTCCCCCCAATCTTTTGGCAAGCCTATACGCTACTTCACTTTTACCCACAGCCGTAGGCCCAACAATAAAAACAATTTTTTGCATACACCTCCTTTTTCATCCTAAACTAAAAACCGCTCGCTGTCATTTGAGGCCATACCACTCGCTGTCATTCTGAAGGCCCCGAAGGGGCCGAAGAATCTAAATCAACCCTTCGTAAAGATCCTTCCAATCCGAATTGAAATTCTCAATCAAAGAAATTTTCTTACTACGCAACCAACCTTTAATTTGTTTTTCTCTAGTAATTGCACTAACAATATCATCAAATTTTTCATAATATACTAGCTTATAAACATTGTATTTTTTAGTAAAACCATCTATTAATTTATTTCTATGTTCATACACTCTTTTTACTATATCATTTGTTACGCCAGTATATAAAACTCTATTACTTATATTTGTTAAAATATAAATATATGCGGGCTTGTAAGTCATAATTTAGATCCTTCGGCAGCCGCTTTCAGCGGCAGCCTCAGGATGACTAATATTAAACAATAAAATAATCCTCTGCAATAAACTTTGTCTTTAAACTAAATACCTCTCGCTGTTTCATTCTAAAGGCCCATACAACTCACTGTCATTCTAAAGGCCCAAACCACTCGCTGTCATTCTGAGCGAAGCGAAGAATCTAAGGATAAATCTTAGTCGGGTACCCCTCTTTTGCGAGCTTAGCCTCTAAATCAACCGCCTCCTGCCTATAATTCAACTTGCCGACTTTAACTTTATAACTTATTTTATCTTCCGCCCTATTCTCTTCAATAAAAGCCGCATATCCTTTTTTATTAAGTTCCTCGATTAAATTCTTAGCATTTATACTGCTGGCAAAAGAACCAACTTGGACAGTATAGTAAATTCCACCAGCAACTATTTTATCAGCTGAACTATCGGCAGGGATTTTCTCCTCAATATCAGAAGGCTTTATGACTAAGATAGATTCATTTACTCTTGGCTCGATATTCAAAGGCAGGTCTTCTTTTAATTTTTTTTGATAAAATTTAACGTCATTAATTTTCCCCAATTTTCCCGCATTCTCACTTAAACGATAATATAATTGCGCTTTAAGAAAATTGGCTGACTTGTTATTTAATAATTCCAAATATTTTTTTTCAGCAGTTTTATAATCAGCCTTAAAATAATATACATCCGCTAAGCCCATTTTAGCTTCATTTATAAAAGTGCTGGACTTAAACTCATTGACAATTATTTCAAAAATATCCGATGCCCTAAGATAATTACCATCTTTTAAATAGCTCAATCCCAGAATATAGTAAAGTTCATCCATTCCGGTTTGAACATGACTTGAACCAGCCATCATTTTTTCACCTTCTTTAATAGCTGACTTATAATCACCGCTGATGTAACTCTCTTTAATTTTATCAAGATTTAAGGAAAAAACACTTGTAAAAACTCCAATACCCAAAATACAAAAAACAAAAACTAAATACTTTTTTAACATCTTATACCTTCCTGTCATCATCGCTCTGGGTCATTGCGAGCCCCGAAGAGGCGAAGCAATCAGCCTTTCGAACGCAGTGAAGAATCTCCACTTTCTTTTCTTTGCAGATCTGAATCTGCAGCTCTAAAATCGTTTTATGTCTTTTTTCCTTCAGTTCTTTGGAAATATCGTCATTATATTTCAAAGCTTCAGTTTTTGGACGGGGAGAATATTTAAAAATAAAGCTGCCGTCAAAACGCATTTCTTTCACTAAATCATAGGTTTCTTGAAAATCTTTATCTGTTTCTCCAGGAAACCCAACAATAATATCAGTAGTCAATATCCCCTTAGGTACAATTCTACGATAATTATCCACCAAATCCAAATAATATTTTCTGGTATAACCTCTGTTCATTAATTTTAGAATCCTATCAGAACCTGACTGAACCGGCAAATGCAGAGACTTCGCAAGCTTATCGTTATAGCGAATAGCTTTAAATAATTCAATATTCGTGTCTTTGGGGTGAGAAGTTAAAAAAGTAAATTCTTTTAAGCCCTTAACGGAATTAACCAACTCAACTAACTTAACGAAATTAACTTCATCAGAATGATAAGCACTAACATTCTGGCCCAATAATATAAACTTGGTTATACCTTTTTTAATCGCTGTTTTAATTTCCTTGATAATATCTTTGTGGTCGCGGTGACGCAAAGCCCCTCTAGTATAGGGCACCACACAATAAGAGCAGAAATTCGTACACCCTTCGGATATAACCACAAAAGCATGATCTTTTCCCGGCTCATAATATCCAGTGTGATACACTTCTTCCGGACGATTCTTCCCTTCAGTCTCCCAGATCTTTAACTCCAACATCCTGTCATTCTGAGGCCCTGAAAGGGCCGAAGAATCTAATACCCTACCCCTCATCAATTTCTTAATTATCTCTGGTATCTTCTCAATGTCCGCCGGCCCCACAACAAAATCCAAATCCTTAGCTCGCTGAAAAGAAGCTTCTTTGTAATTCTGCGCCATACAGCCAATCAAGCCGATCAAAGGCTTATTCTTTAACTTGGCACAAGCTCCGATCTCAGACCAGACCCTGTCCTCAGCATGCTGCCTGACTGCGCAAGTATTGATCAATACACAATCAGCTTTCTTGGCGCTATCAACCAAGCTGAACTTCTCTTTCTTTAAAATGCCAGAAACAATTTCCGAATCACGGACGTTCATCTGGCATCCATAGGTTTTCACAAAAACTTTTTTATTCATCATTATTAATAAGTTATATCACATTAAGGATGTCCCCTTTTTGGACGCCCCCATTTAGTCCCTTTTGGGACCCATTATAAATTCTAGTATTGTAAAATTTCCCCTGACATTTGGTTGGCCAAATATTAGTAATCTCTTGATAATGCTTCTTCTTGATTTAGTATTTTAACA
>Ga0172375_10002718_pt1 | contig 27332 bp, 25 predicted proteins | sample LakKiv1m_FD_114537 | JGI IMG/M metagenome (GOLD analysis project Ga0172375, IMG submission 114537) | Freshwater microbial communities from Kabuno Bay, South-Kivu, Congo - kab_092012_11.1m | ecosystem: Environmental > Aquatic > Freshwater > Lake | place: Democratic Republic of the Congo...
GCTGTTTTCCCTTTATTAAAGAATAAACCTGAATTGGTAGCCAAGGCACGAACAATTTACGCGGAGTTGAGAAAATTGTGGCGTGTTGAGTTTGATGATAATGGGAATGTCGGTAAGCGTTATCGCCGACAGGATGAAATAGGGACTCCTTTTTGCGTGACAGTCGACTTCGATACTCTAGAGAAGGATGATACTGTTACTGTCAGAGAACGTGATTCCATGGAACAAACACGCATCAAAGTTTCAGATTTAAGAAATTATTTTACTTCAAAAATAGATTGTTAATGTCTATGGTGCCAAAGATTGGTGTAGTTTATCACTCCAGAAGACATTTTAAACCAGTTTCTTTAGTTAGTTCAAAAGCCATTGCTGCAGCACTAAAGAAATTTTCAGTGTCAGCCGAGTTAATCAATCTCGACGACATTCGTTGTGTTAATAAAGGCGGAAAAACTTTGGTGTTGGCAAAAAACAAAGATCTAACGAAGTTTTCCGCTCTTTATTTTCGGAAAACTTGGCCAGTTAAGTCCATGAATAGTATCTTGGAATATTTGGAACACAAGGGTGTTAGAATAGTTGATCGAAAGTTAACGCACAGCTTTGATAATAGCTACAAATTGAGATGCATGATCAAGTCGGTTCAAAATAAAATCGCTACGCCCAAGTTTTATTATCAAGAAAGTTATCAAGAAAGCGATTATGCGGTTATTCAACGCAAATTGGGAATTGGCAATAAAAAGCCTTTTGTTTTTAAATCAGCTATGGAGTCGAGGGGGAGAATGATTTTTCTTATAAGAAATGGAAAAGATTTCGCTAGCGCATTAAAAGCTGTTAAAAATACAAGTTCCGATGGGGAGATGTTTGCCCAAGAATATATTGAAGCTATGGGAGATTACCGAGTTTTTGTTATAGGTAAGAGAGCCTTGGGTGCAGCTTATAAGCAAAAGATGAATAATGATTTCCGTTCCAATGTGGCGGTCGGTGGAATTATGCATGCCGCCAAAATGACAAAAGTAATGCGAGACTTGTCTTTAAAGGCGGCACGTATGACAGAGACAGAAATTGCTGGCGTTGATTTCATAGAAAAAGGTGGCAAGCTTTATCTGTTAGAAGTGAATCGTTCGCCTCAATTTTCTGGTTTTGTGGCGGCCACTGGGATTGATGTGCCTTATGAGATTGCGAAGTACTTAGTAGGTTTAATTAAAAAATAAAATAATTTAAAACTATGTTAAACAAAAAAAGCTGGTGGTGGATCGCCATTTTGGCGGTGGTTGTGATTGTTGTTCTTTGGGTTGTAGGGTTCTATAATTCGGTTGTTAATTTAGGTGCAAATGTTGATAATCAATGGGCCCAGGTTGAAACACAATATCAACGTCGTTTGGATTTAATTCCTAACTTGGTTAGTAGTGTTAAGGGCGTTTTAACACAAGAACAAAAAGTTTTTGGCGATATTGCTGACGCTCGAACCCGTTATGCTGGTGCCACAACTGTAAACGATAAGGCGGCTGCAGCTACAGAGGTTGAATCAGCTCTTTCCAGATTACTAGTGATCATGGAAAATTATCCAGCATTGAAATCAAATGAAACAGTTCAAAATTTGATGATACAATTAGAGGGAACGGAGAATAGAATTAGTGTTGAAAGAAAACGTTTCAACGACGAAGTGAAGACATATAATGTTAAGATAAAAACCTTCCCGGCTAATCTTCTCGCCAAAGCGTTTGGCTTTGCAGGCAGAAACTTTTTTGAAGCTGCACCCGGAGCTGAAAATGCTCCCAAGGTAGATCTGAACGTCAATAATTAATATGTCGTTACTTCGAGGTTTACGAATTACTATGCCCAGCGCTCTAGTTGTCCTAGTAGCGCTGGGTTTTCTTGTTTGTTCTTCTGCTCTGGCATATACCTCGCCAGGAAAGCCGGAGGGCTTTGTGAATGATTTTGCCCAGATGCTTTCATCCTATGACAAAATGGGCTTAGAGGATAATTTAAAAAACTTTGAAAAGAATACGGGTCATGAAATTGTAGTAGTTACGGTGCCTAATTTGGGTGATGACACGATCGAAAATTACGCTGTAGAATTGTTTAAGGAATGGGGTATTGGAAAAAAAGGAGCTGATAATGGAGTCTTATTCCTGATCGCAAAAGAAGATCGTAAAATGCGCATCGAAGTTGGTTATGGATTAGAAGGTGCGTTAACTGATATTCAGTCAGCGGCAATATTAGATCAAATAGTTAAACCTAAATTTAAAGAGGAAAGCTATTACCAGGGAATAGGTTTAGCAGTCGATGAAATAGAAAAGGCGATAAAGGGCGAACCCTTGTCTGTTGATGTTAATTATAAAAGTAATGCTGTTAAAGATGGTTTAAGAAGTATTGGTGAATATATTGGAGTAATAATTTTCTTTATTGTCTTTGGACTTTTTCGTGGAGTTTTCAACGTCCTGGGCAAAACAAAATCATTTTGGCTTGGAGGTGTTTTGGGTGGAGTCGCAGGTGCGTTGATTGGTGGGTTGCTAGTCGGAACTATGGCCGCAACAATTGGTGCTGCGATAATACTAGCTCTTCTGGGCTTACTGTTTGATTATGGTGCTTCACGGCGCGGTTGGTTTAAGGGAAAGGGTGGAGGTGGTTTCTGGTCTGGGTTTTTCCTCGGAGGTGGGGGCGGAAGTAGTGGCGGTGGTTTCGGTGGTTTTGGCGGCGGCAGCTCTGGGGGCGGTGGTGCTTCAAGTAGTTGGTAAAATTTTCAAAAGCAGGACTAGTTCCTGCTTTTTTGAATAAAAACGCCCCACACCTACGCGGTAGGAAGTGGGGTGTTCGATTGGGTGGCGGTCAGCTCTGGTAGATGCCGCCGGCCTCACGCTTGAACTCGACGCCCTCGGTCGGCAGACCGCGGTCCTGGAGCAGCGTGTGCAGCCGCTCCGTGAACCAGACCTCGAGCGTGTCGTGCTCCTGGAAGAGGTCGCCCTCCTCCTGCACGGTGAGCGTGATGCGCACGCCCTTGCCGTCCTTCTGCGGCGAGGCGTCCAGGAGCCGGACCAGGAACTCGTACGAGTCCAGCCGGCAGGTGACCGGGGTTCCGTTGACTCGGGCCATGGGATCCTCCTTGCATGAGATGGCCATCAGAAACATTTGAATATAACATAATTGATATGTTTTGGCAATAGGGGCGTGTTTCGTGTGGATTTACATATATTTTCTTTTAGCTTTTCGTGGTAAAATAAAGATAGAAATAGAAATAAAAACAAAAAGCTCAAACCTTTGGTTTGCGCCTGCAAATATTATGAAAATATTTGATGTTGTTACCGTTGGTAGCGCTTTAAAAGATATTATGTTTTATTCGGACAAGGTTTCTGTCATTTCGAATCCGAATAATGTGTTAGAACAAAAACTATTGACCATGGAATATGGGACTAAAATTCCTATTGATGAAGTTCATGTCAATTATGGTGGGGGCGCGTTAAATGTTGCTGTGGGATTAAAGAATTTTGGGTTGGATATTTCTCCGGTGGTGAATGTTGGTAATGATTTGGTTGGTAAGGAAGTTTTTTACTTTCTAAAGAAGAGTAACATCGATACTTCCTTAATAAATGTTGATCGGCAGGCAAAAACGGGTTTTTCAATTATTATTTCTGCTAAAAAAGATAAAGAGCATACAATTTTTACTTATAAGGGCGCAAGTAGTTTTCTTAAATTACCGAGTCTCAGAAGTTTTCGAACAAGTTGGTTCTATGTTTCCGCTCTTTCCGGAAAGAATTGGGCACAAGAATTTGGGAAAATAGTTCATCAAACCAAACGGAATGTGAAAATTGCTTGGAATCCTGGTGTAGTTCAACTTAAAGATTATAAAATGCTGGCTAAGTTTTTACCTTTTATTGATGTATTAGTTTTGAATAATGATGAGGCCTTGGAACTGCTTTATAACCTTAATAAAAAAGTTAGTGGAGTGAGAGGGGGCATCTTACTTAAAAAGTTACAGGAATTAGGACCTCAAAATGTTATTGTGACTCAAGGTGCTAAGGGTGTTATTGCAATTGATGAACATGGACGCAAGTATAATTTGGCTGCGCGCTTTGATCGTCGCCGTATCGTGGATACGGTTGGTGCAGGTGACTCGTTTGGTGCTGGCTTTTTAGCTGGTTGGATTAAATGGTTGAATTTTGAAAAGGCATTATGGCTGGGTTTAAAAAACGCTACGCAAAATTTGTATAGGATTGGAGCCCAAAATGGCATGTTAAAAACAAGATTAAAACCGTAATTATATGCAAAAGGTGATTCCTATTGAAGTATCTGCGCGCCATGTACATCTAACAAAGCATGACTTAGAAGTTTTATTTGGAGAAAGTTATGAATTAAAACGAGCACGGGACTTGTCTCAACCGGGTCAATTTGTCAGTACCGATGAAATAATTTTAGTTGGTAGCAAAAATAAACTTGAACATGTACGTGTCTTGGGGCCTTGTCGGGTGCATACTCAAATAGAAGTTTCGCGAACTGATAGTGTTAACTTGGGCATTACCACGCCGCTACGTTTAACCGGGAAAATTATTGGCTCTGGGGCTGTAAAGCTAGTTGGGCCTAAGGGTGAGTTGGAACTAAAGGAAGGGTTAATTGTCGCAAAGCGTCATCTGAATATAGATCCTGTCGCGGCTAAAAATTTGGGATTAGCAGCTGGGCAGAATATTGCCGTTGAAATTGAGGGCCCACGGGCCTTGATCTTTAAGGAAGTAGAAGTTTGTTTAGTTGAAGAGAGTGATCCGGTTATTTATTTGGATGCAGATGAGGCAAATGCTGCAGGGATAAGCACCAATGGTGGAGAGGGCAGAATTATTAAGAGCAAATAAATACTAACAAATATAAATTAACAATTTTTTATGTTGCAATCTTTTTTTAATCCGAAATCCATCGCGGTAATTGGGGCCTCTGAAGAAAAAACAAAACTTGGTTATACTATTTTAAATAATGTTATCCGTTTCGGATTTAAAGGACGGATTTATCCAGTCAATTTAAAAAGCAAAGAAATTTTGGGACTAAAGGTTTATAAGTCGGTTAAGGATATACCAGGGGCAGTTGATATCGCTCTTTTTGTTATTCCGAGCCAATTTGTTGTGGACACTCTAAAGGAATGCGGCGAAAAGGGAATAAAAAATGCCATTATAATCACGTCCGGGTTTAAAGAGATTGGTGGCGAGGGGAAGATTCTAGAAGAAAAATTAATGGCGGTTGCAAAACAGTATAAGATAAATATTTTAGGACCTAATTGTTTGGGGTTCTTGGATTCAACTATCAATTTAAACGCTTCTTTCTCAGAGGGAATGATCCTGCCTGGAAAAGTTGCTTTCATGTCACAGTCCGGTGCTATTTGTACAGCTATGTTGGATTGGGCTTTAGCTTCCAATTTAGGTTTTTCCCGATTTATTAGTTTGGGGAATAAAAGTGGTATCAACGAAAATGACCTACTAGAATTCTTTATCAATGACACCAAGACAGAGGTGGTTCTGGCTTATTTGGAAGGGTTTGCTGACGGAGAAAAATTTTTAAAGATAGCTCGACGCTTAACAGCCAAAAAACCATTGATTATCATTAAGTCTGGTCGTACTAGTGCTGGACAAGCAGCTATTTCTTCGCATACAGGGAGTTTGGCCGGTGCTGAAGAAGCTGTGACCGCAGCGTTAAAACAGACAAACACTTTGCGTGCAGAGACTTTGGCAGAACTTTTTAACTTAGTAGAGATGTTTTCCAATTATAATAAAATTAGTAGTAATAAAACGGCGGTGGTTGCTAATGCTGGTGGCCCCGGGGTTATGACTACAGATGCCATCGCTGAAAGTCGTTTGGAGTTGGCACAATTTAAACCAGCGACAACAGCCATGCTGAAGAAGACTTTACCAAGTACAGCTAACATTCATAATCCGATTGATGTAGTCGGAGATGCCAGGGCGGACCGTTATGAAAATGCTATTAAAGCGGTGATGAACGATAAAAACGTTGGTAGTTTAATTGTTATTTTAACGCCGCAATCAGTAACTGAAATAAATAAAACTGCAGAAGTCATACTTAAGTATCGTTCTAAAGAAAAACCCATTGTGGCCAGTTTTATCGGTGGTAAAAAAGTGAAATCAGGTATTGATATTTTGGAACGAAATGGCATACCACATTATGAATTTCCTAATGTAGCTGTTGATACCTTGGAAAGATTTTACAATTATTTCAACGATAGAAAAATTAAAGAAAAGTTTGTCCATTATGAGGTGAGCATTACTGCCAAAAAACAGATTGCCAATATTTTTAAAACAAAAGCGGTTAATGGAGTCATTGACTTTTTGGACTGCGAAAAGATACTTAAAGCTTATCGAATTCCAGTAATTAAGTCGGCACTAGCTAAAACTGCAGTTGAAGCAGGGAAATTCGCAGACAGGCTTGGATATCCTATTGCCATGAAAGTTATTTCACCGGACATTATTCACAAAACCGATGCTGGTGGGGTGAAAATAAAACTAGCAGACAAAAAGGCTGTTGAAAATGCTTTTAATGAGATAATTAAAAACTGTAAAGTTTACAAAAAGACAGCCAAGATCGAGGGCGTTTTACTTCAGCCAATGGTTAAAGAGGGGAAGGAAATAATTCTTGGATTAAAACGAGATCCTCAGTTTGGGCCAATGATTATGTTTGGGTTGGGCGGAGTATATGTAGAAGTTTTAAAAGATGTCAGCTTCCGATTAGCACCACTTAGCTATGAACAGGCAACACGGATGGTTCAAGAAATTAAAACATATAAATTACTGACTGGTGTCCGTGGTGAAAAAGCGTGTAAAATTGATTCTGTGGTCGATACTATTTTGAAACTGGCACAACTAGCCCAGGATTTCCCTGAGCTAAAAGAAATGGACATCAATCCTGCTTTTGTTAACAGTAAGGGGTTAATGGTTGTGGATTTACGTATGTTGGTTTAAGATACGCGCATGATTTGGTCAAAATTATTTTCTAATAAAGCAAGTTCTGTTACAACAGCTGCGGTCGTTATTGCCGCAGCTGGTTTACTTAGTCGTGTTTTGGGTGTAGTTAGAGATCGTGTCTTGGCTGGACAATTCGGCGCCGGCAATGAATTGGATATTTATTATGCTGCTTTTCGTATCCCTGATTTGTTGATTAACCTAATTGCATTGGGGGCGTTGTCAGCGGGATTCATCCCTGTATTTATCGGATTGGTCCATAAGGAAGAGGATCCAACAAATGAAGCGAATAAAGTCGCTTGGGATTTTGTCAGCAATATAGTTAACATACTGAGCGTTCTGCTTGTTATCTTGGGAGGAGTTTTGGCTTTGCTCAGTCCTTGGCTAGTACCTTTTATGACGCCAGGATTTACTGGGGAAAAATTGCGGTTTACCATCCAGCTAACGCAAATTCTATTTTTGAGTCCTTTTATTTTGGGGATCAGCAGCATCCTCGGTGGAGCGCTTCAATCGTTTAGACATTTTTTAGCTTTTTCATTGGCTCCAGTTGTTTACAATATTGGGATTATTGTGGGTGCTTTATTTTTTGTAAGGTGGTGGGGAATTTACGGTTTGGCTTGGGGTGTGATTCTCGGCGCAATTTTACATTTATTGATTCAGGTGCCCAGCTTGATGCATCTGGGGTGGCGTTACAAAACTATTTTTAATTGGCGTGATAAGAATTTCAAAACTGTATTACGTTTAATCGGCCCACGTATCTTGGGGCTAGCCAGTACTCAGATCAATTTTATCGTTGTGACTATATTAGCATCAACGATTGCAGTCGGTAGTTTGGCTGTTTTTAATTTAGCCAATAATTTACAAGGGTTTCCAGTCAGTTTTTTTGGTGTTTCTTTTGCTTTGGCTGTTTTCCCGTTATTATCTCGTAATTATGCTGATAATGACGAAGCCGCTTTCCAAAAATCATTTCTGACAACCTTTAAACAAATTCTTTTGTTTACTATACCTTTTTCCGCACTTTTCATTATTTTACGTATTCAAATTGTGCGTGTTATTTTAGGCTCAGGTAAATTTAATTGGACCGATACTGTTTTAACCGCTGATACTTTGGGGATAATGTGTCTGGGTCTGTTTGCACAAGCGTTATTGCCTTTATTGGTTCGAGCATTTTATGCTCGCCAAAATACGGTCTTACCTTTTTGGGCCAGTTTTATCAGTATGTTAGCAAACCTAGCAGCCAGTTGGTATTTAATAAAAGTTTGGGGCGTGTTGGGTCTTGCCTTTGGTTATACTATTGGTTCTCTGGTTAATTTGGTGCTATTAATTGTTTTCCTCAAATTTAAGATCAAGGATATTTGGCATGATGGTCTGCTCGCATTTTCTTTTAAATTAACTTTTGCCGCTCTGGTAATGGGGATTGTGACTCAAATTATTAAAACAATAGTCGGAACATATGTAGATATGGAACGTTTTTGGGGGGTACTCACTCAAGGCTTTGTAGCTGGGCTTGTCGGTTGCTTGGTGTTTGTGGGCTTATTATATGCTTTCAAGGTTGAAGAATTGATCGTTGTTGGTGCGTCAATTAAGCGGCGCGTCTTGGGTAAGCTGCGTCCAGATAAGGAAATAATTAGAGATGAAGATTTAACTTAAGTTTCAGTAAAATTAGCTTCCTCATAGTAGGAGGCTTTTTTATACGGTTGATTTTTTCGCTAAAATCAGGTATTCTGTGCATATAATATGAACGACAGAATTAGAAATTTTTGCATTATTGCACACATTGATCACGGTAAGTCTACCCTCGCTGATCGTTTTTTAGAGTTGACCCAGACTGTTGAAAAACGAAAGATGAAGGATCAAATGCTTGATACCATGGATTTGGAACGTGAACGCGGTATTACTATAAAACTCCAGCCAGCGCAAATGAACTATAAGGGATTTATTTTAAATTTGATTGATACTCCAGGTCATGTGGATTTTTCTTATGAAGTTTCGCGTTCATTGGCGGCCGTGGAAGGTGCAATTCTCTTAGTCGATGCTACTCAAGGAGTGCAGGCCCAGACGTTGGCAAATCTTTATTTAGCGATTGAACAAGGCTTGGAAATTATACCGGCAATCAATAAGATCGATTTGCCAGCAGCTAACGTTGAGAAAACACTTAACGAGGTGGTCAGCTTGATGGGCTGTAAAAAGGAAGATATTTTACAGTGTTCTGGGAAAACGGGGCTAGGTGTAGAAGCCATATTAGATAGGGTGATTGAGGTTGTGCCTCCACCCAAGGGAGAAAATAAGAAACCCTTGAAGGCTTTGATTTTTGATTCTTTTTATGATGAATATCGTGGGGTGGTTGCGTATGTTCGAATCAAGGATGGCTGTGTCAGTAAGGGAGAAAAAATTACCATGTTGGGGACAGCTGGCTTGGGCGAGGTTTTGGATTGCGGGATTTTAAAACCGCAAATGAATTCGCTGGACAAGCTCGAAACAGGTCAAATTGGTTTTATTGTTACTGGTTTAAAGAATATTGAGGAATGTCGCGTTGGTGATACAATTACTTTAGTTAAAGATAGGGATCTAGTTGATCCATTAACCGGATATAAAGAGGTAAAACCAATGGTCTATGCTGGTATTTTTTGTGAAGAGGGTAATGAATATAATGATTTGCGCGAAGCTATTGGGAAATTGAAATTAAATGATGCAGCCTTAATCTACGAACCAGAAAATTCTCCAGTTTTGGGCTTTGGCTTCCGCTGTGGGTTTTTGGGGCTATTGCATCTCGAAATATTTCAGGAACGTTTACGCAGAGAATTTGATCTTAATCTAGTCGTCACCGTACCTAGTGTAGCCTATAGAATTATCATGAAGGCAGGATCACGTTTACCAACAAATTTGAAGAAGGAACAGGTTATTTCAGAGAATGAGTATGTTATAAAAAATCCGAATGAATTTCCCGACCCGAGCCAAGTGAATTACATGGAAGAGCCGATAATGAATGTGGATATAGTTAGTCCTAAGGATTACATAGGCAATATTATGACCTTGGTGCAGGAGAGTCGTGGCGAATACCTAAACACAGAATTCTTAGATGAAACACGAACTATTTTGCACTATCGAATTCCTCTGGCCATGTTAATTGTTGATTTTTATGATAAATTGAAAACTGTGAGTTCTGGCTATGGCTCTATGAATTATGAGTTTTATAATTATAAACGTGCTGATTTGGTAAAGATGGATATTTTGGTGGGTGATGAAATTGTTGAGGCTTTTTCAACTATTGTTTATAAGGATTCCGCTTTTAAAGCCGGTAAAAAGATCGTCGAAAATTTAAAAACAACGATTCCCAAACAGCAATTTATGATTAAATTGCAGGCGGCCATTGGCGGGAAAATTATTGCAGCGGAGCGTCTGTCTGCTCTGCGTAAGGATGTTACAGCTAAGCTTTATGGTGGTGACTGGACACGACGTGCCAAATTGTTAAATAAACAGAAAAAGGGTAAGAAAAAGATGATGGAAATGGGTAAGGGAAAGGTATATATCCCACCTGAAGCATTTTTGTCTGTGATGAAAAGATAATTCACCTAGATTCGAACATTCTTAAAACAACCAGTATTATATGGTTGTTTTATGTTAATGCGTGTTTATCGCGAACGGAAATTGAATCGTTTGCGAAATTGGGATTATACATCGCCAGGGTGGTATTTTGTTACCATCTGCACAAAAAATAAATTTGATTGTTTGGGTGAAATTATAAATGGGGAAATGGTTTTGAATAAATGCGGTCGGATTGTATCAAAACAATGGTTGTGGTTGAAACAACGGTATCGACATGTCGTTTTGGATGAATTCGTTATTATGCCCAATCATTTTCATGGGATTTTGGTAATTAAAACGGACGATTTTTGCGGTAGGGACAGGTCTAGTCCCTACCCACAAATTGCAATCATTGTCGAATTTAATCGGTGCGTTCAAAACCACATCGTCGAAAATTATTCATAAAGATGGCATGTCCTATTCTTCCTGGCAACGATCATTTTACGACCGCATTATTCGGAATGAATATGAATTAAAAAATATCCGTACGTATATTCACGAAAACCCCGCCAATTGGTATAACGACAGAAATTATTAAATTTCACCTAAAATTGATTAAATAAAAAATAATCTCTTATAATTGAATGGGATTATTTTTATTTGGAAGCAAAAAAAATGAATTCCATGGTCCACATAACCATTGAGAGGATAATCATTACCACCAAAATTATCCAGACTACCCTTTGCGCTTTTTTCATATGGAGGTTAAAATATAGTTGATTTGGCTCTTGATGCTTGGGGCTGCCCAGGCATTAATAGCTAAGTGATTCTTCATGCAAAAGGAATGGCGGGTTCTACCCAAAGCGCCAGAAAGTTTTATTAATGAATGCAATAACTGGCATCCATTAATAGCACAATTATTATATAATAGGGGGCTGCAAAGTCAACAGCAAATCCACTCTTTTTTTAGTCCGGATTTTGATAAATTGCATGATCCGTTTTTATTTCAGGATATGGAAAGGGCGGTGCGAAGAGTTTGGCGTGCAATTAGCAAGGGTGAAAAAATTATAGTTCATGGTGATTATGATGCTGATGGCGTGACCAGCGCGGCCGTTATTTATAAAGCGTTAAAGATCCTGGGCGCCGAAGTTGAAGTTTTTATCCCTCATCGAGAATTGGACGGTTATGGAATTAATATTAAAACCGCAAGGAATTTTATTTCTCAAGGTGCGGGCTTGGTTATTACTGTTGATTGCGGAATAACCAATGTCAAGGAAGTGGAGTGTTTGAATGAAGCTGGTGTAGACGTCATTGTCACGGATCACCATGAACCACCGGCGATTTTACCCACGGCGTTGGCTATTATTGACCCTAAGGTTGATACAGATAAGTATCCGTTTAGAGATTTGTCTGGGGCTGCGGTAGCATACAAATTAGTGCAGGGAATATTCAGCAAAGCAAACAAGTTAAAGAGGTTCGAGTCAAGGTTGGTGGAATGGGGTGGTGGTGAAGGCTTTAAAAAATGGTTATTAGATATTGTTGCGATTGGTGTGATAGCCGATGTTATGCCGCTTTTAGATGAAAATCGTATTTTAGTAAAATGGGGTTTATTGGTTCTTAATAAAACAAAAAATCCAGGGCTAAGGAAATTATTGGAACTAATACGCGCTCGAAGAATCGATAGTTATGCCATTGGTTATCAACTTGCTCCTAGACTTAATGCTGCAGGCAGAATGAATCATGCTAGCGTGGCTTTTAATTTGTTAGTAACTGAGGACGAAGTTGAAGCGGAAAGGCTGGCTGCGGAACTACAGACAAATAACTCGGCACGTCAAAAAATTACTGAAGCTGCTGTAACGCGAGCGAAACAACAATTATCGATTCAGGAGCAAAAGAACATTTTATTCGCTTATGAACCAAGTTGGCCCGCAGGGATCATTGGCCTTATTGCGGGAAAGTTGGCAGATGAACTTTATCGTCCGGTGGTGGCAATGACAACTGTTGACACCCAGATAGTTGGATCCGGTAGAAGCGTGGAGGGATATAATATTACTGAAGCCTTAACAACAATCAGCCATTTGTTCGCGCGTTTTGGTGGGCACAGTCAAGCTTGCGGTTTTACTTTGATAAAGGCGGAGGTGTTAGAAACATTTAGAACAACTTTAACTCTCCATGCAGAGACAGCACTTAAGGGGATGGATTTAAAACCGACAATTGATATAGACGCCGAGATTGAATTTGGCCAGGTAGATTTTGAGTTTTATAAACAATTGGAGTATTTTGAGCCATTCGGAGAAAATAATGTTAAACCGAAATTTCTTGTTAAAGAAGTTCAGGTTGTGGCCACAGAATATCTTGGTGCCGAAGGGCAGCATTTACGATTGTTGGTTAAGAAAAATACGCCTCAAATTTACAAGATGATGAAATTCGGTAATGGTTCTTCGTATTCAGGGAAAGTTGCTGTTGGTGATAAACTTGATATAATTTGTGAGTTGAATAAAAGCGAATGGAATGGGCGAGTTGAGTTAGAATATAAAATAATTGATATAAAAAAATATGACGTTTGAAGATCCTATCGCAGCACAGGCGGATGACGCTCAGTTTCCACGGTTGGCAAACCTCGACGTAGTCACTCAAATATTAGAATCTGGTACTGATGCGGAGATGGAAGAGTTGCGTGCTTTCCATGATTTGTCACCGGAGCGGCTTGCCTTAATGCGTTTTTTTGCTCAGCAAAGGTTGGCGGTTTTAAAGCAGATGGGCGAACAGCTTGCGATCCGTGAAGTGCAAAATCCAGCAGCGTCAGTTGATGAATATAATATGGGTGCTTTTGCGGAATCAATAGAGCCACAGGTCCGCGATGCAGTTTTAACTATGCGACGTAAGGGGTTCCAAACTATGAGTTCTGGCTATGGCGACTATGATATTCAGTCAATTAATTTTGACGCGGTTCCCAATATGGCAGCTTATAAACCATCTTCAGAATTACAAGCTCTATTAGAAAAACAAAATATCGATTTCCATTCCGATGAGTCAACGGTTTGGTTCAGCTGCCGGACTCCGTTATCTGTTGGGGATTTGAAGATTGTTTGGGACGCAATTGCTGATGATTTGCCTGATCAGGGTCAAGGTGCTGGTAAATCGAAAATGTCTGCTGCGGAATTTTTCCAAGCGCTCCAGGACGAGTTCGCAAAGCGGCGAGAAGCTGGAGTTACTTTGCACGATATAAAAGATGAAATATCGATGAGATATCGTGGGAAACATTTAAATGAAGATTAATTGTTATATTTATGAAATTGAAAATATTTTCTGATGGTGGTGCCCGTGGAAATCCAGGGCCAGCGGCTATTGGTTTCGTGATTCAGGACGCGGACGGAAAAGTTGTTTTTGAATCTGGAAAATGTATTGGCAAAAAGACTAATAATGAAGCTGAATATGCAGCGATTATCGCCGCATTGGAAAAGGCCAAGGACTTAGCGGGGACAGAACTTGAATGTTATTTGGATAGTGAATTAGTCGTGAAGCAGTTAAAAGGTGAGTATAAGGTCAGAGATCCAAACTTGGCTAAGAATTTTTTGAAAGTTTGGAGTTTGCAAAACAAATTCAAATCAGTAAAATACCATCACATATATCGAGAGCGGAACAAGCGGGCAGACAGCTTGGTCAACAAAGCCTTGGATGAGTAGAGCGGGCTTTGGGAGGTCGGTCATGACTGAAATCCTGGTGCGGTGCCTCTTCTTCCTCTGTGCAGCCTTTTTTAGTCTCGGCGCCTGGGTTTGGGTGGGGGCTTCGTTCATCGACGCTCCTGCGGTTGCGCACTACGCGGGGCTGTGTTCTGTGTGTGGTCTGATTGGCTTGGGGGTGGTCTTCTTGATCGCGCTTTACATAACGCGGGACAGACTCCCATCCTAGAGGCTTGCGTGCTCCTCTGCGCCCACAGCGCGGGGGAGTTTTTATATTAATTTCAGTAGTGGATAATTTTTTACGTAACTTTCAAAAAATGTTATAATAACAACATATCTATGAACATAGCAAACAAAGCTTCTTTGGTTGTTGTTTCTCGTAATATAAAACAAAACACATATGGGTCTATTTTCCTCAGATAAAAACGCTAATTTTTTGGGACTTGATATTGGTGGAAGTAGTATTAAGCTCGTGGAATTAACAAATAACAATGGACGAGCACAATTGGTCACCTACGGCTACTTAGAACGAGCTCTTTCTGGTACGAAGTTGATTGATGAACCAGATAAAACAGCTGAATTGATAAAACGGGTTGTTGAACAAAGCAAGGTTACTACAAAAAAAGCAATAACAGCACTTCCTAATTCCATTGTGTTTAGTGCGATTATCTCGTTACCGGAAATTTTGAAAAAGGATTTGACCTCACCGAAAAAATTAACAGAGGCCGTAGAATGGGAGGCTAAAAAGGTTCTACCACTGCCACTTGAGGAAATGGTTTTAGATTGGAAAATGTTAAGTAAACCAGAGGATTTAATTAAAAAAGACGAATCCGCAGAAAAATTACGTAATGTTCAGGTTTTACTAACAGCCGCAGCTAAAGAGGTAGTGCAAAAATATATCCAGGTTTTTAAAAAGGCGAACTTGGAACTTATTAGTCTGGAAACAGAAGCCTTTGCCTTGGCTCGCTCAATGGTTGGAAAGGATAAATCGTTGGTTGTTTTAGTTGATATCGGTGCAGTAAATTCAGACATTTCTTTAATCGAAAATACCATTCCTATTCTAAACCGAAGCATAGGTGTGGGTGGGATGCAAATATCTCAAGCCATTGCTCAGACATTGAATATAAAAATTGAACAGGCTGAGCAATTCAAACGTGATTTGGAGGGCAATGTTCAAGAGCTTGGAGCTGGAGACACTTTACCAGATGTTGTTAGAAGGCCAGTGCAGACAATTGTGGATGAGATCCAATATTCAATTAATTTCTTTTTAGAACAACCCGAAAATGCTAATAAACGAGTGGAGAAGGTAATTCTTTCTGGTGGAACCGCCAATTTGTTTAATTTACCAAAATATTTTGGTGATCAATTAAAGCTTAAGGCGTTTATTGGAAATCCTTGGGCTCGGGTCATCTACCCAGAAGATTTAGATCCCATTTTACAATCTATAGGTCCGCGTTTAGCTACCTCAATTGGTTTAGCTATGCGCGATATCGAGTAATCTATGCCTGTTAATAATATTAGTTTATTGCCTGAGGATTTGAGAGATAAGGAAGCAGCCGCTCGGGAAAAGGCGAGTGAAGCCAAGGCTCCACCTAGTTTTAAGATGCATGTGCCAACGGTTGAGTCTCCAAAGCCAGTCGCGCCACCAGCCCAAACGAATCAGCCAGTAGCTGCTGTAAGTTTTGGTAATGGGGGAAAGCCAGAAGAAAAGAAAGGTTTGTTTAAAATTTTTAAAAAACCAACACCGCCGATTCCACCTGTGGTTAAACCACCACAATTACCAAAGCCTAAATTGAATCCAGATATGTGGTTGAAGTATTTTGATCCAGGTAAGGGTTTACTTAAAAAAATAAAACCTCAATATTTGAACACCAAGAGCACTACGGTGGAATATAATTGGGTCGTTAACTCAGAGTTTTGGTACAAGTTGCGTGGTTTGTTTCTTATTATTTTAATTATTTTAGTGGTGCTTTTTGTCGGAGTTTTGGGTATCAAGTCTTACCATAACGGTCGTTTGTCAACTTATAATTCTTTAGTTTTGAAATCTGATAGATTAAATTTAGAGAGACAAAACGGGGAAGGATATAAAGATCGCGCTTCTGCTATTGTAGCTCAGGCTGAAGTCATAAAAACAGTTATGAGTGATAAGCTATCTTGGATGAAATTATTTAATGTTTTAGAAAGAAATACTGTCGCGGATGTTTCGTATCTTGATTTTCAAATTTTGAATGAAACAACAATTAACTTAACTGTTAAAGCTCCAAGCTACACTGCTTTGGCGCAACAGGTGGCGCTTTTTGAACGTATTGATGGTGTTAAATTGGCTGATTTGAATGAAGCGAGTGTTGCTATTGATAAAAATACAGATGAAAAAGAGGTAACAGGTGATGTGCGGTTGACTTTAAATCCTGAATTTTGGACAAAATAAATATGTTTGATATATCAGCCAATAAACCAATTGCGTCGAACACCATGGCTCCCAATAAGCCAGCGTCTCCTGCGATGACTAATGTCGCGCCTTTGCTTAAGGATACATCGCTAGTAAGCAAAGAGAATTTTATAATGAATTTTAGTCGTCCCTTTTTCACTGTTTTAGTTGGATTGTTGGTAATAGGTATTATTATTTTGGTTGTTTATTATTATTTTGCGATTATACGCTTTGATAATAAAATTGTTGCTTTGGAGAAAACTTACGCAGAGCAGCAGACTATGAACAGCAAGCTGACCGAATGGGGACAAACAGTTGAGGCGCTGGATGCGGAAAAAATAAAGTTCGACCAAATGGTTCCCGAGAAGAAAGATCTAGCGCGGGTTATAATCCAACTTGAAAGTTTAGCTCAAAAGTACAACTTAGTTTTTAATTCAATCGAAAACAAAACAGATAATTTTACCTCGAGCCAAACGGAGGGAGGTATGTTGTTCAAGCAAAGCTATCAGGTTACATTAAGTGGTGGTGATTATTTTACACTTAAAAAATATCTTTCCGAGGTTGAAAATAGCATGAGAATAGTTGTTCCCACAGCGTTAATTTATTCGCCAGAAGTTAATATGTTTGTCTTAACATTTGATATTTATCGTCGATAATTTTATGGGTGAATATTCGGTTAAATATAAAGCATCGAGTGTCCTGATTATGGTTCTGATTGCGCTGTTAATCGGAGGTTTTTTGTTTGTGAATTTTAGCTTCTTCGCTGTAAAAGAGAATAAATTTACCAAGATTACTCCTTTTAAGGTTACTGATCAAGATATTTCAGCCATTAATGAAGTAAAGTCTTGGACCATTGATAATCCGTTGTATAAACAGCTCGTGCCCACTGATGTTGAAAAAAATCTTAACATTGCTCCAGGCACAAAAACAAACCCTTTTGAAAATAAAGAACAAAAAGAATAATGCGTTCCCCTGAATTGTTTTTGAATTTTTTAGTCCGACGCGGGGTCTTAACAAGTAAACGTTGTGCTGAGATAAGCAGTATAATTGCCAAGCAAGGTGGCAATATTGTAGAAATTCTGGTCCGTGGCGGATTTGTTGATAGCGATATTTTGGCTCGCCAGGAGGCAGAATTTTTTAACTTAGAATATTGTCAGCTTAAAAAGAAAATATTAGAAGAAACATTGTCAGTCCTACCCTTTAATTTAGCGCGCGATTGTGGCGCTATTTGTTTTTTTTCAGAGAATCAATATGTCAGAGTTGGTTTGGTCTATCCGGAAACGGAAAATTTAGTGAAGTTACGTCAGTGGGCGAAGGATAGGGGACTAAATATTGAATATTATATTTGTTCTTTAACTGATTACGAAAAACAGTTGCAGGGTTACTTAGTTGAGAAAACTGTCCAACCCCCAAAAAAAGTTGAGGTTGTTGAGCCACAAGAAACAAATTGGAATGAAATGCCTATTGATAAGGTTGTAAATATAATTTTAGCTGGGGCATTGAAAGAACGAGCACGTGAGATCCTTATAAATAAGAATAAAGAATTTATACAAATACGCTTGCGAGTTGGCGAGAATCTTCTTCCAGCGGCTCAATTAGCGTCAGATATTTATCCAGTTTTAATTAATTACCTTAAGGGATTAGCACATTTGCCGCCAACAATAAAAGATCAGTTTATCCAGGGGAAATTTAATCTTGTTCTGGGGGATCAAGAGAGGGAATTTGAGCTAAGGGTTATTTTTGATGCAAAGGGCGAGGTTGTTTCGATAAAGCCGAAGGACCGTCAGCAACAGTGGGCTGATTTTGAACAATTAGGATTTAATAAACAAGTGCAAAAGGTTATCGAGGGTGTCCTTGGCGGCGATTTCAGAAAAGTCGTGGTTATTGGGGATGCTGGCTCAGGGAAAACAGCCACGCTGCGGGCCTTTGTCCAAACATTGAGACCGGAAAGTCATGCGGTTTTGGTTGAAAAATACCCAGAAGGGGATATGCCAAACATAACCCGGATTCAAGTTAAGCCAGAGATCGGTTTGTCATATGCTAAAATTTTACCTGAAATATTACGTTGGCAACCAGATTATTTAATTGTTGATGAGGTAAATAATGCTGAAGTTGCAGCGCATCTATTACATTCGTCCTTATCTGGAATCGGGACCTTAACCAGCGTGAGGGGGACCAGCGTTCTTGAAGGTGTAAAAGAATTATTGAATTTGAATTTTGATCAAACGCATTTGGCGGCAGTTTTGGATTTATTGTTAGCCCAGAAGCTGGTGCGACGTGTTTGTTCGCATTGTTCCGAGAGTACGGCAGTACCCAATAATCTGAGTAGAAAAGTTTTAAATATTTTGGCAGCAGTGCCGCAGGAGTATTGGCCGCGAGGTTTGGACTATAATGCCTCAATTATTTATGCTCCCAAAAGTAGCGGCTGTTCTTGGTGCAATTATTCTGGCTTTAACGGAAAGGTTGCGCTTCATGAATGTTTGCCCGTAGAAGATCGTTTGAGATATGAGCTGAGTGGAATCGGAAACGATAAAGAATTGGCGCAGTTAATTGAACAACACTTAGCCATGAATATGTTGCAAGATGGATTGTTAAAGGCTCTGCGTGGGCTGACAACGGTAGAAGAGGTGTTTTCGAATTGTGAACAATATAATATAATTTAGTTGCGAATCAGTTTTGGTTTTAATTGGTACGCAAGCTATCAACTGGTAATAACCTATTTAAAATATATAAATCGTGATTTTATGAGAAAAAATAAAGGATTTACCCTTATTGAGCTTTTAATTGTTTTCGGTATTATTATTGTTCTTTGTGCTATTGCTGCCATCTCGCTTAGTAATTTACATGAAAAAGATCGGGATGCTAAAAGAATTCAGAATATGAATGAGGATTTGCGCGTTGCCATGCAAATGGTGCTTAATAAATATGATAGTTATGCACAAAATCTTGGTTGTAAAGTTGGCGATGTGGTGAATAAGTGCGAAGGCGGACATCTACAAGAGTTTTTACCTTTGATTAAGGAAGTTAAAGATCCAATCGGAGCTGTTAGTTGTTTGGATGATTGTACTAGACCATGTAATTATGCCTGGAAGGTGTTAGATGATAAGAACTATGGAATTCTTTTTTATGTTGAAAATGGATTGTCCGAATATGCGGAGCCCGGTTGTTACATATATGGACCGAATGGGGCTGAAAAATACTCCCTAGACAATAAAAATGAACAAAAATAATATGGAGACTAAAAAGGGTTTTTCGTTGGTGGAAATCTTAATTGTTGTTGGTGTTGTTGGTGTTATTCTGGTGTTTTGGGGGTTAACATTAAATTCTAAACAAAAAGAAACACGCGACTTAAGTCGTATCCGCGATGTTCAGATTATGAGAGACGGCTTACAGGTAGTAAAGAATGAAGCCGGCGGCTATGATAGAAGCTATTGTGAAGTCGGTCCAGTTAGTAATTGTGCGCAAGTACAAACATCTGAATTACCAAGATATGTTACAGGTTTGGCAACGTTGAATGATCCTTCTGGCGCGCAAGCATCATGCGCGGATGTAAATATTTGTAAAACGCAAAATTGTAATTACGCTTTTACTGGGGTAACGGCAGAAGAATATGAAATACTTTTTCATTTGGAAAAGGGAACCGGTCAGTTTGCTGAACCTGGGTGTTATGCAGCTACTCCTTTTGGAATAACTAAGAGAAATTAGACTATGTCATTTGTCCGTCGCTATCTTCTTGCTTTAATAATGCTGTTTTTGGTGGCACCCTTAGCTCATGCTGAAGTTAAGGATGCTTTTGTTGAATTTAATTCAAGGACTTTAGAGAAGGGGTATACTGTTTGTTCTGGTGATCAAAGTTTTTGTGTGCCTGTTCTACCAAAACAATTTAAGAATAAGCTTGCGATTAAAATTGGGGAACCGTCTACACAGACCATTCTCCCCGAAGATACAAGCGCATTGTCAGAGGTTTATCTTTTGGATATCAAACCAGATTATAAAGGAGTGTTGAAGACTCCGATAAATCTTGTTTTCCAAGTTCCAAACTTAACAGGAAGAGCCGGAATTTATTTCTACGATAATTGTAAGGCCAAATGGCGCGAACTCGATTCAATGGTGAATTTAGGAAAAAACACTATAAAGGCATCCATTAATTTCCCTTATGTACAGGTCGTTGTTTTAGGACCAAAGGTACGGCAGGTTGATGAAAATGGTTTAACGGCTGAAGCTGCCTTGGTAATGGATAAAGATACAGGTGAGATACTTTTTACAAAGAATCCAGAGGAGGTTCGCCCTATTGCTAGCCTTACAAAATTAACAACAGTTTTAACATTCCTGGATTTAAATCCAGGCTGGGACAAGAAGGTCAAAATGGAAAAGAGTGATTTTGTTGGTGGGGCATCGCTCTGGGTAAAACCTGGAGACGAAATAACCGTGCGAGATTTGTTTTATTCGACTTTAGTTGGCTCAAAAAATAACGCCGCCATGGCATTAGCTCGTTCAACCGGATTGTCGATTTCAGAATTTGTTGCTAGGATGAATCAGAAAGTAGCTTCGCTGGGATTAAAGTATACCTATTTTGTAGAACCAACAGGTTTAAATGAAAGTAATGTTTCTACAGCCGAAGAATTGGGGACCATCGCCCGAGAAGTATTTAAAAATATGGATGTGGTCAAGGCAAGTACAACCCGCTGGTACAAAGTGACCCCGACTGGGAGTGAAGTGTCTTATTGGGTGAAAAATACCAGCATGAAAATGCTAGATAAGGATTTATATGTCACTGGAAGTAAAACTGGTTGGACCGACGAAGCAGGCTATTGCTTGGTGACTCAAGCCAAGAAAGATAATCATGAAATTTTGGCTTTAGTTATGGGTTCGGCAATTACAAAAAACTACGAGGAGGTATATAGTTTATTGAAAAAGAATTTATAATAATTAACATAAGCAAGAGCTTAGAAAAGCTCTTTTTGTTTTCATTATGTCAGACGTACAAAACCGTATTCAAGAAATGCACAAAGAAATTCAAGTTGCTCTAAAAAAGAAAAAGGACCTTATGCAGGTGATTAAGGATGCCTTTCAGCAACGTAAGGAGTATTTAGATTTGATGGATGAAATTAACAAGTTACGAGCCAGAAAAAAAGAAATCGAGAATGGATTAAGACAGGAATACGCTTCAGAGTTTAATGATTTAGAGGATGTTAAATTAGACATTAAAGACATGAAAACAGTTATGTCAGATTTAATGTGGAATGAGCTGTTGAAAAATAACAGTGTCGAGGTGGTTGATGAGTATGAAAATAAATATGTACCTCAGGTCATGGTTACTTTAAAGAAAGAAAAATAAATGAAGAGTCGAAATACAATTCGCGTAGCGATTGGAATGTCTGGAGGCGTCGATTCTTCGGTTTCCGCCGCTTTATTGAAGCAACAAGGATATGATGTTGTGGGTGTTTTTATGCATTTTTGGCAAGAGAAACGCGAAAGTAAAATTCGAGAAAACGTTTGTTGTTCATTGGGTGCACAGGAGGATGCGCGCCGTGTGTGTCAAAAGCTTGGGATTCCATTTTACACAATGAATCTGGATCTGCCTTTTAAAAAGAAGATTGTCGACCCATTTGTCGCAAGCTATCAGGGTGGAGAGACCCCAAACCCCTGTGTTATCTGTAACAGAGAAATTAAATTTGGTGAATTTATTCAGCGCGCCAAGAAACTGGGAGCCCAATTTGTTGCTACCGGGCACTATGCTCAGATTAAAAAAGACGCACAGGGTAAATATCATCTTCCAAAAGGAAAGGATAAGGAAAAAGATCAAACATATTTTTTACACCAGTTGAATCAGGCGCAACTTAAGAAAATTATTTTCCCTGTGGGGCATTTAAATAAAACACAGGTAAGGAAACTGGCTGAAAAATTTGGACTAGCGGTGGCGCACAAAAAAGAATCTCAGGAAGTTTGCTTTATCCCCGATGGTGATCTGGGTGGGTTTTTGTCCCGCTTTAGCAATTTAAAACCAGGGAATATCTGTGAATTAGAAACTAAAAAGATCCTGGGTCAACATCAGGGACTATCGTTGTATACACTAGGTCAGAGGAAGGGGATTGGTCTGGGTGGTGGACCGTGGTTTGTTGTGCGACTAGATTTAGAGAACAATATCCTTTGGATAAGTAAAAATGAAAACGCTCTTGCATCAAAAGTTGTTCAGCTTAAGAATTGTCATTGGATAAATACTTTAGAATTCCCCATAAAATGTAAGTGCCGTATTCGTTATCGAACTACGGAAGTGTCGTGCCTAGTTAATAAAACAAAAAGCGGCGTTGATGTAAAATTCTCTAGAGCACAACGAGCCGTAACTCCGGGTCAGTACGCTGTTTTCTGGAAAGGACAAGAATGTTTGGGCGGGGGAGAAATTCGATAATCTGAGTATAAGTTTTTGCGCTATTTTGTCGTTTTGCTACACTGAATTTGTAGAAAATAATATAAATATATGGCTAAAAAATGTCTTGTTTGTGGTGCCCCCCTGGATGGTTTTTTTGCCAAGATAGCAGCATTGGCTGGGGTTAAACCATCTGAAAAGAATCCTGATTATTGTAATAAATGCGAGGTGCATATTCCGGAATCATCCATTTCAACCCCAATAGAAAAACCAACCGAACCGAAAGATTTATACGAAGCCGCTGCTGAGCCTAAAATAGAAACAACCACAGCTGCACCTCAACCTTCAACTACAACTGAACCGACTCCGCCCCCAGCAGAGCCTGCCCCTGAACCACCTAAACCAGCAGAACCAGAGATTAAGTTGAATACAGAAGAACCAGCGGACATGTTCGCAGCTACTGATAAAAAAGAATAGAAAATGCGCCGTAGTGAACAAAAAATTTTGCTCACTACGGCGTTTTGTTTTTTGCTTATATTTTGTTAAGATATGGACGAACCCAAATATATGGCCGAACTTACACCCATGCTTAGACAATATAAGGAGATAAAAGAAAAGCACCAGAATGAGCTGTTGCTTTTTCGTTTAGGTGATTTTTATGAATTATTCGGGGCTGATGCTAAGGAAGCCTCACGTATTTTGAATATTGTTTTGACGGCGCGGCATAAAGGAACTGCAAACGAGACTCCTATGTGTGGTATCCCATATCATGCTTTGAATAATTATTTGAGTAAATTAATTAAAGCCGGAAAACGAGTGGCTATTTGTGAACAGCTTAGCGATCCAAGTCTACCAGGTATTGTTAAGCGCGAAGTCATTAGGGTCATCACGCCTGGGACTACATTGGAAGAAGCGGGCTTAAATGACAAAGTAAATAATTACATAGTGTGTTTGGTTAATCGAAAAGGTATTTGGGGTTTGGCAATAGCAGATTTAACTACTGGTGAGTTTAAAGTTTTAGAGACAGGTGATATAGAAGTTATAAAGAATGAATTATTCCGTTTGTCACCAGCTGAGGTTATTTTGCCAGCCAATCTTTTAAACGAAACAAAAGATCAGAAATTTTTTCAGACATTATGTAATGTCAATGCTTATAATTTGTCAGCTTTTGATGATCCTTATCGAGTATTAACCAATCATTTCCGAGTCGGAAACCTGCAAAGTTTTGGCGTTGAAAATTTAAAGATCGGTATTGAGGCCGCAGGCACGCTTTTTTCTTATCTAAAAGAAACACAAAAAACCGATTTAAAACATATTGCCAAGTTGTTGCGTTACAATTTAAGTTTATTCATGACTTTAGATGAGGCAACCATCAGGAATTTGGAGTTGTTCAGCACAGCTTTCACTGGTGAATATCATGGGAGCTTGCTTTCAATTATCGATAAAACCTTAACGAATTTAGGTGGGCGTCTGTTGCGGCGTTGGCTGGTGCTACCTTTGGTTAATGAAAAGGAAATTAAAGATAGGCAAGGAGCAGTTCAGGAATTTATCGGCAAACCCAATGTGGCGCAGGATATTCGAGAACAAATAAAAGACATTGCTGATTTGGAGCGACTCTTGGGGCGTATCGGTTGTAATAAGGCCAACTCGCGCGATTTAGTTGGATTACGGATGAGCTTAGAAAAAACTCCACAACTGACTGCGATTTTAAGCCACTGCAATTCCGAACTATTGCAGCAATCAGTCACAGAAATAGGTGATCATACTGAATTAATAAAATATTTGCAGGCGTCAATTTTAGATGAACCCTCCGCGCTCCTAGTCGACGGAGGTGTAATTCGTGATGGTTATAATGCTCAATTAGATGAATTGCGCCAGATTTCACGTGGGGGCAAGGATTGGTTGTTGGAATATCAAGCTAAAGAAATTGAACGCACAGGAATACATACCTTGAAAGTAAGATACAATCGAATTTTTGGATATTACATCGAAATCTCTAATTCTAATTTAAGTCAGGTGCCGGAAGATTATACGCGCAAACAAACCTTAGTTAATGGCGAACGTTTTACGACTCCAGAACTTAAAGAATATGAGGAAAAAATTCTAGGAGCGGAAGAACGTATTATAAAACTAGAGCAACAAATTTTTATTGAGGTCTTGGAAAAAGTGGCGCAGCATTTTTCGGAGATACAGCTAGCAGCTGATGCGATTGCCAGACTGGATGTCTTGTTATGTTTTGCTCAAATAGCAACTGAGTTTAATTATGTCTGTCCAAATATTAATGATGCAGGTGTTATTGAAATAAAAAATGGACGACATCCAGTCGTCGAGCGTTTTATTTCCGAGCCATATGTGCCTAATGACTTGGAACTTAATCATGCTAAGAATGAATTTATATTGTTAACTGGGCCGAACATGAGCGGCAAGTCGAGTTTTTTGCGTCAAACAGCTTTAATCTCATTGTTAATGCAAATTGGTAGTTTTGTCCCAGCGGAAAAAGCAAATTTGTGTATAGTTGATAGAATTTTTACTCGAGTTGGTGCCTCAGACAATTTATCGCAGGGCGTTTCAACATTCATGGCTGAAATGCAGGAGGCGGCTAATATTGTAAACAATGCTACGCGGGACTCATTGATTATTTTGGATGAATTGGGGCGGGGGACTTCAACTTCTGATGGTTTAAGTATTGCTTGGGCGATTATTGAATATATACACAATCATTTGGGAGCCAAAACTCTATTTGCCACTCATTATCATGAATTGACTGAAGCGATTGCTAAGTTAGAGCGAACAGAAAACTATTGTGTGGCGGTGAGTGAGAATGAAGGGAAGGTTGTTTTTCTTCATAAGATTTTAAAGGGTGCGAGTTCAGAAAGTTATGGCATCGAAGTAGCTAAGTTAGCAGGACTGCCCGATGAGCTGATAGATAGGGCTAAAGAGATATTAACTGGTATAGAGAAAAAGATCGTATTTAAAGGCTCAAATCAAGCCGCACAGGGCAGTTTACCCCTAAAGTTGACTAGTAAGGAGCAATCAGTAGTCCGTAAGATAGGGGAACTGAATATTGATGAATTAACGCCATTGGAAGCCTTGCAGAAGATGGCTGAGCTTAAGGATAGACTAAAAGAATAGTATTTTACCTTGCCGATTTTTGCTAGAATTAGCAAAAATCGGTATTTTGTCATATCCTCTTATTGACAATTTTTTATTTATGTGATATTATTATTTTGTATTCTTCCAGTCCGGACTGGAGCAGTCAAGGGGTTCTTGGGCGCTGAATCGACAAGAAACTTTGGCTCGTAACGGAGTCCCCCCCAGTCCGGTTTGAAAGTTTCCGCGCCTGCAAGGCGTCCTGAACCCGGCGTACACCGCGCGGCAACCCTCAGGACTTGACCTACAGGCGCGGTCCCACATGACCCCGGCTTTCGCCATTACGGCCCAACTACTTGGGTACAGCGATTGCCGGGGTCCTTCTCTCCGTTCTCCGTTCAGTCGAGTTTAGACCAGTGGCTGTTTCCGTACTCCTTTCCAGCCATTGATGTCAACACCTTGTGGGTGAGCTCCTGAACGGAGAAGTCAACGATCCGTGCTTCGGCACGGTTCCACTTCCGCGGCGCGTCCCTCGAGACGCGATTGCCACGGGCCCCTGGGGTTACTCGGGGGCTTTTTTTTATGTCTTGAAATGTGCTAAAGTAGCAAAGAAGAATAAAGAATAATGAATATCGAATAACGTAACTATCCTTTCTTCTTTATTCCTTATTCGTTATTCTTAATTTATGTCCAAAATAAAACTCCTCTCCCCCGAACTAATCAACCAAATAGCTGCCGGTGAAGTCGTTGAACGGCCAGCTTCTGTTGTTAAAGAATTAGTAGAGAATTCCATTGATGCTGGCGCCACCAATATCACGGTTGATATTGAAAATGGTGGACTTAATTTAATCCGCATTACAGACAATGGTTGCGGCATGTCACGGGAAGATGCGACAAAAAGTATTCTTCAACACGCTACTAGTAAAATAAGCACTCAAGAAGATCTTTTTAATATTCATTCATTGGGGTTTCGCGGCGAGGCGTTGGCTAGTATTGCGGCGGTGAGCGAATTCTCGTTGATTACCAAAGATGAAGAATCACTGGCCGGAACTCGCTTGGATTTTCAAAATGAAACACAATCATTGAATGACATTGGCTGCAGTCGAGGTACAACCATCATCGTTAATAATCTTTTTTATAACATTCCGGCTCGTCGTAAATATTTAAAAACAACTGTAACTGAATTTGGGCATATTGTTGATTTGTTCTTAGCTTATTGCTTGGCTTACCCGCAAATTAATTGGAAACTAACGCATCATGGCAAGCCGGTTTATCAATTTCAATCAAGTAAC
>Ga0172375_10002720_pt1 | contig 27317 bp, 20 predicted proteins | sample LakKiv1m_FD_114537 | JGI IMG/M metagenome (GOLD analysis project Ga0172375, IMG submission 114537) | Freshwater microbial communities from Kabuno Bay, South-Kivu, Congo - kab_092012_11.1m | ecosystem: Environmental > Aquatic > Freshwater > Lake | place: Democratic Republic of the Congo...
GGGTCGCGTGTAGTGGAAGCCGAAATGCGGATCGCCGGATCCTCTCACCTGATGTACTGCAGTGTCATGGACTGGTATGCCAAGTATTTCAAGGACGACGGCCGGCTCAGGTTGTGGAAGGGCCTCATGCTTTGCGGACACGGCCGGTATTTCGACGCGGCAATGGAATTTGCCGCCGCATGGCAGAACGGATGTCGCGGGGGGAATACAGCCTGGTACTGGAAGAATGCCGCTGAACGAGCTGTTCGCGGGATGAAAAATGTTGCAGAGCCGGCAGGTCTTTCAGCGGACATGGAAACCGCCTTGCGCACGCTTTTCGAACGACATGAGGTTGAAAAAGCGCCGGACGGCAGACTGACGCCGGACGATGCCGGGTTTGTAATTCCGCCAATCGCGGGGGAGGGCCGCGCTCAATGAACAAGACCGGTAAAAGTTTGCGTCCGGATTTGTCGGTGATAATCACGGGACGAAACGACAATCACAACGGCGATTTCAATATTCGAGCGGAATATGCCCTCCGGCACAATGCCGCGCTTCTTGCCGGGGCCGGCGTTTCATGCGAATTCATCTGGGTGGAATGGAATCCCCTCACGGAAAGGTCGTTGTTTGCCTCCAGTGTAGGGAGTTGGGTCGGGAAGTGCGTGTCTTTCATCGTACCAAATGCGGTACACAATCATTTCTGCGACAATCCCGCCATTGGCGTGCTTCAATTCATGGCCAAGAATGTCGGCATGAGAAGGGCGGCGGCGGAATGGGTCCTGTCCACCAATGCGGATACTTATCTCACGGCGGATGTTGTCGAGCGGATTGCCGGCGGGAATCTTGATCCGGGAATCATGTATCTGGCGGAACGGGTGGACTTTCATTCCCGTCATCTTGCGGAGGCGCCCGAATCTTATCCGATTGCCGGATTGGAAGACAGGGAGATCGCAAGGGTCAGCCAGGTCCGTCTCCCGACGGGATTCGGATCGGCCGGCGATTTCACGCTGATGCACCGGGATGCGGTATTCGAGGCATCGGGACATTTCGAAGGCATTCGTTTTTCGAACAGCCATCTGGACACTCTTTTTTGCCTCCAGCATGCGGCGCGCGGCGGACGATTTAATGTGATCGGGCGGGTTTTCCACGCCGACCATGCGGACTCCTGGAATAACTTCAAGACCGGCTCGGGCAAGGGGCATCATCACGGGTTCAACTACAATCCCCGGCGAATTCGCATTCCGTACGCCAATCCGGGGTGTTGGGGACTGGCTGATTTTCCCGTCCGGACCGATGATAAAGGATATGGTGTGCTCACGCCGCCGCCCGGACTGGAAATCCGGTCAGTTGCGCCCGCTGAAGCGATCATTCCGCCCGAGCTTGATTTACGGCCCGCAGCCGACCTGTTTGCCGCGGCGCTGAGAACTGCGGAGCAAAACCGCCTGAAAGTTGTGGTAGCGGGACCGGGCGACCAGACAAGGGAGCAGATAGCAGCCAGCGCGCGCAGAGGCATGCGGCTGGTCGGTTACATAGACGAAGGCCGGGCGCATTCGGAGCTCAACTGTCCGGCCATCGGCTGGAGCGAACTTGCAAAGACCGATTTCGATGTGGTTCTCATCGGCAGCCTGTTCTGGAAGGAAGAGCTGTATGACAAGGCGCTTCACAACGTTCCGCCCGCCAGGATCCTGCCTGCCGTCAAAACCTGATTGGTTATAGTGCAAGTATTCAGAATTCAGGAGTGCAATAACATGTTTCAAGGCTATACCGCTTGGTCATTTCTTCTGCACTGTGGTGCAAACATTTCTGGAGCCTTGGGTGTGAATCTTGGCAATGAAGTCCACCTTGGTCACGAAATGGCATGATGGCCAGTCGAGTATCCAGTTGGGGGTGCTGGCGAGAGTGCGTTCGATCGTTTCCTCCACCTGCCTCGCGAACGTCTCCGTGAGATGCTCAATCGGTACTGTTTTCGCTAATTTCAGGACTGTAAAACACATCCAGTCGAAAACCAGTTTACGATCAAGCTGGTTCTTCAGCGACTCGATGGCGTTCGCGATTCCGTGTCTTTGCAGGATTCCCGTCGTGAATTGCTGCAGCACGGCATCCTGCAGAGGTTTTCCGTCGCTGAATGGGGAGGTTTTCGGCGAGTGAGGCGAGGGTTTCGCGATGGTGGTTTCCCAAAGACGTCGATGCATGCCATGGGTAATGGCGGTCGCGATTCCGCGGCCTTTGAGGATTCCCGCCACGAACCGGCGCATGGCGGCGTCAAACACAAGGTTTCCATCATCGGATGGCCACGGGGTGCGCACAAGAGGGCGTCCTCCTGCGGCGGTAATCTCCCAAAGACGCTGGTGCATGCCATGAGTGATGTTAAGGTGCAGGCAGTGATTGGCAGCTTGATAAGCCACATTTAGTTCCTGGCCATGCTGGAGAAGTCCGCATGAGTATTTCCGAAAACGCGGATTGCTCTCCCATCCCATGCCGTATAGATGCAAGTCGGCACCCAGTTCATCAGCCCATTCTAGAACGATGTGCCGGTAGATTGTGTCGTTCAAACGCCAGTAGAACAAACGCAAAAGATTGTCTTGCGTTTGGGTATTCGGTGTTCGATGTTCAGTCCTGATTCTTATCTTCTGACTGTTGTCTCCTGATTCCTGTATCGAGTCTCCGGTCTGCAATTTCCCCCACAAGTCAGAGAATTCAGGGTATTTCATCAGCCATTCGAGAAACTTGCTGCGATCTGTCAGAGTGTCGCCACCTCGATAGAACTTCCACAGATCGTCGTGAATCTGGAGACAAGTGGTGCGGGAAATACCTATGGGTTTCACCGCCGGGAGTATCTTCTCCTCCATAACCTGTTCGGACGGCATGCTGACGTTGCTCATGAAAGCCAGGTCGCATCCATACTTCGCCTTGTCAGCACTTGCGAGCGCGACAGGATGGAAGACGCGGGGATTTGCCCCGATGTTGAGCGGTACGAGACGATTTTGGGGATACCCATATTTCGTATCGAGGTGGTCAACATATCCAACTACCAAGTCCCGGCGATTGCGCATTGCGTACTCGGCCATCTTTTCGCCGGCTGCCTTGCTTTGGAGGTTGGGCATTTCATCCTGAATCCAAGTAATAAACATCATGTTGCGTGGGTAGACTTGTTCGGCTTCGTACCGCATGTGATCAATAAAAAGGAAGACGTCAGGTTTGAATTCCTGAATGGCGTTAATCAGACAGTAGGGCGTGAGCATGGCGTCCATCTTAAGAATTCGCACGTCCCACCCCAGTTCCTCGAATGCAGTACCGGTATCCCTGGTGCTGTATTGAACAAACGTGGACCACGAGCACGTCGGCATCATGAGGCGTGGTTTGCGGCCGCCTTGCCCGGCAATGGTTTTGGCAAGCACTTCATCGGATAAGGAGTCGTAGTACAGATCGTTCGCCTGCGACATGCTTCTAGCAGCTTCGTCTCGTTCCACAACGAGTTGGGCAAATGGAGGGAGGAGGCTGTTCAAGATGGTGTCTGGCGCTCCAGAGAGGAGGATAAACGTGTGAGGAAATTCCTGGTGTTCACGAAGAAAGGATATCTTGGCCGGTATCTCCGTATGCCAGAACAGGTTGACCCTGTCGGAATCAAGGACTTTGCGCGCGTCCCACGCCATTAGAAACCCCTTGAGACAGAGGATGGAATCAAGGCAAACCCAGATGGGTTGGGAACAATGCGGGGTTGTGATTTTATCGACCAGATCAAAGACGAACAGAAGTTCGTTGCCGGGATAGAGCCCTACGATAAGTACCGGCTGTGTCGGGTTCTGAAGATGGGATGAGAAGGAATCCAACTGCGTCTGTATCTTTTTTGTTGGCGCCACTGGGTCCGTGAGGAACTGTCTGCCGGCCGGAGTGTCAACCGTGTATGCAACACCTCCATCATTGGCTCGAATCACTTGAACAGATTCCGCGAGCTCCGACGCTTCAATGCGTTGAAGCAGATTAGGATAGCGACGACCAAGGACAGCGAGATTGGCTTTAAGCATATTAAATGATCGGTTTGCTGCAGGCGCACAATCCGCTTCGTGCCCGTCAATTATGCATGAATTAGTCATTACCATGACTGATATATAACAGTATCGGCTTCATGCGGAAAGGACAAATACGACGCCCTATGACCCGAATATGATCATTGACCTGTTCTTGCCTTTCTTCACGGTTTTGCCTGCCTGTCTGCGTTTAGGAACGATGGGCGTCCATTAACGATCCTGTATTTCGTTCCGCATGTCGGCGTTTGGCAGATCAGCCAGTCACCTTCCGTTCGCAACAATCCAGCCTCGATTGCTCCTAATCTCGTGTCGGAAATGCATTCTGGACAGCGCAAAATGTCGTTTAATTTGAACGCCTCCTGCGATGGTGTAGTGACGCTATCCTTTACTGCCAGCATTGTGAACGTCATGTCTTCGAGAACATTGCAAAGGTATCTGCCAAGGAAATGCATCAGGCGCTCACTGCGCAGGATCCTTGCGACCGCTCGGTTGTAACCGTAGTCGATCCGGTCTATATCAAATCGTGCCTTGCTGTAGTATTTTCTGTCTTCGCGCTTGCCGAAGAAGTCGAAACTGCGCTCCGTGAAAGCCTTCACATGGGTTGGATCCTCGGCCGTATATTGGCTGTTCCAATTGACGACGCGCACCTTAAGGATGCCGCCAGGCATGAGAATTCTCCAAATTTCCTCCATTGCAGCGATCGTGTCGGGAAGATGTTCAATAACGTCGTTTAAGCAGACGACATCAAAAGAATCGTCTGCGAACGGAAGGGGGTAACGCGAAGCGTCAGCCAGCACATCGACATCCGGCAGAAGACTCTTGTCGACACCGATTGCACCCTGCACTTTTGCTGTTCCGCAACCGAGGTCCAGTATCCTCGGCTTAAAAGCCGGCGGAATCACGTTCTTCTTGATTGCAGTTCCTTCGACGTCTGCGAGTGGGCGTCGGCTGTTTGGCGACGACGCATCCTCGATATGATTTTCGCAGGCGCTTATTCGCATTGTATGGTAAAGCAGGCCGAGCTGGTGGCGCATGCGCGGATCGCGGCGCGCTTCGATCATCTGGTCCAGCAGTATGTTGCCGGAAGGCGATATCCACCGTATAAGAAATGCCAGGAGTCGTCGCCGAAAAGTCGCCCATGCGTAAGCTGAGCGTTGACCGAATGTTGTACCCGAAACGTCCACGATTCTCGGTTTCTTCCCGGGAATTCCGGCGAGCTTCCTGCGCATGTTCGCCTGGAATGAGTCCGTGCCGAGCACAACCACTTCGACTTTGCCGTCAAACTTCTCCGGAGTCTTTATTACCGGGATTCCGTCAAGATTGTCTGTCTTTGGGTCGTCGTCCCAGATAAGAGCCGGCAGTCGCAGAGACTCGCTTTGAATTGTGGCGATTAACTTGCGCGAGTACTTTCCGGCTCCATAGACAACGATTTGATCGTAGTCCTCCTGGATGCGAAGCCATCTCTGGTAGATACGTGCCTTTGCGGCCAGTCTATGCTGAATACCCGCCAGATGACCAATTTCTCTCATGTATGAGTCTCCTGTTTAAGCAGTTTCCGTATAAGCCGAAAGCATGCTAAAATCGGTCTGGAGCAACGAAGACACAAAAATGAGCTTGGCAGAAGCGGGGATTAACGTCAAGATCGGGCCATTCACCTCAAACCATTCGGGTCCACAATGATCGTTTTTTTTCACCAATTTCACTATGAAGTCGCCAACGCTCCGGCCTGTGCACTTCCCAGTTCTCCTCAACAGGGACTTCTTACAAATGAATTCCAGAAAGCCAAAGACTATGGTGCTATACAGTCAGCGCTCGCGGGCGTTGATCTTACGCCTGATATCTTTACACTCAATGGGCTTTGGCTTTCTGGGCCAAGGATCAACAGGATATCCTGCCTGCCTCGACGAATCCCTGAAGGGCGAAGCCGGGGCATCCTGTCCGCTTTTCTTTATTCTCCCTACGGAACTGACATCCCCCCCCCGATTACAACCTTTGTTTTTCCGCCTTGACTGCGAGAGTGAAACATGGCGTTATTGATTGCATGAAAGATAATATTATGAATCACCGTGAACGTGCCATGGCTGTCTTGAACGGGAAGCCCTATGATCGCCTTCCAATTGTTCACTTTGGCTTCTGGGGCGAAACTCTCCATAAATGGGCCGGCGAAGGACATATTTCGCGGGATATCGCAGAAACATGGGGTGATGGCAATCCTACCGATGCGCGAATAAGTGAGATACTGGGGTTTGATTTTAATTGGTATAGTGCATTTCACCCCGGCACATTCCTCAGTCCCGGTTTTGCAGAAGAGACGATCGCGACATTTCCTGATGGCCGGATGCATATTCGCGATGGCAGTGGTGTCACCCATGTACAGGAGCCTGAAGCCGGCAGTATTCCGGCTGAAATCGATCATTTACTGAAAGATCGCGCTTCGTGGGAACAGCATTACAAGCATCGGTTTGTCTGGAGCGAGGAACGTGTAACCAAGGCATGGGTTCGCGTCAATGACCGGATGGTTCGATTCGATCAGGGGGGGCTGGATTTCTTGAAGTCCGACAAGAGGGATTATCCTTACGGTCTTCTTTGCGGCAGTCTTTATGGCGTGATCCGCAATGTGGTGGGTATGGAAAACTTATGCTACCTGATGATGGACGATGAAGCGCTCTACGACGAAATCATCCGGACTGTTGCGGACCTGTGTTATTGTTGCGTGGAATACTCTCTGCAGTCTGGCGCCCGGTTCGATTTTGCCCATTTCTGGGAAGATATCTGTTTCAAGAACGGCCCGCTGATCGCCCCCTCAACCTTCATGGAAAAAGTCGGACCACATTACAGGCGTATAACCGATCTCGTTAATCGGCACGGGATAAACATAGTGTCATTGGACTGCGACGGAATGATAGATGCATTGATCCCAACATGGCTGCAGAACGGGGTCAACACGATGTTCCCGATCGAGGTTGGAACATGGAATGCCAGCATCAAGCCGTGGCGTGAAAAATACGGCATGGACATACGCGGTGTTGGCGGAATGAATAAAACGGTTTTCGCAAAGGATAAGGCTGCTGTTGATACGGAAATCGAGCGACTCAGGGAACTGGTTGCGCTTGGCCGCTATATCCCGTGCCCTGATCACAGGATTGCTCCTGATGCCCAATTCAAGTTAGTTCGTTATTACACGGATCGAATGCATAACATCTTCGGGTAGAGCAAGATATGCGATAGGATGGCCAGCCGCAAGCATAATATCCCACCGGCTAATCAATTCTGATAAGTGCACAATCAATTAATCAAATTCGCGAAATTGCAATTATTGTGATATTGAGGCGCTTAAAAAAACTTCTGCATTATTTATGCAAGCGCAGAATTAAAATTAACTGACGGTTTCATGAGATATAGAGAAAGGAGTCTGCAAAGCACTTTCCGGGTGTTAGCAGGTTCGCTCCAGTTTTTGAGTAGATTCAATGAGCTGATTTCAAGTAAAGGGCAAAACTGGCATGATAACTGCATAATATCGATAAGACAGACAAGAAACAGGGGGCTGGCAGCAGAATATAACTGGTGCTTGTTCCAAAAAAAGGAGAAAGAAAAATGAAAAGAAGGGCAGGTTTCACACTGGTCGAGATCATGATAGTCGTGGCGATCATCGGATTGCTTGCGGCTATAGCGATACCGGCCTTCATGAAGGCGCGTAACAGCGCGCGGAGAAATGCGTGTATCAACAACCTCCGCATGATAGATAATGCCAAGGATCAGTACGCCTTGGAATACGGCGGAACGAACGGTACGCAGTTTACTTGGTATAATCTGTCCCTGTACATCAGGGACGTAAGCAACAAGTGCATATGTCCGGCATCGATTGGCAAGGCGACGAATGTGCCTGACGACACATACGCCATAGCGGTGTTGGGCAGCAATCCTTATTGCACCGTAACGGTGGCTGCAGATCTGCATACGCTGACCAATAAGTAAGTGGCGTGATGCAGGATCAGGCTGGTAGTGTGTAACCGGGGACGACCTTAACGGGTCGTCCCTTTTTTTTATTGCAGGGAGAATTTTGCAAAACCCTTCCGGGTGTTTGCATATTCCGGGTTATTGGTGTCCGATATCCAGGATTCTACTGGATTCGCCTTCTTCGTCTCTACGTTCGAGGTATGAGGTGGTCTTGTATTCGTTGGTAGCATTGAGCTTGTGGAGTATTTCTGAGAGAGACACGGCTGCCTCCAGGGAAGACGTTATCATCGGCCGGATTTCCTCGTGTTTATCGCTAATTTTCCGGTTCATGATTCCGAGGTTGGCAAGGAGCACTGTTGCCGGTTGGCCGAGATGGTGGCAGGCGGCGCCGAGGCTTTCGAGCATAACCCTTCTGCGTTCAGCCTCGCGTTCTGCGTCCTCTGCCCGTTTCCGGTCGCTCACGTCCACAATGGAGAAAACCATGCCCACGAGTTTCCCGTCCGTGTCCCGGTTGGCGGTAGCCGCAATTTGAGCATGGAATTCAGCGCCGTCTTTGCATATTGCAATAATCTCCCTCATGGACCCTTCAGCTTGCTGGGCATCCGGCTCGAAAACATCGGCGCTGTCGCCATCGTGTTTCCAGAGGCTGCGCAGGTTCGTGTTGACGAGTTCGGCCGGATCCGCATATTTCCACATCCGGCAAATGGCGGGATTCACATACAGGATCTTCATTTGCAGGTCGGTAATGACAATTCCGCTGTGCGAATTCTGGATGGCGTTGTGCTCGATTCGCAGTTGCTCTTCCGCTTCCCGGCGCAGGGTGATATCGCGCACGAAGAAACAGAGGCAGGTCCTGCCGGACAGGTGAATCTCGTTGACCGCCACTTCCGCCGGGAAGAAACTGCCGTCTTTGCGGAGGCAATAACAGGCTTCGATCAGGACAAACCGCTGGACCAGGTTTTCGGTGATTCTCTGGACAAGCGATTTATCGGCGCCGGATATGAGGGCGACAATATTAAGGCTTGAAAACTCTTCATGTCCAAACAGGAAAAACCCGCAGGCCCTGATATTCGCGCTGATGATGTTTCCGTCCATGTCGGTAATGATGGCGGCGTCATAAACACTCTGGAAGAGTTCCTGGAAATTCGGATCGGCCGACCATGTTTCCGCGGCAGACGTCCCCTTGAATTTCCGGGTGATAATACGGCGTTCCGCTTTTTCCGCGGTCATGTCAGCCAGTGATTCGGGGGTGATGTCAATGCGCATCGTGCTCGACAGTTTGCCCCTGGCGACGACTTGAGATGGATCAGGATTGTTCATAATCAGGCACAGCGACGCCATCCGGATGGCGATTCCCTTTTGTTCAGGCTCAACATTGTTTTATAATCCTCCCCCTGCGACTTTCAGGATGGTTTCCAGATTTGTGTCACCCTCTTTGACCTTTATAAGTCCGGCCTTCTGGAGAGTCAGCATGCCGCGTGTTTCCGCCTCTTCGCGTATTTCGTCAGCGATTTTCTTCTGAATAATGGCACGTCTGACATGATCGTCAATAGGAAGCACTTCCATTATTGCGGCCCTTCCCTTGAAGCCGAGGTTGTTGCATTTCGGGCAGCCCACAGGCGCAAAGAGCTTTTTCCCTTCGAAAAATTCCGGTTTTATGCCGTTCTCCTTGAGCAGTTCCATTGGCAGCGGGATTTCCTTCTTGCACACGGAACACAGCCTGCGGTAAAGCCGTTGCGCCTGGGTGAGTATCACGGATGAAGCCAGCAGGAACGGCTCCATGTCCATGTCGAGCAGGCGGGTAATGGCGCTGGCCGCGTCGTTGGCGTGCAGCGTTGAAAGCACAAGGTGACCGGTCAGGGCGGCCTTGATCGCGATTTCCGCCGTTTCAGAATCGCGTATTTCGCCGATCAGTATGATATCCGGGTCCTGCCTCAGGATTGCGCGCAGGGCCGCTGCAAACGTGCAGCCTACATCTGCGCTGATGCGAACCTGTATGATGCCCGGGATCTGGTATTCCACCGGGTCTTCGCAGGTGACAAGGTTCACGTCCAGTTTATTGAGCTCCTGCAGGCACGAATACAGGGTAGTTGTCTTTCCGCTACCGGTGGGACCCGTCACAAGGATGATGCCGTGGGGCTGGAGGATCGAGTAGCTGAGAGCGTCATATGCCTGCTTATCCAGCCCCAGCGCCGAGAGGTTCGGGAAAAGTGCGCTTTTGTCCAGTGTTCTTAGAACGACTCTTCCGCCGAAAATGGTAGGGAGCACGCTTACCCTGACGTCGATCGCCTTTCCCATTGTCTTGATGCGAAAGCGTCCGTCCTGTGGAATCCTGTGTTCACCGATATCGAGATCGGACATGATTTTAATACGGGATACGATCGGCGAATGCAGGCTTTTGGGAAGATTGGGCCGTTCAACGAGCACGCCGTCCACGCGGTAGCGCAGGCGCAGGTAATCCTCCTGTGGTTCAATGTGTATATCGTTTGCCTTTATGCGGACAGATTCAACAAGGATGGTATTGACCATGCGGATTACAGGCCCTTCTTCCGCGCCCTCCTTGATATCATCCAGGCTTTGCCCCTCCTGTTCCTCCTGTGTGCCGACTTCCACTTCGCCGTCGGACCCAGCCTTCATGATGTCCTCGATATCCAGTCCCTTGGCGTCTTCAGCCTTTGTCTTCTCAACCAGCCGCTGGATATCCGCTTCAGTGGTTGCCAGGGGAATAACATCAAGGCCGGAAGCCGCGCGCAGATAATCCATTGCCATGATGTCGAACGGATCTCCCATGGCAATGGTCAGTGTTTTTCCTGTTTTTGCCAGTGGCACAACCTGGTATTTTGACATGGCATCTTTGGGCACAAGCGCCATCAGTTCCGGGTCCGGTATGAAATGGGCCAAAGAAATGGGCGGCATTCCCAGGTATTCGCTGATTGCGAGGGTTACATCCGGTCCCTGCACGAGTTGTTTATGGACAAGGTATTTTTCCAGGGAAACGCCGGCGGCCCTGGCTTCTTCCTCGGTTTTTCTGAGCGTATCGGCATCAATACAGTGCCGTTCCACCAGGATATCGGTCAGTTTCCCGCCGGACCTTTTCTTCTTTGTTTCGTTACCGTTCATGAAAAATTACTCGCCACCGGTGCATTCCAGCGCCCCGTCAATGCTGGTCACGCCGTCCTTTACCTTGATCAGGCCTATGTCTTTCAACATGAGCATGCCGCGATCCTTCGCCTTGATTGCGATTTCTTTTGAGCTGATGCCCTTCAGGATATCGTAACGGACTTCCTTGTTGACAGTAAGAACTTCCATTATCGCTGCCCGTCCCTTGTAGCCGGAATTGTGACAACGTGGACATCCTACGGCCTGGAAAACCGTTGTTCCCTTGAAAAAATCCGGATCTATGCCGTAAGCCTTCAGTTGTTCCAGTGGCAGGTTCTTCTGCTCCTTCTTGCAAGCGGAACACAGTTTGCGTAACAGGCGCTGAGCCTGCGCCAGCACGAGCGAGGAAGCCAGAAGCGAAGGTTCCACATCCATGTCGGTCAATCGCGTAATGGCGCCGCACGCATCGTTTGTGTGCAAAGTGCTGAGCACGAGATGGCCGGTCAGCGCGGCCTTGATGCCTATCCCGGCGGTTTCGTTGTCGCGCGTTTCCCCGACGAGGATGATATCCGGGCTTTGCCTGAGCACCGACCGGAGGGCCGCTGCGAAATCCAGGCCGACAAACGAGTTGATCTGCACCTGGTTGATTCCGGAAAGCTGGTATTCAACCGGGTCTTCGCACGTTATTATATTAACATCCGGCTTGTTCATTTCCATCAGACACGAATAGAGGGTGGTGGTTTTCCCGCTGCCGGTTGGTCCTGTCACCAGAATAATGCCGTGCGGCTGGCTGATCGCATATTTCATGGCCTTGTAAGCCTGTTCATCCAGTCCCAGGGCGGCAAGGTTCGGGAAAAGGGCGCTTTTGTCCAGGATTCGCATGACTATTTTTTCGCCGAAAATGGTGGGCAGCGTATTGACGCGCAGGTCGACTTCCTTGCCGATCGCGCGGATCTTGATACGTCCGTCCTGTGGAATCCGACGTTCTGAAATGTCCATGCCCGACATGATCTTGAATCTGGAAATAATGGCGCCCTGCAGGTTTTTCGGAGGCGAGGGGCTTTCCTGGAGAGAGCCGTCAATCCGGTACCTGAGGCGCAATTTTTTTTCCTGCGGTTCAAGGTGAATGTCGCTTGCCCCTGTTCGCAGGGATTCCAGAAGCATAGCATTGACCATTCTAACCACGGGGGCGCTCTCCGTACTTTCAATCATCATTTCAATGCTGTCGCCATCTTCGTCATCCGCCTTCTCGTGCCCTATTTCCAGATCGGCGTCGGCTTCTTTTAGAATATCTTCCACATTGGCGCCACTGTCGGACTGTCCGGCGTAATATCGTTCCAGCAGCTCTACTATCTCGTTTTCAGCCGCCACAAGGGGTGAAATAGCCAGCCCGGTCTGGATTTTCAGCGTTTCGAGTGCAAGAATATCGAAAGGATCGCCCATGGCCACGGTTATACTGTCGCCAAGCCGGGAGAGTGGAACCGCTCTGCACCTGGTTATTGTTTCACGGGTAAGCAGATCCATAAGCTGCCCATTCGGCGAGAAGTGAGCGAGGCATATGGGCGGAATCTTCAGGTATTCGGAAAGAACCAGCGCAATATCGACGGAAGACGCTATTTGCTTGTGGGTGAGGTATTGTTCCAGGGGCATACCCGCCGCTTTTGCAGCATCAGATGCTTCTTTCAAGGAGTCCGCCGTCAGGATGCCCCGCCGGATCAGTATCTCGCCTATGGTTCCGCCTGTTTTCCTCGACATAATCGGATTAATATCCTTCCATCCGCCTGCCGCCTGCCGTTCTCATATTCTGAATGCGGTTCTTCTAAAAAGCGCCACCAGAAGACCATGAATTCATGCTCTTGTATTCTTTTCGATGCAATAAATTATGCACCAGTTCCGGTCAAAAGCCAGAAGAAAATGCCCGGCAATGTCGGAGTCTCGAAATTCAGGGCCGTTAATAAGTAAGGTCAATATTTGGCCAGCAATTCTAATTTTGGGTATAATGGGAGTTTTTTGTCGTAGACGCGACGCCCTCGTCGCGTGAAAACACAAGGAAAGCGGCGGGGGCGCCGCTTCTACGGTGCGGGTTCGACGTCATAATTAGAATTGCCAATATTTGGCGGGAAACACTTTACAAAGTCCGAATAAACGAGTAATAATTTCATCAATTATGGCTAAAGTCAATTTAGACGGGATTAAAGCCGCTTTGTCTAAAATCAAGCGGCGGCCAACTGATGTAGTGGGATTGGATCTCGCTCATTCGGGAACCAAGGTGGTTCGGATACGGAAGAACGAGGACCGATACGATCTTATCGGCGCTGATATCCTTCCGCCTGTCCAGTTGCCCCGTAAACCTGAAGACGAATCCGCCACTGTAATGCCGTTGACCCTTCCGAAATCCCTTGCAGGAAAATATGCGTCTCTTGCCGTTCCTGGCGAATATGCGGTTGTTAAGCTTCTTTCTTTCCCCGGCCAGACCCTTCCGGAGGAAGTGGAAGGAAAGATCGTCGAAGGCGTTGCCGTTGAATCAGCCGAGCGCTACCGGATCAGTTATAAAATGGTCAGCGTGGGGCACGGCAAGAGCGAAACGCGGGTTCTTGCCGTGGCTGAACCTGCGGTCGAAGCGGGTGCCGCCAGCCGGCTTTTTCCGGCCGGTATTCCCGCCCCGTATTCGGTTGAGATTTCCGGATTGGCAGCTATTACCACCTTTTTGCATGGCAAGGGGACGGCGCACAAGGAAGATACGATTGGGGTGATCGAGTTCGGTTCCAGGGTATCTTTTTTCTCAATCCTTCACAAGGGCACGCCGGTTCTTCTCCGAAAGTTCGAACTGGGCAGCAGTATGATACTGGAAAAAGTGCAGGAGTCGCTCGGAATAGACCGCTCCACGGCCGAGGGAATCCTGTCCGACGGGTCGTTCGACATCTCCCAGCAGATGAGCGAAGTGCTTGACGCTTTTGTAAAACAGATTGTGGTGTCGCGCGATTTTGTGGAACGGCGGGAAAATTGCCATGTATCGAAGGTGTTCGTGTCGGGCGGAATCACTGCGTCACGAGACTGGCTTGTGGAAATAAAATCGGCGCTGGGTTATGAAGTTGAAGTGCACAATCCCTTTGAAGGACTGCAGGTTTTACCCGATGCGTATCCGGAACGACTCAAGGGCCACGAAAGCCGTTTCGCGGCTGCGGTAGGCGCATGTCTCGCCACTCTTGTCCCGGAGGATGCGTCATGAACAACTTGCGCGTAGATTTGATAGACACGGATACTGAGCGCCGCAGTTCCAGCCCTGTCAATATGAAGATGGCAGCCAGGCTTGGCGGCACAATCGCCGGAGTCCTTGTTGTTTCTTTTGTTGCTTTTATTGTGATCCGCGCCGGAATAGCGCAGAAGGAAGTTGACAGCCTGAAGCAGCAGTGGGAGGGGAAAGACGGGCTGGAAGCCAAGCAGACTAATGTCAAGAAACTGCAGGCCACACTCAGGCAAAACAAGGAAATCAAACAGGAAATCAGCTCATGGACTGCAGTACGGTTGCCATGGGATGCCTATCTTGAGTCATTTGCCGCCAATGTCCCGGCCAGCATACAGATCACAACATTCAAAGTATCGGGGCCGGTCGTCAGCGAAGGCAAGGATCAGGCGAGAAGGTACACCCTGGAAATAAAGGGCAAGGTTGTCGCGGACGATCCCGAAAAGGAAGTGTCGGCTCTGAAGAATAACCTGTCTGCGGGCGGCGGCCTGTCCGAGCCCGTGGACAAGACGGATATGGGCAAGTTCGAATTTACAGATGTGCGGTCTGGAACGTTCCCGATAACTGTAACTCATAAATCGAGAAAATATTCCTTATGAAACTTCCGGTCGGCAAAAGAGAAAAGACAATGTTGTTCGCTTTCGCGGGCATTCTTGTCGTTGCCGCTATTTATGCCGCGATTCAGTTCGGGATCGGTCCGCAGTTGACGAAATACAAGAAAGCAAAGGCTGAAAAGGAAAACCTCGCAGGGAAAATTGACGAAGCCTGGAAGGAAATCAAGAAGCAGCAGCAGTTGCGTGATGAGAACGAGGTGGTTAAGAAAGAGCTGCGGGAAATAGATGAAAAATACATCATGCGGCCTGTTTTCGGCAATTACAGGTATGAGGCGGAGAAGGTTATCAAGGGGATCGCGAGCAATGTTAATGTAAAGATCGCCAGCTCGAGCGAGGTGTGGCCGCCTGAAAAGGCGCCCGCAAAACAGCAAAAAAGCCAGTTTTCGGCATATACTATAAAGGTTTCCGCTTTTCTGTCATACGAGGAGACCATCTCTTATCTCACGGCCTTGCAGGCGGAAAATCCGTATATCACGGTATGGGAACTGGATGTGACTCCGCTGGACAAGGGGCCTCAATCCGTTGCGCCGAGGCATCAGGTTTCCTTCTCGGTGACTTGGCCGATTTGGAATGAAGATATGAAGGAGGCTGACGTCAAGAAGATGTTTGCGCCGGAGGAAGAACGTGCCGATGACGGGGCAGGGGCGGACGGGAAGAAAGGCAACGGCAAAACATGAAAGGGAATTGCGCACATAGAGAATGGATTGCCGGCGCGCTTGCATTAGCAGTTGCAATCCTCTTCTCCGGGAGCGGATATTCCCAGCAGCCTTCTCCGCCGGGATTCCCCGGGCCTGGCGAAATGGGCATGGGGCCTGGCATGGGGATTCCACCAGGTATTCCGGGAGCAGCAGCAAAGACGAATACCAGCGCCAGTCAAATCACGATTTTTCAGGAAGAAGGCAGGCAGGAGTTGCTTAAGTTTAAGTTTCGCGATCCATTCTGGCCGCCGGGTATGACCGCTAAAGCCATGGAAAGATATGCGCAAGCGCAGAAGTCGGGCAAAGTGGTTAGAGAAGAAGTAGTGAAGCCGATTCCTGAAGAGAAGGTCGATTGGCAAGCCGCAGCGGCGGAGGTCGTGAAACAGGGCAGCATTATCAAGGGGCCGGCCGGCCAGGTCTTTTTCGTAAACAGCCAGGTTGTAGAACCGGGCGGGAAATTAGTTCACAACCGGGGCGCTTATGTCTATACTTTCCAACTGGTTGAAATAACGAAAAATCGGACAATAAAACTGAATCCAGTCGGCGAGCCGGTCCCGAGGTGATTTTCAAGGCTTGTTGACGGCAGTCGTACGGATGCGGAACAGGAGGGGGCGCCATGAAAAACTTGACATACCGACATAAACTGCCGGTCGTGTTTGGAATCTGCTTAATCGCAGCAATGCTTGCCAGTTGCGAAGAAGGTCCGGATACGAGCGCGGTAACTTCATGGTTTGCCGAGAACCCATATAATACATCATTGCATCAGGATCTTTCAACGGTTACTCTTACGATTAACCCAACTGATCTTGGGACCAAAGTAGTGACGTATGATGGTGGGACGATTGTTCTAACTGCCGCGGGCGGGACGCCGCCCTATTCATGGAGCGTTCAGGATGTGGGACTGGGAACAATACTGCGCAGTCGGGGTTATTATGCGGTCTATCAACGCAACGCGCCAGGCGATAATGGGGTGATATTGCGCGATAAGAACAGGACCGAGGTTTTTTGCATTATTTCTCAGCCGGAAGAAACAGAAGAATAATATAACTGATCCATCACGATATTGGAACAGTCGGAGGTCAAAATGAAACACGTCAGGTTCATAGCTGCCGTGCTTGTTGCAGGCGGAATGTTTGCGTTGGGCATCTGGATGGTAAGAAACGTGAGCGGTCAGGCTGCGGATCCGGCATCCGCAGCGCCGGACGGTTCGGTGCCGTCCGCTGTTGCAGCGGGGCCTGTTGCTCCGCCTGCCATATCGCCGGAGTCCGGAGCCATTGAGTCGGGGGCCGTGATTGAAAGCGGTCCGATTGAACTGAAAATGAACGGCGATATGAGCGACAAGGGTTTGGATGTCATTGACCTCGATCTCAAGGATGCCGAATTGATGGATGTAGTCAACCTCTTCATGACAGTCACGAAGAAAAACATCATACTGGCCACCAACCTGCCGCCGAGTCGCGTTACACTTCATTTGTCAGGCGTGGATTGGAAAAATGCGCTTACCACGATACTTGAGCAGAAAGGCTTTACACTGGAAGATAAAACGGGTTCCGGGATGTACACAATCACGGTCAAATCTTCAGTGGATCCGCTTGTCACGGAAACCATATTCCTAAAATACGCCGATGTTCCGGCAGTCAAGACAGTTCTTGCTACGGCATTGATGGATCGCGGGAAAATCGCGGAGTTTCCCTCGCGCAGCGCCATGATCATCACGACAACGCTGCAGAATCTCACGGATTTAAAGAAGATCATTGACCAGATAGATATACCCCGGAAACAGGTTTTCATAGAAGCCAAGTTCATGGAGCTGACGGCGTCCGCGATCAAGAATACCGGTATTGACTGGACAATGCTCAAGGCCTACCAGGTCGGCGGCAGTGCGCGCCTGCTTGAACAATCCGAGGAAGTCAGCAGCGCTCAAGTTAGGACATTAACGCTGACAAAGAATGATGCTCGCCAAAATGTTGATAATTTTGGCAGACCTGGCGAGGGCAATTCGTACGTTGTGAACGGATCCACGCTGACTCCGGCAGGAACACTAACAAGAGGTATTGGAGAGTCGATCCAGCAGGGGATTAATGCTGGAGACCAGGTTGGCAATTCAAGTACTCGCACATTCTCCGACATCCGCGGAGCGGTGTTGAATCCGCTCACCTTCAACCTGGTGTTGAGCGCGCTCAAGGCTCAGGACGGGATCAGCATTCTGTCGAATCCCAAGATCATGGTTTCAAACGGCGAACAGGCTGAAATCCTCGTGGGCGAGCAGCGTCGGGTTTTCAACTCATCGTTGACTGCGCCTACTCCGAGCAGCGGTCCGATCGTCAGCTACAGTCCCGGCGATTCGATCGATTTCGGCGTAAAACTGAAGGTGACGCCGACTGTTCATACGGACAACAATATTACCGTCAAGATAGAGCCGGAGCTCTCGCGATATGCCGGAGAAATAACGGCGCCGAACGGCCAGACTTATCCGATCAAGCAGACGAAAACCGTGAAGACGGAATTCTGCCTGGAAGACGGCAAAACCGCGGCCATAGGCGGTCTGACTGAAACCCAGGATGAAAAGGCGGACAAGGGGATACCGATTCTCGGGGACATACCTCTGATCGGCAAGTATTTGTTCTCCAGTTCCAGCGACAAGCGCGACCAGAAGGAGACGATTATTTTCGTCACCGTGGGCATTGCCAATATGTCCGATATCGAGAAGGAAACAGGCTTGCCCAGTGATGCCCGATATGCACGGGAAGAGCTTGTGAAGGAGCGCGAACGCAACGCGAAGTTCAACAACGATCTCGCCAAGATGGAAGATGCTGCAAGAAAACGCACGGAAAAGGCCGATAAGAGACAAAGAGTGCTGCTTAACAGGAGCAGATAGACGTAATGCGGATTCCGGCGTGCCCGCTGGTTTTTCGGAGATAATATGATGACATCGCTGCCGCGCGGCGCGTGGCAATATGCTTTTCTCCTGATTTTCCTCTTCGCCATAGCGGCTGTGGTTTGCTGGACCATCCTGTCCGATCTTTACGGCTTCAGCGCCAGCATGCCCGAGACTTACCACGGGCAGTTGAACATGGTTTCATTCAAGCTTTTTGCCCTTACCATGGGCTTCATGCTGATCTCCGGCGCTTTCGGGCTGTGGGCCATCCAGTTCTCCGCGGAAACCGAGAGCAGGCGTCGTGTAAGCGAGATTGTGGAGACCATGGACTACCTGAACGACGGACTCATGGCCGTGGATTCCCGGGGGCGGATCACTGGAGCCAACCCATCCCTCAAGAGTTTGACTACAGTTGCCGGGCCATGGAAAAGACCGTTTGTGGGTGAAATATTTCCCTGTCTTTCGCAAGCGGATGTGGAACTGCTTCTGAACATGGAAGGTCCAAACGAGATACAGAGGGACACTCACGGTTCCTCGGGCAAGAGAACCCTGAGGTTCAGATCTCAGACCGCGGGTGGAATCGTTCTCGTGCTGGTCGGAGATGTAACGACCGTGAAAATCGAAGAGCAACGGCGACGGCACATCGCTCATCTCCAGACAATAGGCCGGATCGCCAGGGGTGTGACGAACGATTTCAATAATATATTTACCGGAATATCCGGCCATGCCTCGATCCTTTCAAGACTCCCGCCCGGTTCGCCGGAGACCCGGGGTTCCCTTTCCGCTATATCGAAGGAATCCGAGCGGGGAGCTGCGCTGGCCGGACATTTGATAGAATTCAGCCGGCTCAGCGTTGTGGGACGGCAATGCGATAATCTCGGAGAACACGTGCGAAAGGCTTCCGAGCTGCTCGGACTCGGTGTTCCGACGGGGTGGAAGGTCGAGGTGAAGACTGAAGAGGGCTTTCCATCGGTTCCACTATCGGGCCCGCAGGTCGAACAGGTTCTGTTACAACTCGGTCTTGGCGCTGCGGATGAAGCGTCCCTGCCCGGCGTTATCAGAATTACGGCCGGAAAACCTTCAGATGACCACCTCATGAATGTCGGCGGCAATTATGCGGCAGTGATAGTCATGTCTGTTTCGGACGTCAAGTCGCATCCTGAGACAGGCTACAAAGATGTCGAGCCCAAGGTTGTAGGCGCAGGGTCCGAGGAAAGCGGCGTTATTCAATCGATGGTACGGTCCCTTATTGAGGAAGCGGACGGGGTCCTTGACACGTTTTCAGGCGCGGGCAACGCGAAGATATTCAGGATTATTCTTCCATACGGGTCAGTGGAGATGACGTCCGGCCGCGCCGGCATTTCCAATGAATTGCAGTCGTATATGGCCGGATGGCGGGTTTTGCTGGCAAGGAAAGCGCGTACGCACGATCACCTTGAGGCGCGGCTCAAGGAAGCCGGTGTAAAGGTGGAGAAAGTGGACAGCATAGTCGTTGCTCTTGCAAGAATAGAGGACGAATCCGGCTTCAATGCAATCGTGGTGGAGAAGGAACTGATGGGTGGGGAAGCGGTCGGCTTGATTAAAGCCCTGGTCAAGATATGCAGGGGCACTGGTATAGTCGTCATGTGCGAAGATCCCGATCTCGAGTCGAAAGATTTATGGGGCGAGGTGGTATTTGTCTCCGGGCGAAGCGATCCTGGCCGCGTAATGACATCCATGATTGAAAGCCGGGCTCTTATAGCGCGTCGCGCTCGCCGATGACCAGATTGTCGATGAGCCGGACTTTTCCGAGTCGCACGGCAAGTGCAACGACCGTAGGGCCGCTTATTGTCGCTGTTGGGTGCAGTGTCGCGCAGTTCGCGAATTCAATGTAGTCTATGCAGGCGGAGGGCGCCTCGGCTTGAATCAATTCCGTCATTTTATCGCGGATTCCAGCGGTGTCTTTATATCCTCCGGCAGCCAGCGACTGTGCCAGCCCGAGCGCCTTCCATAAGCATGGCGCAACACGCCTGTCGTCGTCGGTGAGCAGGTTGTTTCTTGAGCTCATTGCCAGGCCATCCGCTTCCCTGACCGTCGGGGCTATAACCACGTCGATCGGGAAGTTAAGATCGCGTACAAGCTGTTTGATTATCAAGGCCTGTTGTATATCCTTGTGGCCGAACACGGCGACATCAGGCTGTACTATATTGAATAGTTTGGCGACAACCGTCGTAACACCTTTGAAATGGCCCGGCCTGAAACTTCCGCACATTCCCTGCGACAGAACGGTTTCGTCCACGAATACGCTGTGATCGGTCGCATAGATGTCCGAAGCCTCGGGACAAAACAGCAAATCCACCCCGGTTTCCGCGCACAGACGGCTGTCGCGGCGAATATCGCGCGGATACCTTTCATAATCCTCGCCCTTGCCGAATTGAATCGGGTTGACGAAAATACTGACAGCCAGGATGTTACCGCGTTCCCGGGCTGTCTTCATAAGAGAGAGATGCCCTTCGTGAAGGCAGCCCATGGTGGGAACCAGGGCAATCCTGTTTCCGGCAAGAATAAGCTTCCGGCACATTGCCTGCATTTCCCGGGATGACGAGAAGGATTTCATTGGCGCATTGCCATGCGCTCTTTTACGGCTTCTATAAGATCGTCGCCGCTTACGGGTTTTGCCAGCAGGCAATGCTCCTTCGCTGAACCGGCAATTCGTTTGACTACGCTTGGCGGCGCAAAGCCGGTGCAGAAAACCGTGGCGGGAGTCTGCCAGTTCTTTTCGCGGCAATACTCTTGGATAGCCGCAAAAGCCCTTTCGCCGTCCATGATCGGCATTTTCAGGTCCAGCACAACCACCGCGTGATGCAGCTTTTTGAAAGCTTCCACACCCTCGGCGCCATCGGCGGCCATTTCTATCGTTGCCATCGGCAAGGATGAGGAAAGAAGCATGTGGAACAGCCGCCGGATGCCTTCTTCGTCGTCCACCAGCAGGATCGTGTTCGGCGCGCAGGGAACCGGACCTCCGGCTTCTGAATTGCCCGTTGACCTGGGTTCAGGGGCCCAGTGAATAGCCGACGATATTTTCGCCCATGTCAGCGGCTTGCCCAGATAGGAAACATTCTGCCACAACTTGCGTATGCCGACATCTTCCGGTGAAGAGTAGCCCGACACTAGAAGGATTCGCTGGCGCGGATTAATCTCGAGTATCCGCTTGCAGGTCTCCTTGCCGTCCATGCCGGGATCCATAACTACGTCCAGTACGATAAGGTCCGGCAATCCGCCGGCGGAGCCTGCATCAGGCTGTGAATGCTTGCCCGCGAATTCCACGGCGCTTTCCCCGCTAGGCAGGCTGGAAACTTTGAATCCATGGGCTTCGAACAGCGTGCCGATGATTTCTCTTTGCTGTGCGTCGTCATCAACAATCAGCACGCTCCGGCCTGTGCCATCCAGACGTTCCCCGGCGCTGTCCGTGCCTTCAGGCTGAGCTTCCCGGAAAATATGGAAGTAAATATTGAAAGTCGTTCCCCTGCCGACAGCGCTGTCCAGATCTATCAAGCCGCCGTGATCTCCGACAATGCCCTGGACTACGCTCAGTCCAAGGCCGGATCCCCGTTTCTTTGCGGTTTTCCGGGTCGTGAAAAATGGCTCGAAAATACGCTCCTTGATTTCATCAGGGATGCCGCATCCCGTGTCGGAAATGCTCAGTTTGACATACTCGCCGACCTCGATTTCCCCGAACTTGCCGAACGGCCTGTCAATGTACACATTTTTCGTTGAGAACTTTACCTTCCCGGACTGTTCAGTGGAGTCCATGGCGTTCTGAAACAGGTTCTCGATCACCCGCAGCATCTGTACCGGGGACCCCTTGATAACCATAAGGTGTTCGTCCAGGTCATGCTGGATTTCTATGTTGCGCGCCTCTGCGTCGTCGCGATGCAAGGCAACCACCCGGTTCACGAGGTCGTTGATGTTGAAAGGAGCTTGCGGATGTCCGCCCCGCCGGGACAAAACCAGAAGCTGCTGGGTGATCTGGGACATGTCGTGGGCAGTCTTCTCCATAATGTCCAGCAGTTCGCGCCCCCGGCATTTTTCCGGCAGGTCCCTTCGAATAAGATCGGGATAAGCGAAAAGCGGAGTAAGAAGATTGTCGAAATCGTGGGCTATCTGGCCGGCGACCGTGGCGGCTGCTTCCATGCGTTTCGCCCGCGATACGTCCTCGGCCACGGATTTCAAGGCATGCTCGACCTCGCTGAGTTTTGAAGTGTCCTTAATTTCGAGAATATAACGTGCCAAGCCGTTGCCCGGCAGCCTGGATACGAGAATGTCCGCCGGGAAAATGGAATTGTTTTTGCTCGTAGCGAAGCCGCGGATGCATACGCGGACGTTCCGCTCCAGCATATCGTTTACCGTGGGAATGAGACCCTGCTCCGCCCCGCAAATCAAATCGTCAATGCGCAATCCGAGGGTTTCCTGTTCGGACAAGTTGAGCATATCCGCCGCAGAACCGTTGACATATAGAATCCGCCATTCGGCATCGGCGAGCATGGCGCCCTCCGATATGTTATCGAGAATGTCGCGGTACGAAATGCCGGTGTCGCAAGGGAAAGGCCCTGCGTCAGGCGCAGTGTTGCGTATTTTGGGCGAAGACGATATGGCATCATCCGGAGGGCGCGGGATAATTATCAGCCCGGTGCTCAAGGGTGTGCTCTTGTCCTTTTCCCGTTTTCCTTGCATGTTGTCTACTCGAAAGATACCAGCATTATTGTCTCGCCATGAACGGATACCGAGGTCAACAGGTGGGCAGTCTTCCTTGCGCCGTTGATCTCGATTTCTTTCATTTCCTCCTGTGAGCGGACGAAAATATCGAGCGATGACCCGCGTTCCAGGCTTTGTATTCCGCCGATCACATCGCGTCCCTGGCGGTTGACGGACAGCACGGTCAGGTTCCGGTCCAGTATAATTGCCGCGATGTTGCGCGTTTCGAGTTCGCGAAGAATCAGCTCCTGCACAGATTCGAGGTGTCGGATTTTCCGGTCGCTGTGCTTCTTGATCTCTTCCGCTTTTTCGTTCAGCCGGTGCCGGAATTCCGTGGCGATAATGTCCGCCATGTTTTTGGGATCGGCTTCTCCCCTGTGCAATGCGCTCATTGCCCCATTTACAAAATCCTTGAACGGTCGTGTGAAACGGATTTCATCCTCATCCCGGGCGGTGAAAACACCCGGTGTAATGTCGGCTTCCAGATTCCATGTGCCGGAACTTCCGGCAGTTGCCGCAGACCGGCCAGACAGGATGGATGCCGTGCCTGTGTGAGCTTTGCCGGCGGAGGAAACGACAGAGTCGCTTTCCACGGTTGTTACCTTGTGCTCAAGAACGCCCTTGACTCTATCCCTGTCCAGAAGATGCTGAAGCCCTTTGGCTCGCACCGCATCCGTCTCTTTGGTGACGATCTTGATCAAGCCGCGAATGTCTTCCGTTGACACGCCGTTCAGAATGGAAATGCTTGTGATTCCCATGTTTTCGAATTCACGGGCAAGGCGGTGGAACATGCCGGATCCGGGTTCTATGGAAACGGAACCGACTCTGACTTGTCCGTCGGTGAAAACAAGGGGAATGCCTTCGGTGTCGGCAAGAGCCTCCTGGAAAAATTGAAAGCGTTCATCAATGGCTTTCTGGAACACGGCATGTGTGGTCTCGTAGGTGAGACCGGTATTGTATATTACGCAAAATGCTCGTATTGCGCCGGCAATCTGGGCGATTTTAGCCGGAACAAGAGCAGGCGCCCTGGGCATTTTCCGGACGCTATGCATCTGTATTGCCTCCCGACGACCTTTTGGCCTTCACATGCTCTTATTGCTTGCCGGGTTTAAGTTTTCTGCCGAGCCATTTCCGGCAGTTTTCCGGCTGCAATAAATAAAATATAATGCATCATCATGCCGTGTAAAAACAAGAATAATATTGAATTTTGCTGTCCGATCTCATATCAGTGCATTGCTCGACTGGCTGAGGGATAGTCTGGTCGTTACAACAAAGACTAATGTAAACGGTGGCATCAAGACCTCTGGTGGGCCCGGTAGGACTCGAACCTACGACCAAGAGATTATGAGTCTCCTGCTCTGACCAACTGAGCTACGGGCCCAAAAAGAAAAAAACATATCATAACAATGCGAGAAGCGCAACAATTTGAAACGGAAAGTGATATTTCCCGTTTGCCTGCGAAGGTTGCACTGGCGCCATGCGGAAGCTATTCGCCTGCGGAAATAGAGTCCGCTTTGCGGAATTTGCTGGCCAATATCGGCGGAATAGAGCGGTTCGTCAAGCCCGGACAGAGTGTGCTTCTTAAGCCCAATCTGCTTTCCGACAAGGAGCCGGAACGCGCCATTACCACCCATCCTGAAGTTGTCCGGGCCCTGTCGCGTATCGTGAAACAGGCCGGAGGAAAGCCTTTTGTCGCGGACAGTCCCGCGAATGTCGTTAAGATTGAGAAAGTGTGGGAGCGTACAGGTTTTGGAGCTATGTGCGCCGAGGAAGGTATTCCGCTCGTTAATCTCGAGGTGGCCGGATGGGAAAACGTCACGCTTGCCAACGGTTTTTCTGTCGCGGTTGCCCGCCCCGTCCTTGATGCGGATGTGATTATCAGCGTTCCCAAAGTCAAAACACACATGCTTACCATATTCACCGGCGCAGTTAAGAATATCTATGGCACTGTGCCGGGTTTTCACAAGACCACTCTCCACAAGATGTTTCCAACCATTCCGGAGTTTTGCCGCTTGCTCGCTGGTCTGTACGGGAAAGTGCGACCTCATTTGTCCGTGGCCGATGCTGTGATAGGCATGGAAGGCGAGGGGCCATCCGCCGGGTCTCCGATCAAGCTGGGTTTTCTTGCGGCTTCCGCGGATAGCGCTGCCCTTGATACCATCGTCTGCCGGATTCTCGGGATAAATACACGGGATGTGCAGTATCTGGGAGAAGTCGCCAAATTGAACCGCGGCGAGACCGATCCCGGCAAAATCGAGGTGGTCGGCGCTGAAATTGCGCAATTGAAGCCGGCTTCGTTCCGGACTCCCAGCACATTGGTCGGCAGGCTTATACCCGGCCGTCTTGTAAAGCTGCTTCAACCGTATATATGGATCCGGCCCTCGTTTATGGATACCTGCGTTTCGTGCGGGCGATGCGTCAAGGCGTGTCCGGCCGCCGCGCTTTCAATGGAAAAAGGAAAAAAACCACGGCTCGATCCGCCGAAGTGCGTCGGGTGCTGCTGTTGTCATGAAATTTGCCCGCAAAACGCGATCGAGATGCGGTTGAGTCCGTTCGTGTCTTTTTTCAGACGTGGACGGTTGCCATAGATTGCCCGGAGGTTGGCCGAGTGAAGTACAAAGTCAGGCATGTTTTTGAATATGCTGCAGTCAGGGGCATCGTGTTTTTCGTGCGTGCCTTGCCTTATCGTGCCGCGCTGTTCCTCGGGTGGACTCTGGCATCTGCCGCATTTTACGTTTTCAGGTTCAGGCGTTCCATTGCGGTTGCCCGCATAAGGGCGGTTTTCGGCGACCGGTATTCGATGCGCGAGGCGGATCGGATAGCCTGGCTGTCATGGCGCAATTTCGTATTCTGCGTGATAGACCTCATGCGCTTGTCGAAAATCACACCGGAATGGATACGGGATCGGGTGGCCGGCGCCGGCGAATTCTGCGCTTCGCTCGCTTCTTACACCGGCGGAAAACAGGGCGGGATCCTGGCCAGTCCGCATATGGGCGCGTGGGAAGCGGCCGGCGTCGTTATTCAGACATCCGGGTTCCCGATATTTTTTATAACAGGCCGGCAGAAAAATCCGCTGGTTGACGCGTATCTGAACAGGCTTCGAGGCAGCACAGGAATTGAAACTGTTCCAAAGGGCTCTTCGCTCCTGCGCGGTGTGGTCCGGAAACTCAAAACCGGCGGTTTGCTGGCTTTCCTGCCTGATGTTCGGGTGCAGACCGAAGGCGTGAGAATCCGGTTCCTTGGGGCGGAGGCGAATGTCGCAGGCGGCATGGCGGTTTTCGCACGCATGGCGGATGTGCCGATCTATCTCTGCCTGTTCACAAGAGTAGGGTGGAGCCGTCATACCATGCGTGTGTGTCCGCCGGTCCGACCGGACCGTGCGGCGGAAAAAGAACTCGATTGGCAGCGCATGACGCAGGAGGTTTTTACAACCATTGAGGCCGCAATCCGCGAGCAGCCGGAACAATGGTTCTGGTTCAACAAGCGCTGGATACTGGATCCGATGTGAATTGCGGAGCCGCCGGTACGGCGATGATTGACATCCTGTAAAAGTCGCGGTTAAGTGTGTTTTGCTGGGATGAAGAATGGTTTGACCCTGGCGGGAATCTGGTCGCGCGCGAAATGTCTCACAGAGGTTGTAGCTGCGCATGTCCTCATGCGCAGAGGTCATGTAGCAAAGAAATGAAACCACCTAATGCGTTTGTTGCTCCCGAAGATTTGCTGTTGTGGAAATTTTGCGTGACACACGGGCGGTGTTTATTGGATCATGCGCGGCTCGCGTAAATAACGGAAAGCCGGCGCATTTGCCGTGCGTGGCAGGAGGAATCAATGGACTTTCAGAAATTGTTTGCGGAACGGATAGGCGGAGTGAAGTTCGGAACATCGGACGCCATTTACAAGTTCGAAAAAATCAAGCGCGCGAAGGCCGCGGCCAGGAAGAACAAGCCGGATGTCGAACTCCTCGATTTCGGCGTCGGTGAACCGGACCAGATTGCTCCGGCCGCCATACGGGATGCCCTCAAGCGCGCAGCCGACGATCCTGCAAACCGCGGTTATTCCGATAACGGCATAGTGGAATTCAAGACC
>Ga0172375_10002723_pt1 | contig 27313 bp, 34 predicted proteins | sample LakKiv1m_FD_114537 | JGI IMG/M metagenome (GOLD analysis project Ga0172375, IMG submission 114537) | Freshwater microbial communities from Kabuno Bay, South-Kivu, Congo - kab_092012_11.1m | ecosystem: Environmental > Aquatic > Freshwater > Lake | place: Democratic Republic of the Congo...
CTCATAACCTTGAGGTCGTCCGTTCAAATCGGACCCCCGCAACCAGTTTCATCTCTCGAACTGCTCGTCGGGAGAAACGAATAGCCCTGATTGGGATAACCAGTCAGGGCTATTTTTATGTCTCGCTGTTACAAAGAGTTATGGCATCAATTTTAGGCCCCTCTAGTTTTAAATACGCGTTTCGTCTGGAGCCTTATTCTTCTAGCCTCAAATAGGCCAATAATTAGCCCAAAATCGTCGTTTTATCTCTGATTTCGCGCTTAGTTAATGATTTCTAGTTAATGGCATTACCATCGATACTTGCCATTATTTGAGACAGATTTTCGGCATTAACTAGGAATTTTGGGGAGATTTGAGGGAGTATTAAGATTACTTCAGGGTTGAAAGGATTGCACTGATTGCTGCTATTATGTAATATACCCCAACTATGGGTGAGATATGAAAGGCGCAACACCCTAGACCTAAAACAGTGAAGTATGGTCCCATTCGATACATATAACGAGTTCTTATATTTTCTGTTGAATCTCTGCCGCTAAGTTCATGGTTAATTGAAACGGCGAGAGCGGGAATGGCAGTAATAAAAGAGAATGCTGCATATTCAAGCAGTCGATCTGGTTTATCAATTGCTGCAATCGTAAGGATTCCGGCTGTGCAGAATCCCAAGAAGGCACTTAAAACAATTTTACGATACTCTCTCATGGATTTAATTATAACAGAAAAGAAGGGGGAGAGACCAGTTTAAAAATCATTCACTTCCACTAGGTGCGATCGCTGGGTGAGTTTTGAAGCAATTCGCGCCACATCTCATCTTGCTTGTGCCAATCGACTTCGTTCATGATGGGGCGCAGTTTGTATTCTGGGACGGCGAGAGCGAGCTGATTCTCTGAGCAGATGATTTCTTCCTGAATCTTCGGAGATAGCATCAGAAAGTTCATGATCTGGTCTACCCTTACTTCGTGCATATTGAGCCATACGGCAGCCTGTTTGGCCGTGGTCTTGCCGTCTTCAAAGACCTTCTGCAGTTGATAGGCGAGGATCAGATTTTTTCGCACCGTCGGTTCTTTTGTGAGTCTTTTTTCTTTTAACCACCTTTTGCTTTGAGGTCGCGGCTGTTTCAGGTCCGCATCGAATTCAAGCCGCAGGCCGTTGTCCGCAAGCGTTATACCGAGTTTTTTGGTAGCTGCCGTATAGTCGACTTCTTTGAGAAGGATCTTAAGGATGCGGCGCTTCTCCAGAGGGTAAAGCGTATCCCACGCAGGAGAACAGAGGACGTTGATCTCCTGTCTGTAGGTATGTTTATCTCTTTTGCGCTTGTCGTGGAATATCTGTCTCAAACACTCGATCACGGCGTCTTCGGCGGATTTTGAATTGACGGATCTTGTGGGGCATGAGCTGTGTCCATGTTTCTGTGCGTTCGTGCAGACGTAATAAAGGTATTTGCGGCCTTCCTTTGTTTTATAGCTGTAAGTATGCGTCATGTAGGTCCCACAGATTTTGCAGTGTAAGATTCTGCTCAGTAAGCCGGTGCAGTCGACGTTCTTAGTGGCTTTGCGCTCTCTATGATTTTCATCAAGCAAAGCCTGGGTCTTTTTGAAGGTTTCCTCGTCGATAATGGCCTCGTGTTCACCATTGTAAATCTGACCGTTGTACAACACCTTCCCCATATAGATCGGATGCCTGAGCATCCATTGGATTCTTGCGACGCTGTATTTGACTCCGCCTAAGGTTTTGCCGTTCTTGCAGGCGATCTTATTTGTCTTATAGTCTTTTTCATTGAACATATGTACGATTTTGAGCGTAGAGTTGCCCTTTAGATAGAGGTCAAAGATCTCCCGAACCATCTTTGCACCTTCAGGGTCTATGATTAATTTCTTATTATTGTCCACACGATAGCCCAGAGGGGCTATGCCGCCTGTCCACTGACCACGTTTCCTGGCGGCAGACATTTTGTCCTTGGTTTTTTCTCGTGCAATCTCCCGCTCAAACTGTGCGAAAGAGAGAAGGATATTCAATGTCAGCCGGCCCATCGAGGTATTGGTGTTGAATGATTGCGTTACAGAAACAAATGTCACGTTGTTTTTGTCAAAGAATTTGAGCAACTGCGCGAAATCTATCAGGGAACGCGACAATCTATTAACCTTGTAAACCACGACGCAGTTAATCTTCTGGTTTTTGATATCGGAAAGAAGCTTTTGCAACCCAGGCCTATCCATATTGGCCCCTGTGAATCCGCCGTCGTTGTATGGTTCCTGCAGGATAGTCCAGCCTTCATGTTTTTGGCTGTTGATATAGTTCTCTGCGGCTTCTCTTTGAGCATCGAGGGATGTAAAGTCTTGATCAAGTCCCTCGGAGGTTGATTTGCGCGTGTAAATGGCGCAGTAGATGCGCTTCTTTGGCTGTTTTGTATCTTCCATGGTCATTCTCTATAGATTGAAGAACAAGTATCCGTTCCAGTGCGCGCCGGTGACTTCTTTAGCAATGGCCGTCAGACTCTTGTAGACCTTATTGCGGAATTCAAAGCCGGACTCAAGGATTTTGACCTCTAGCTTGATGCCTTTGTATTCTTTGATGATCACGGTACCAGGGATGGGTAGCCTTTTGTCCCGGCTTAGCTTTGTCTTCTTGGGACGTTCTGCAATGGCATCATCAGGTCGCAACGCCTTGTTGTTGATGGGATTAAATTGCCGGATTAGCTCTTGGATTTTATCCCGAGCATCAGCAGAAATTCCGCCATATTCAAGCTCCTGCAGCCTATAGGCGATCTTGCGCCACAGATACACCTTATTGTTAGAGGGGGTCTGTTGGCCCGGAAACAGTTCGGCGTATTCTGCCTGTAATTCGTCAAGCGTCTTCTTTTTAAGCTCCACAATTTGAGATAGTTTTGTTTCAGCCATAATCTGGCCTCCTCGCAGTCACTGATATATAGCCATACAGTTTGAGAGATATCAAGTCAAAAGAGAAGATAAATAGGCAAGCGCCGCGGCTTCAAATCGCTGCGCTTTTGCATTGATGAGGACTAAACAATATTATTGACAAGATATTATGCTCTGATATAATACTTAAAATACTTAATTAGTATTCTATGTAATAAGCCTGCTTGCCGGCAGCCAGGGAGGATATATGGAGAAGATCGACCCAATCAAGGCGAAGATTCTCAATGCCGCAGAGAAACGCATGGTCAAATTCGGCTATCGCAAGGTTACGATGGATGAGATCGCCAAAGATCTGGGTATGAGTAAGAATACCATCTATTTGCATTTTGCAAGCAAGGCCGAGATGGCGGATGAGCTATTTGTGAGATTAAAACAACGTATAAACCAAGGTCAGGCTGTGATCGAAAAAGAAAATAAGAACCCACTTGACGTGATTTCAAGAAATATTCTGTTTTTTCAAAAAGAGTTGTCGCCATGGTTTGAGCATTTTTTGGGAGATGTCAAATTGGACCTGCCGGATCTCTGGAATGATTTTACGAATTATCGCACAGAAAAAATTTTAGAAATCAAAGGCTTGATTGAAAAGGGTATCCGGAAAGGCATTTTTAGGAAAGTCAATCCCGGTCTTGCGGTGCGGGTTTATTTGGGCGCGGTAGACAGCATCATCAATCCCGAAATCTTGACACAGGAAAATGTGTCTTTTCAGGAATCTCTAGAAGTTGTTTTAGATATTTGGTCAAAAGGTATTTTAAAAATGAGATAAATAATCTTGGAGGAGGTTGATTGTGAGAGTTCTGTTTGTTACGCCACAATTGGGTTCCTGGGCTACACATGGTCATCACGTGGCACCTAATCAGATGCACGCGCAGTGGGCTGCTTATGCCCGTCAACAGAAAACAATAGAAGCAGAGGCGTTGGATTGTAAGGTATTAGGTATCTCATTTGAGGAGATGCTTAAGCTTGTTAAAGAAAAGAGACCCGATGTCGTTGTTTTAGGCGATATCCTCCATTCTTACGGCGGTTTTGCCGTCCAGAAATATTTTAACGAAGCCGCGGCAGCGATCAAAAAAACACTGCCGTCGGTCAAGATCGTCGTCGGCGGGCTGTGGTATTCGTCTTTGAGCACCGAGACGCTTGAGCAGAATCCAGCGATTGATTTTGTGGTGATGGGCGAAGGAGAATTGACCTTTAACGAGTTCATCGAAGCCTTAAATAAAGGCAGGGCTGATTTTGAGAATATCCCTGGTCTTGCTTCAAGAAAGAACGGTGCTGTTGTCTGGGGGCCTGTGCGTGAGCTGATCGAGGATTTGGACAGCCTGCCGCTCCCGGCTTATGACCTGTTCCCCATGGATAAATATGTTGGTCATACTTATTGGAAACCTTTTGTTGAGATCGTTACGTCCCGTGGATGCACTCACGGATGCACCTTCTGCTATGAATGGAGCGAGCATGATCCACGGGGGATCAAGAATTTCAATCGTTGGCGGGCTAAATCAGCTAAGCGCGTGGTTGATGAAGTGGAATTCCTGGAAAAGAAATTCGGTACCAAAGTGATGGTGATTCAGGAGGACAATTTTAACATCAACCCTAAACGGGTCAAGGAGTTTTGCGAGGAAAAAATCAAAAGAGGCCTGCAGATGAAGTGGGTAAGCCTAGGGTGCGCCAGCGACTGGGTACGCCTTGAACGCGATATTCCTTTGATGAAAAAGGCCGGCATGTTTATGGGGGTTTTTGGTATTGAGGTCGCTAGTGATGACGAACTCAGAAAACTCGATAAAGGCATCACAGTAGATCAGATATATAAAACCATTGATATCCTGCGCAAGAATGACATTGCGATAGTCGGCGATATCATGATCGGCTTTGATTATGATACGGAAAAGATTATCAAAGAGCGTTTTGAATTTGCCGAGAAGGTTGATCCGGATGTGATGTGGGTAGGCTATTTGACGCCGCCTCCGGGATCGCCGATATGGACGGATGTTGTACGTCGCGGATGGGTTGACCCGAAGACCATAGATATTCTCAAGTGGGATTTTTTGCATCCGGTGGTCCCCACAGAGTATCTTTCAATTGAGGATTTGGGAAGATTGGGGGCATGGGGAATGAGAGAATTTTATTCGAAGCCGGGGCGTATGCAAAGGATTTTTGGCAGCAACTTTGACGAACTGGCTAAATTATGTTTCAAAGATGTCATGGCTGGAGTCGACAAATGGGAAGCTGGTGCTGTCAAAGGCGATAAACATATATAATATGAAGATTGTATCCTAGAATGTCGGCGTGAGAATCAATATGTCTCAAAACGTAGAATTCAAGCGGACTTCAGGGTTCTTGGTGGGTGCTTTGATCGGTTAACTGGGTGGTTTGATTGGTTTAGGTGGTGCCGAATTTAGGTTGCCTGTCTTGGTCGGTTATTTTAGGCTGTCGACTCTTGAGGCGATCATTCTTAATAAGGCAACGAGTTTAGTAGTTGTGGCGGTGGCATTGTTATTCCGTGCCAAGTCAATACCATTTGATTTAATCTTTGAAAATATTGGTATTGTGATAAATCTTTTGGCTGGGAGTCTTTGTGGCGCATGGTGGGCTGCGGGACACGCAATGTCTATGTCTCGACTATGGCTAAACAGAGTAATCCTCGTTTTGTTGTGTGGTTTATCTTTGATTATGCTTACAGAAGCGTTTTTCGGCATTCATCAAGTTGGTAACCCTTTATTGGGTGATTTGATTTTGAGATCAATTATTGGCATAGGGGCGGGTTTTGTGATTGGTGTCGTCGCTGCTGTCCTTGGCGTAGCAGGCGGAGAGTTGCTTATACCAACAATCGTGTTGCTATTCGGTGTCGATATAAAATTGGCCGGCAGCTTAGCTTTAATGGTCAGTTTGCCGACAATGATTGTTGGATTCGCTCGATATTCAAAATCGGATTCTTTTGTCGTCCTTCGGCAAGAACAGGATTTATTCAAGTTTTTAGCTTTCGGTTCGATTGTTGGAGCCGGAATTGGTGGATTGTTTTTGGGTATTGTTCCAGCTCATTGGTTGATGGTTTTATTAGGATTTGTTTTGATGGTTTCTACTATCAAGACATTTAAATACCAGCGAGCATGAGGGAGCTTTTTTTAGAAGTGCTGAATTATTTAATTATAGGGTGTAAATTTTCTTGTTTTTAGATAAGTAAATAAAAATGGAGACATAAGATGAATATTTTTGCATTTAAACCAAATATCCGCTTTGACCGCAACGAGCTATCTGGCGCTTTCGGTGATATCGGGACAGATTTTCCCTTGATCGTCGGAATCATTCTGGCCTCGGGCATGAATCCAGTCAGCGCCTTGGTTATGTTCGGGGCGTTTCAGATATTGACAGGTCTTATTTATGGTATTCCGATGCCGGTCCAGCCATTAAAGGCCATGGCTGTGATTGTCATAACACAGAAGATTGGCGGTAATATCCTCTGCGGCGCGGGTCTTGCCATTGGCATCTTGATGCTTATTTTGAGCTTGTCCGGTCTGATCAACATTATCGCCCGCGTTATTCCTTTGTGTGTTGTCCGCGGCATCCAACTTGGTCTAGGGCTGCAATTGGCGACCCTGGCCCTTAAGGATTATGTTCCTGCGGGCGGGCTGGCGGGCTATGGACTTGCTTTGCTATGTTTCATCCTCGTCGTCTCGCTTCTGGGAAACAGAAAATACCCTCCGGCTCTTTTTGTCATCTTGGTAGGCGTCATTTATGCCGTTATTTTTAATCTTAACTTAGGACACATGGCGCAAGGGATTGGGTTTCAGTTGCCGAAACTTAGAGTTCCGGCTATGCAGGATATCATTACCGGTTTTCTGTTGCTATCCTTGCCACAGATTCCCTTATCTATCGGCAATTCCATATTGGCGACGCAGCAGACAGCCAAGGACCTTTTTCCAGAAAAGCCTCCTTTGACTGTTCGCAAAATCAGCCTTACTTATTCCGTCATGAATCTTATCGCTCCTTTCTTTGGTGGTATTCCGGTCTGTCACGGTGCAGGCGGCATGGCCGGGCATTATACATTCGGCGGTCGCACAGGCGGAGCAGTTATCATCTACGGCACGATGTATCTTACATTAGGATTATTCTTTGGGGCAGCCTTCGGAGATATTGTCCATATCTTTCCCAAACCCATCTTGGGCGTTCTTTTGTTTTTTGAAGGGTTGGCATTGATGAAGCTGATGTTCGGCGCCGCGCTATCCAAGAAAGATATTATGGTCACGCTCATGGTGGGATTGATGGCTGTCGGCCTGCCTTATGGATATCTGATTGGGATCATTATAGGGACGATCTTGGCCCATATTTTTGAAAAGAAAATACTAAAAGGGGCCGATTAAACCATGAGACAGGAGCGATTCTTAGGTTGTTTGTTTTTCGAAATTATGATAAATTAACAATAACGATAAGGCGATGAGGTTCGCCGTATAACCACCTAGGAAACGTAGGTCGATAACCTCTACCGGAAAAGGTAGAGGTTTTATTATTTAAGAATGGTACTTAAGCCAATAGTCATAACTACTTTTGTCATCGTTTTATGTTTCGGCTCCGTAGGAGCGGTTATGGCGTTCCTGATTACCTACGAAGAGTATAGTCATCATTATGCAAGCAAAAAGGAACCTTTTCGGCATGCGATGCAGACCGCCGTTTTTACGTTCTTTGTTTTTTTTGTTCTTGCGATGATAGCAGGGTTCTTTTTAAGCAAGATGTTTTAGAAACTGATGAAAAGAAAAGATAATATAGATTGCGAATTCTGCGGTATGGATGCGCAAGAAGAAGCGTTTATTTCCAACGAATATTTCTTTGCCAAATGGGATAAATATCCGGTCAGTCCAGGGCATGCGATAATAATTTCAAAGAGACATATATGTTTTTTAGCGGAATTGAGACCAATGGAAGCAACTGCATTGTTCCGGCTGCTCAAAAAGAGCAGAAAGATCATCAAAGATAAATATCATCCAGGAGGGTTCAATTTCGGTGTGAACGAAGGGTCAACCGCTGGCCAGACCATTTTTCATCTTCATATCCATCTCATACCGAGGTATAAAGGGGATGTCAAAGACCCGCGAGGCGGCGTCAGAAACGTCATTCCCGGCAAAGGGAAATATCCTTTCCCAAGACAATCGAGGCAAAAATGAGAATAATCCTTGTCCGGCACGGTCAGACAACGTGGAATAAGGAAGAGATTTTTAGGGGAAGAGCGGATATCCCGCTTGATAAAATCGGTTTATCGCAGGCGAGAGCCGTTGCCAGAAGGCTGCAACATTCCGATGTTAAAAGAATCTATTCGAGCCCTCTCAAGCGAGCCTTTACCACAGCTCAGGCTATCGGAAAGCAGGCAGGCGTAAAACTGATAATAGAAAAGAACTTAATAGAATTTGATTGCGGCGTATGGCAGGGTTTGTCATTGCGCGAAGTCAAAAAGAGATTTCCAACAATCTATGCCAGATGGTCAAAAGATCCCTATCAAGCCGTTATTCCGAAGGCTGAAAAGTTAGGCGGAGTCAGAATACGGATCAAAAAATTTCTAAGGAAGACGCTAAAAACAAAGCCAAAAGGAGATATTGTCATTGTTTCGCACAGGATCATCAACAAGATCCTGTTATCCGAGTTATTATCCTTGCCTGATTCATGTTTTTGGAAAATAAAGCAGGATGTCGGCGCTATTAGCATAGTAGATTTTGATAAAGGATTAGCCAGAATTTCATCATTGAACGACACGTGCCATCTACGAAACATGGCAAAGAATAAGGAAGCAAGGGATTTTTAGGCGGTTATTTCGATTGACCTTTTTAAAGGATAATGGTATATTTTAGCGAGCGATGAGGTTCGCTTAGCCAAGACCGTTCCGAAACTCTAACCGGGACTGATGACCTCTACTGATTAAAGGTAGAGGTATTTTTATGTAGGCCTCTACCAAGACAAGGGTGGAGGCTTTTTCGTCATATGCCGGAGAAACATTCCGTATATTTCAATCTCTTAGACGCCCTAAAAGAAACCGGATGTCCGATTTGTTTTCTTGTTAAGAAAAGCGCCCATAAGTTCATGGATGATATCTTATACGAGAATGTCAATGATCCCGGCGTCAGAGACAACATCAGAAAAGCCGGAGGGTTCTGTAACCGCCACGCCTGGCAGTTGCGCAAGATCGGAGACGGATTCGGGTTGGGCATCGTCTATGAAGAATTGATGCGACTTGGCCTCAAAGAATTGCAGGCACCTGCCGGTTTTCAGATGAAGGAAGAGGCAGAAAAGCCGTGTATCGTGTGTAATGAGGAAAGGGACGTCGCAGGGCGATACATCTCCGTATTCTTGGAACATTTCGATGATGCGGAACTCAAGCTCTCCTACAAAAATTCCTTTGGGTTCTGTTCGCCGCATTTAAACTTGGCAATCAAAATGTGCCGAAACAAGAAGTCGGTCAAAGAGATAATAGATATCGAATCAGCCAAGGTCAATGGTTTGTTAGATGAACTGAAAGAATTCCATCGCAAACATGATTATCGTTTCACAAAAGAAAGATTCGGAGAAGAAGGCGATTCCTGGATTCGCGCCATCGAGAAAATGATCGGTAAGGAAGGGATTTCATAGGAAAAGACGGAGGAATTTATGAATATATTCCTCGGCGTAGTGATCATTATCGCCATTCTGTGTTTAAGTCTTGGGATTGTTTTCTTTTTAGGCCGACGTCTGTTCGGCGCGACCAAAGACCAGGAATGGGAGGGTTTTAAGCGTAGCGTGCTGGGAGTGCTTTGGGTTTTCGGGTTGATATTTATATTGCCAGGCTTGATCAATCTCGTGTTTAATTTCTTCCATCATGTGATTTGGGGAACGATGTCTTTTAGAGAATATTTAAAGCATATCAACGAGTTTTCCTTCGGGGGTGTTTATAATTTCTATAGCCATTTGTTTTCGAGGTTGCCTAAATCTTGAAAATCGGCATTAAAAAAGAAAGGTGAGGCCATGTCAAAAATTAAACAAGTAAAGGCAAGAGAGATCCTGGATTCTAGGGGAAATCCCACGATTGAAGTAGACGTCGTGTTGGACTCCAAGGCGCGCGGCAGGGCCGCTGTGCCGTCAGGCGCGTCCACCGGCTCGAGGGAGGCGGTTGAGCTAAGAGACGGAGATAAAAAGAGATTCCAGGGCAAAGGGGTCTTAAAGGCGGTTGAGAACGTCAATAGGATAATCACGCCTGAGCTGATCGGTAAAAATCCCAAAAAGCAGAAAGAGATCGACTCTCTGATGATCAAGTTGGATGGTACGGAGAATAAGGCTAAGCTGGGCGCTAATGCCATCTTGGGTGTTTCTTTGGCAGTTGCCAAGGCAGCGGCCATGGATGCCGATGAGCCTATTTATGAATATCTGGGCGGCAAAGATGCGGTGAGGTTGCCCATTCCTTTCTTGAATATCTTAAATGGCGGCAAGCACGCGGATAACAACGTAGACATCCAGGAATTCATGATTGCTCCTTTTGGCGCCCCGTCTTTCAAAGAAGCCTTGCGATATGCTGCTGAGGTATACCACACCCTAAAAGGCATTCTTAAATCAAAAGGTCTCAGCACTTCAGTCGGCGATGAGGGCGGTTTTGCGCCGAATCTTTCGCGTAACGAAGAGGCGATAGAGGTCATTATCGCCGCCATCGAGAAAGCCGGCTATAAACCCGGTAAGGATATTGCGATCGTTCTTGATCCGGCAGCCAGCGAGTTCTTCCAAGACGGGAAGTATTTGCTTAAGGCCGACAACAAGAACTTGTCTTCCGCTGAGATGGTCGACTATTATGCGAGCCTTGTCTCAAAATACCCGATTATTTCCATAGAAGACGGTCTGGCTGAGAATGACTGGGAGGGGTGGAAAATCCTGACCCAGAAGCTCGGCAAGAAGATCCAGTTGGTCGGTGATGATATCTTTGTGACGAACCCAAAGATTCTGGCTGAAGGTATCAAGCAGGGTGTGGCCAACGCCGTTCTTATTAAGCTCAATCAGATTGGCACCTTAACAGAAACACTTGAGACGATCGCCATGGCCAAAAAAGCAAGCTACACCTGTATGTTCTCGCATCGTTCGGGCGAAACTGAGGATTCTTTCTTGGCCGACGTGACAGTTGCGACCAACGCAGGTCAGCTTAAAACAGGCGCCCCGGCCCGTTCGGAGAGATTAGCAAAATACAATCAACTTTTAAGGATCGAAGAGGAGCTGGGCAATAAGGCGGTTTTTAAGGGAACGCTCAGGTGAGATATTATTGCCCGAATTGCTGGCAGGATTTTTGGGAGGAGAATTTCCGGGTCTGCCCAAAATGCGGCTACAACATTAAGGACTACGAAGCCAAGGATTATGTCGACAAGCTCATTATGGCGCTTCAGCACCGCGCCGGGGAAGTCCGGCATTGGATTATCATGATCCTTGTCCAGAGAAAGGAAAAACGCGCGCTCCCTTATTTGGAAAAGCTGAGCAAGGAAACAAAGGATTTGTCCTTGGCGAGGGCCGCAGAGGAGGCCGTTAAGAAGATTCGAGAAGAATAATAAATTAGAAGATACGCGATGAAGCTCGCAGATGCCTGTAGACAGGCTGATAGCTTCTACTGAGATGCGGTAGGAGCTATTTTTCTAAGATGGAAGAGATAAAAAGCGCAGATGAAAGGATAATAGAGTCGTTTTCATCAGGAAGATGCCCGCTATGCGCCATGCTTCGCCAGGATGAGTTTGACAGCTTGTGCCATTGGGTGGGAGAGAGTGCCGAGCAATACAAAGGATCGCAAGACAGAAAGAAGCTGATAGCCTCGGGAGGATTCTGCAACTATCACTTTTGGGAGTTTCAGAGGCTGAGCACGCATTACGGGAGCGCAGGTATAGGGCTTGAGTTAATAGATAGGTTAGCTAAGATTCTTCGGGCCTGCGACCGACGTCGCCTCGTTGATATTTTTAGGAAACGAAACGAAGATTTTAAGATATTGTCGCTCGAAGGCGAGGGCGCGGATTGCCTTCTTTGTCGCGACCTGAAGAAGAACGAACAGGCGTATCTTAAGGAGTTAACGGGGGTATTAAAAGACAGCGGTTATCAAACAAGGTATGCGAAGGGTTGCGGCCTTTGTCTGCCACATTTTATCAAAATAATAGACTATGTTGAGGACGATACGCTCTTAGAGTTTTTGTTTAAAGCAGAAATCAGCCAGTTGGAGAAGATTAAGTCGGATGCGATGAATTTCATTAAGAAGAGACAGCCGCCTCTTTGTTGGGGACAGACGGAAGACGAAAAGAAATCGGGCTTAAAGGCAATCGAGAAGTTGGTGGGCAGAAGCGGTGCCTAGATGAATGAAACTCTGATAGGCAGGGAAAAAGAGTGCGCGACGATAGCCGCTTTGATGGCTCAAAAAAAGAATATTATCGTCTTTGGGCCTGAAGGAGCCGGTAAAAGCGAGGTTTTAAGCAAAATTCTGGAGGATAATGTCTATCTCAAAGTGTTTTATTCGCCGACCAGCAGAACATTAAAAGATGCGCTTCTGGGTCTTACTGTTTATGCCTCAGGCGATCAGAAAAACATCCAAGAAATGGATACGCTGACCCTCAAGAAATTGTTTTATGAGGCGCTGGCAAAAGAAAAGCCGGAATATATTGTCTTTGACCACATAGAGAAGGTCGGACCGAGGTTTCATGCGCTCCTTACCTATCTTATGGATGAAGGAATACGCTTGATAGCGGTAGGCCGTGGGATCACAAGGAAGGATGTGGGTCAACTTTCCCTGTCTTTATTCGGTTTTGAAAAAATCGCAATAGCAAATCTTGAGAAGCCTGCGGCAGACGCCTTGGTTGATCGTTTTATCGAGGAGTTCGGCATTAAGATAACCAGAGACGAGGAATTCAAAAAAGAGATTTTTCGTTTCTCCGGAGGCAATCCGAAAATCATCAAAGGCTTGTGTTTTTTGGCCCGCGACCTGAAATATAGAAAAGACGATTTGCCCGACGTCAAACTCATGGATTTGGATCGCAAAATCGGCGATGCCGTGCGATAACATGTTTAAGAGTAAAACAAAATATAGGTGGGAAGGCTGGGAATCCTCGGGTCAGGAGTCCTGGGTATTTAGCGTCAAGCATCCTTGTGAGCTGATGGGGGTGCATGCCAAGCTCATTGATAGCGAATTAAAGGAATCCGAACCGGTTCAGTCTTGTGTTTATGCGCCTCGGGTATCAGCGACATCGACGCCTTTCGGCTTAGCCTCCGATGAATCTTCCTGCGGGTTGTGCGTTACAGACAGGCGATTTATTATTTCAAAAGACAGGCATGTAAAAGGGGCAGAGCTGGTTCTCACATCCGTTGATTTTAAAGACATTGTTTATCTGCATATCGGAAGCGCTTTATTGCTGAGCTGGTTTTCTGTCTCGTATATACAAAGCGGCAAGATAGAGACCGCGACCGTTATATTCGGGTCTAATGGGAAGCATCATTTTGAGAAAGCCATCCGTGTTTTTAAGGGGTATTGCGGTGCTGTCGATACGGAAGAAATCGGCCTCGCTACCTATCCGGCAGGCAGTTTTCTGTATCGCATCAAAGACAGCATTCACCGTAATTATTTAAAGACGCTTATCAGCGCAAACGAGAAGTGCGTTTTGACTTTGGGCTGTTATTCCGTTTGGGATAGAATTGTCAGAAAGAATTTACTGTCAAGAAAGGAGAAAGTATCTTATCCTACCAGTAAGGCAACGATTCTTGTTACGGATAAATCGGTTATGGTGGCCCGTAACAGCTTGGAGTTTTCCGTAGGCAATAACGTCGATGTTCTTGTGATCCCTTTAGATAAGGTGTTCGTTGTTTCGGCGACGGACGAAAAGAGGGATATAGGAACAGTCCATGAATTAAAATTGAACTTTTCGGAAACAGGAAATAATGCTTTGCATATTTCATTATTGTCATTGGATGAAGATATCGAAAGTTTTACAAATAATGTCAGGCGATTGGTGAGCAAGTAAGGTGAACGATGGATCAAGCACAGGAATACGGAGAATATCTGGAAGCTGTCAGCCGCTCCTGCGGTGTTTTTTGCATCGATTCGTTGAAGCCTCAGATTACGGCTATCAATGAAGCCATCTCGGAAGGCGACAGCGTCAATGTTGCCTTAATAGGCAGGTTTAAGGCCGGCAAGAGCTCGTTTTTAAATAGTCTCATCGGCAGGGATATTATGCCGGTGGCGGCTTTGCCATTGACTTCTGTCATCACCTATGTCAAATACGGTCCCCAGGATAAAGCCGAGGTGCGATTCGGCAACGGAGAAACAAAGAGTATTCCTTTGAACGAGTTAGCCGACTTTATTACCGAGGAGAAGAACCCTGAGAATGTCAAACAAGTCACAAGGGTAGATGTGGCGTTAGCCGACTTGAAAGATTATGCCAATATCCAATTTGTCGACACGCCGGGCCTTGGCAGCATCTTTAAACATAACACCCTGACTTCCACGGGATGGCTGCCTAAGATCGGGGCTGCTTTCTTATCGATCAGCGTCGATCATCCGCTTTCCGAAGACGACATCTCGCTTTTGAGGGAGCTGGAGAACTACACTCCTGAAATAAACATTTTACTTACCAAGATCGACCTTGTTTCATCTAAGGATTCGGTCGAGGTGGCACGTTTCATCCGCCAGCAGGTCAGCCGACATCTGCGTAAGGAATTAAAAGTCTTTTCTTTTTCGATCAAACCCGGCTTTGAACCTCAGCGTAAGACGGTCTTTGATTTCATCATGAAGTCCATCGCAGGAGACCGCTTCCGGAAATCCAAGGAAATCATCAGCCATAAATTGCGCGCAACGATTTCCAAGTGTGTCGACTATCTTGAGCTGGCTCTGTCGGCTGCGGATTCGGCTCAGGAATCACGTCAGCACTTATCCGGGCAACTCCAGCAGGAGCGCCGAAATCTGTCCGGGATAGAGAATGAAATACGGGTCATCGCGACCGATACCAAGTCCCGATTGCGTGAAGATTTTTATGAGAGGTTTCAAGGGCCGTATTCCCGGCTCAGGGATAAGTTAAGAGAAGAATTAAAGGATCAGATGCCTCATTGGAAGGGCACGCTTGATAAGACTACCGAGATCTTCCGCGAGTGGCTCGGAGACGCTTTGACAAAAGAACTTGAGGCTGTATCGGATGAGATGGGGCCGAAGTTCGCCGAAGAGTATTTAACGCTGTGTTAACTAGTTTTTCAAGGGTGGTGCGCGCTTTTCAGGATAGGTTGGCCCAGGAGATAGAGAAGGCGATCCATACTAAATTCAGCGGCGTTTCTTTTGAGGCCAATGTCGAGAATCCCAAAAAACCGGACCTGCATCTGGATTATGTTTTTATGACCCCATGGGAGATTCTCTGGTTTATGATTCCGATGAGACTATTCCGACCTCTGGTCAACAGTCAATTCAATCATCGCATTCCAAGGGAGGTTCACAAGAATTTGTCCCGTTTGTCATCTCAATGGATTGACGCAGTTTCTATTTCTATCGATAATATGAGCCGTCAGGCCATCGATTTTATAAACAACGAGATAGCCACCATTGAAAACATCCTGGCAAAGGCGCCGGATCAGAAAAAAGAGATTGAAAGAGCAATCTCGGATTTAGAGAGTATGAAACTATCTATATAAAACAGAATTGATACCCCGCGCTTAAAGGAATGGCGCGGGTGTTCCGCTTTCTGCGGAAGGAGGATCGTTGTGGAAACGATATTTACTATTGCGGCAGTTTGGTTGGGGTTGGCCGTTTTATCAACGGCCATTGCGTATCATCTAAAGATGTCGATTGCCTTGATAGAGATCTGTGTTGGCGTGGCGGCTGCGGCTGTCGCCAACCATTTTTTTGGGGCAAATGCGTTAGGAAGCAATCAGGAGTGGCTGCGTTTTCTGGCATCTACCGGCGCGATCCTGTTGACATTTTTGGCAGGAGCAGAGCTTGATCCGAAGGTCATAGCTTCAAAAAAGAAAGAGGTTCTTGTTGTCGGGATTATCGGGTTCATCGCGCCTTTCTTAGGTTGCGCGGCATTGGCCAGATTCATCCTGCATTGGGACATGCGGGCAAGCTGGTTGACTGGGATTGCGCTTTCCACGACGTCCATGGCGGTCGTATACGCCGTGATGCTTGAGACCGGTTTTAATAAGACCGAATTCGGCAAAGGGGTTTTAGGAGCCTGTTTTATAAATGACCTTGGAACGGTCATAGCGCTTGGTCTTATCTTTGCGCCGTTTACGTATAAGACGCTTGTATTTGTGGCTGTGAGTGTCGTTGTTTTGGGTTTATTTCCATTTGTGACGGCTCTTTTGACAAAGGCGTATGGTTACAGAACCGCTGCGATCAGGGCGAAATGGGTAGTTTTGGTATTGTTTGGACTTGGCGCCCTTGCGTCATGGTCAGGTAGCGAGGCCGTGCTTCCCGCCTATATCGCAGGTATGCTGTTGGCTGAGTTTGCAGCCAAAGAGGACCATTGGGTTAAGCGCATGCGTACCTTAACCATCGGTTTTCTGACGCCGTTTTATTTCCTGAGGGCAGGGACGCTTGTTTCGATTCCAGCTTTAATCAGCGCGCCGGTGGTTTTTCTATTTTTGTTTTCGGGAAAGGTTATTTCCAAAATCTTCGGCCTGTATCCGGTGATCGGGCGCTTCCGCAAAGAACGTAAGGAGACTTGGTATTACACTCTAATGATGTCAACGGGCTTGACCTTCGGTACGATCTCTGCCCTTTATGGTCTATCCCACGGCATCGTGACGAAAGACCAATATTCATTCTTGGTGGCCGCAGTCATTGCCAGCGCCGTTATCCCGACTATGATTGCCAGTTTTGCCTTTATGCCGAAACATCTTCTTTTGGCTCATAAGAAAGGCGCAGGCAAAGTGGCTGTTACAGAGTTCGGGATAGATGAAGAATGACGCATTGCATAAGAAAGAGGGGCATGGAATGGAAAATTTGAAGACATTGTTGAAGATAATGGTTTATTCCGATCAGAAGTCCGGAGGTATTGCGCTTTACGAACAGATTGTTCTTAAAGCCAAAGAACTGGGCCTTGTAGGCGTAACCGTCGTTAAGGGGGCGCAGGGGTTTATTGGAAACGATGTGATCCATAAACCTAGTCTATCAAGATTTTCAGAAAGCCTTCCCGTTACCATCGAAGTTATCGATACAGAAGAGAATATCAATAAGCTTCTACCTTTTCTGGATGGAGCTATTCGTGACGGACTAGTCATGACGTTGCCGATCTTGAAGCATTGACGAATACTAATTCACTTATTTAAAAGTGAGGCTGATGTATAAAGCCTACAGCCATATCATTCGCCGTTATCCTAAAATTCCCCTGTCCGAAGAAAGACGGTTGATCTTAAAAGCCCAGAGAGGCTCAAGGAAGAGCAGGGATGAGCTCGTCTTGCGGCATATCGGCTTTTTGATCTTTCGAATGCATAAGGTAGTATTCCCCGAATTGATCCGGCGATTCGGAGAAGACCTGTTGGCTGAGAGCATTTTGATAGTCCATAAGAAGATCAAAACCTACGACCTTGGGTATCGCGATAAACGCGGTAATCCAAAACCAGTTAAGTTCGCTTCTTACATCTGGAAACGCATTGATGGTTTCATAATTGATTCGTTAAAAAAAGAGAGCATGACGTGCAATGCTTTATACGACGGCTGTAAAAATATTGCAGAAAACGGGGATATTCTTCAAATGTCCACCCTTTGAGAGTGGACATATCTCTACTCTCTATGCTTCAATAAGTTAGAGATAATTGAGCCTAAAAACAGCGGACAAATCGGACATAAAATCTCTCTCTATTAGCGAAAATTTAAAGAATTTGGCCTATTTTGCTATATAATTAGGCGGTCCGAATAGTGAGAGGTAATCCTATAGTCCCCGGACCCCCGCAACCAAATTTAAACCCGCCAGCAATGGCGGGTTTAAATTTGTCCTGAGGCGTTTTTCGCCGAAGGACATTCCTTGATATCCGTTCTCCTTCGACTCCCGCGACTGGTAAAATATGGTCGCTCAGGACTGCGTCGGCCAACAAACTTACGTCGTTTTGCTCCGTAAGTTTGGGTCTCCTTGAAATCGGACTCCCGCGACAACCACAATGTAGAACTTCATCGTTCTGGCTTTTTATTTTTCGAGGGATATAATGGGTATAGTCAAAAGTCCAAGAGACGGCCGCAAAAATACGGAAGGAAGCACCGTGAGAAAAGGCAGGTATTTTGTATCTATGGGAATTTTGGCCGTCGCATTTTTTACGGCGGCTTGGCCGGCGCAGGTCTGCGCGCAATCTACGCTTGACGTCGACAAGAACCCCATCATTATCTCGGACAGACAGGCGATCACCATCGACCGCAGGCTTCTGGCGGCGGCCAAGAAAGCCAATAACCCCGAGGCGATCAAGAACGCCAAGGAAAGGTTGCGCCAGGATATCGCGAGACTGAAGAGGGACCTGGCGTCGATCAAAAGGGAATATCGCGCCATTCAGGAAAAGAGGGCCCAGACGATAAAGGAGAATGCGAGCGACGCAGACGAAGCATCCGGCGATTCTACGGAAGAATAGTCGTTGCAGATAGCCGATTTTTTAAAGCCGCCCCTGGAAGGCGGCTTTTATTTTTTAAAAGCAACAGAGATTATTCCGACAGGCCTTCTTCGAATTTCCGGATGAGGGAGACGACCAGGTCGATGGATCTGTCTCCGAATCCCCTCCCGAGCTTGAAATTGGTGACCCCGGCGTTGAGCTGCATCCAGAGGAACTTTTTGATATCGACGGGGCAGAACTGCGTGCGGAATGCCGTGCACGTCAGGGTCCGCGGGATGATGAAGGCAAACGCCCGTCCAATGATGTCGATCATCTGAAAAGCGCCGGAAAGGATTTCCTTTGCTCCGGAAGCAAGGAGCCGTCTTTTGTTTTCTTTGGAGATGAAGGCATAGTGGTGATAGGAGTTGCAGCGGTCGCCGCAATAGGTGTTGCAGATGGCGGTGATCTTGCTTTTGCTCTCGGCCAGGACGTCTTTGATCAGGTCCTGGCGCCGCGAATCCTGGGGTGTCAGACAGATAAAGTCGTAGGCGCCGCTGTCCCGCAGATACATGCTTAGGGTCTCGCGCGGCGTCAGGATCTTGCGCGGCGAGTAATATTTCGTGCAGGAGCTGACGTAGAGGAGGCTGTCGCCGTATTTGCGGCGCAGGAAATCTTCAAGGAGCTTGTTATTGAGGATGACGCCGTTCTTCACCCCGTATTTTTTAGAGGATGCGACAAGCCGCGCCACGGGGGCCAGGTTTTCCTCGTTCAATTCTTCCTGGCTGACGAACATGTTCGTGAACGCGATATAGAAAGGGATGCCGCCCTGGTTTGCCTCCGTGACGACCTTGTAAAAATTCGAAGAGATTTTCGAGAGCTGGCTTCTGGTCAGGTTGAAAAAGAGCCTGTTCCAGAGGAAAAAGCCGTCCAGGCCGTAATTGAACCGGCCGCCGTTCAAAGGGGAGTTCGGGACCCCTCCGAACATGACGATCTGGATGCCCTCAAGCCGGTTGAGCTTGACGAGATGCTCGACCGGGCTCGCATAGATCGGGACCTCTACCGTATATTTTTTATTCATACCCCCCCGTTTCTTTTCATAGTATAGCATGATACAAAAATGAGGCCAGAAACTATTCCCTTACATATCTTCAAAAGGAGGGGCATATGGTCATACCGGTTCCCCCTTTTTCGCCACCCGGCCCCATGTTAAAAAAAGACTGGATATAGGGTAGGGGGGTATGGTATACTCTCTTCTAGAGGAGGGGATATGAGTCAGCCGACAACCCATAAAGAGCAATTGCCGTTTTTACGGAAGATCGAAGGACAGATCCGCGGGATCCAGCGCATGATCGAGGACGAGAGGTATTGCGTGGATATCTTAAACCAGATCCATTCCGTCCTATCCGCCCTGGCCCGGGTGGAAGACAAGGTCCTGGAAAAACATTTTGAGAATTGCGTTCAAAGCGCCGTCGGTGGCAAATCGGCCGCCGAGAGAAAAAAGAAGCTCGATGAAGTCCTTGAGCTGATCAGCCGGTTCAGGAAGACATGATCGTGTCATGAAAAAAAAGCTCTTGTGGATATTCTGGGCAGATGTGGCGGCGGTGTTGGCGTGCGGCGCATCGGTCTATGCCAACGAGGGGCTTTTTTACAAAGAGGTCAACCTTGTGGGCGCTTATTCCAGCCGGGATGGCTGGATGGACAAGAGCCCGGAACAGGTCCTTTCCGTCGGCTTCGAGGATTACCGCAAGTTTTCGGGAGAATTCGGCGATTATCTGACGACCGACCTGCAGATGCGGTTTGTCTATGACAGCACGGGGAATGCGGGTGATGCCTGGGGGGTCCAGATACACAATGCGTGGTTGAGATACAGGCTGGGATCCGGGGTTTATGCGCGCCTGGGCCATTTCGATCCTGCCTTTGGGTTGGAACCGCAGGTGGATACGCACAGCACGCTTCTGCAGACCCTGGCGATCAAGGATATGGGGTTCAAGAAAGACTGGGGACTCGGGCTGGAAGGGTCTTTGGCGACGCTGGATTATAAGATGGCCCTTCAGCTTGGTTCGGGCATGGCCGTTTACAGGAAGGACGGGAGCTTTCTTTTGACGGCAAGGATCGGTACGCCGGAAACCGAGAACTTCCAATACGGGCTTTCTATTCTTTACGGGAACGTTTTGCAGGGCGGAGGAATGAATACTTTCCCCAGGGCCGGGCTGGCATCCGATGAAGCGGTTTTGGAAAAGAGGGTGGGTCTCGACAGTCAGTATCTTTTCGGACCTTATTTATTCAAGGCTGAGGCGGCTTATGGACAAAACGACCATAAGGATGTCGTGGGTTATTTAGGGGAGATCGATTATACGTTTCCCAAATACCAGAATTGCGAAATAGAGCTCCAGTTTCAGTCGTGGATCAACGATCTGGGGTCGAGGTCGTCCGACGATTCGACAGTGACGCTTGGTTTTTCCTATAAGATGAACCAGAGCACGACCCTGCGCACCGCCTTCTCGCACGATTTTCACATGACGGACCAGAAAGAGGAAGATAAGATCGTGTTGCAGTTATATTATTTCGGTCTTTAGAAAGGATGCCATGTTCCGGAGTGTTCTTGTTCTTTTGCTCTTCGCGAATCTCTGTGCGAACGCTTTTGCCGCGGTCGGCTGCAGCCTGAATGATCCCGACAGGGATGTCAAAAGACTTTTCCCGGAATCAACCGGTTATCGCACGACGTTCGTCACGATCAAAGAGGCGGGGGGCGAGGCATTGGAGAGGGACATCGAGGAGAAGCTGGGAGATAAGTTTGATACCGTCTATGAGAGTCTGGATGTGCCTTATGCGTATTATACCGTCCTGAAGGGAAAAGACGTTATCGGCCGTATCCACGGCGTTAACCAGAAGGGTCAATATGGAGGTTTGCAGTTGATTCTGGCGACGGATCTGGCCGGCAGGATTGTTGGGTTTTATTACCAGAAGATATCGTCGCCGGAGTCGGCGGTTTTCCGCAATAAGGCGTTTACCGATCTGTTCAAGGGCCTGAGCCTTGAGGATTTTTCAGCATACGATGTGAAAGAGGGGGCGGCCAATGAGGGGCGCGTCTCTAAGATACAAGATCCCAGCAAGGACAGCGGGGAAGATTTCAGGGCGACCTTGCGGGGGATCAAAAAGAACCTGATCCTCCTGGATGTATTTCTCCATACGCCTGAGAGCGGTCTTGGGAAAGAAGGGGGCAAATAAAATGAAGACTTTGTCTGGAGTATTGATTGTTTTTTTGTTGTCGGCTTTCGTTGTGTCTGCCGGCTATGCCAAGCCGCAACTCTACGGCGAGGCCATTTCCAACCGTCAGGTGACGGCCATCAAAGATATTCTCGCCGACCCTAAAGGTTATGCAGGCAAGCTGGTGACGATCGAAGGCGCCATCGCCAGCGAGTGTCCGACGGGTTGCTGGTTTTACGTCAAGGCCGCCGACGGGAGTGTGACCATCTATGTGGACATAGGCAAGGCGGGCTTGGCGATTCCTCCCTATCAGGGGAAGAAAGTGTTGGTGGAAGGTATAGTGGAGACAAAGGGGACGGAAGTGATGATCGAGGGGAGAGGGGTTGAGGTCCTATGACGTGGTTATCCGTCGCATTCAAGAACCTTGCAAGGAAGAAGGTGCGTTCTCTTCTGACGATCGGCGGCGTCGCTATCGCGGTGGCGGTCCTGGTAAGCCTGCTGGGGTTTGACGCCGGGTATCAGCGAGCCTTGACGGGCAACATCGACAAGATGGGCTATCAGGTTTTGGTGACGGCCAAGGGTTGTCCTTATGAAGCGGCAACGCTGATGCTTCAAGGCGGAGGCGGCCTGCGTTATATGGATGAGGCAATTTATGAGAAAATCGTCAAGGACCCTCGTGTCGAAAAAATAACGCCGCAGCTTGTGGCAACGGCGTTCGATAAAGAAAGGCAGGGCGGTCAGGGCGGCGTTGTTCTTTATATGGGGATTGATCCATCATATCTCGCTTTGAAGCCATGGGCTACGTTTAAAACAGGGGGATGGTTTTCGGGAGATGAGGCCGATGAAGCGATCATGGGATACGAAGTCGCGGAACTTGAGCAGCGCCTGCCGGGAGACCAGATCTTCATCCCCAACCTGAATAAAGTCCTGAAGGTGGTCGGTATTTTTAACCGGACCGGTACGCAGGATGACGGCGTGATCTTTTTGCCGCTCAGGACCGCCCAGAGGATATTCGGTTTGCCGGGCAAGCTCACGGGCATCGGCATCAAATTGAAAGATCTGGGCACGCTGGGAGATTTTGAAGAAGATCTTTATAATGAACCGGGAATCCAGGTCATCAGCATGGCGCAGGTGAAAGGGACTATTTTTAACCTCATCGCCTCTGCCCGGACGATGACCAATGCTGTGGCCCTGATTGCCGTTGTTATTGCGGTTATCGGTGTCATCAACACGATCCTGATGTCGGTTTTTGAGCGGACCAAGGAGATCGGCGTCATGAAGGCCATCGGCGCCTCGCGATTGGACATTTTCCGCATCATCTGGATGGAAACGACGCTTATTTGTTTGATCGGCGGCATCGCAGGCGACATGATGGCGATCGCCGGCACACATGCCGTTGAGTTCATCCTGAGGCGGGTCCTGCCGTATGCGCCTTCGGGACAACTGGTGTTCATTACCCTGCGGCTTTTGGGGATTTCTTTCATCGGCGCCGTGATCATGGGATTGATCGCCGGAATCTATCCGGCATTTCGTGCATCTTCGATGAGGCCTGTGGAGGCCATAAGGTTGGGAGATTGACCATGGACGATATTTTAATCAAGGCGGAGAATATATCCAAGGTTTACAGGCTTCCTGCGGAGGTGATCAGGGCCGTCAGGGACGTGGATCTGGAGATACGGGCCGGGGAATTTATCGCCATCATGGGGCCTTCCGGTTCGGGGAAGACCACGCTTTTGGATATCCTGGGCTGTCTGGACAGGATATCCAGCGGGAAACTTGGCATTTTAGGCAGGGATGTTTCCCGTCTCAAAGAGAGTTCTCTGGTCGGCATCCGGCGCGGGAATATGGGGTTCGTATTCCAGGATTTTTTACTGATCCCGACGTTGACAGCCCTGGAGAATGTGGAATTGCCTTTGCTTTTTGCAAGGTTGCCGTCAGGGCGTCGCAAGGCGATCGGCCTGCTGCAAAAAGTCGGCCTAGGGCACCGGATGGGGCATTTGCCCAAGCAGTTGTCGGGAGGAGAGAGGCAAAGGGTGGCGATTGCCCGGGCCTTGGTGACGTCGCCAAAGATACTTTTTGCGGATGAGCCAACGGGAAATCTGGACACCAAAAGCGGGGATCAGGTATTTCATATCTTAAAAGGACTCAATCAAAAAGACGGCTTGACCATTGTGTTGACGACCCATAATAACAAGCTTGGTTCCCAGGCCGGACGCCTCGTCTATCTCAAAGACGGTTCCGTCGTTCCCAGGGAAGAATCAAGCTTATATGCCTGAGGTCCGGCTTTTTCCCTGTCGACCGCCTGTCCCGGTCCGAGCAACTATCCGTGTCTGATGAAAGCCGCCCCTGTTGAGGCGGCTTTTGTATTCAGGGTTGCCTCATATCGTTACAAATAGCGAAAAAGCGTGATGGGCGCTCAGGATTTTAGTGGTATAATAAGATCCTAAAATCTTAAAAGGGGCGAGGGGTGTGGCAAACAGCTGGCCAAACTCGAAAAGCGACTTTCTCATGCGGGAGGGTCGTTTTTTTTGACGGGGTCTTCCCTGCGCCGCGGGCCGATGCAGAAAAGGAGAGTATATGAAAATGCGATGGTTGGGTGGTCCTGTTGCTTTGGCGTTGGTCCTTAATTTATTTTTCCTGGGGTCCTGTGGTGCCGCACCGCAAACAAAAGAAGCGCAGGATTTTACCTTGTCGACGCCTGAAGGCCGGACGGTTACCCTCTCCGAGTATAAAGGAAAGAAAAATGTCATTGTGATGTTTTGGAAGACGAGCGGTCTTTATTGTCCGTTCGAACTCAATAATCTTAAGGAGAGATATCCGGGGCTGCAAAAGGAGGGTTTTGAGGTCCTGGCTGTCGACAAGAAAGAGGCAGCTGCCAAAGTCGCGGGTTATGCCGAAAAGGAAGGCCTGCCTTTCCCCGTTCTTCTGGACGAGGACGGAAAGGTCTCGGACATTTATGATGTCGGCAGCGTTCCTGTGTTTTTGATCGTCAATAAAGAGGGCGCGATCACGTGGCGCGGGTACAGGTTTCCCGAAAGATATGCGGAATTAGCAGGGTCATAAGAACTGGTTTTTCAAAGAGGAGGGGACCGTGGTTTTATTTTCAAGAAAAACCGTTTTTGTTTTTCTTCTCGGCCTTCTTGTTTTCTCGTCATCTTGTCTTGTCAGCGAAGCCGTTGAAGGGCAACCCGCCAATCAAAAACTCACCATCGGGCTTGAAGGCGGCGGAGTTTATCAGCGCCGCGACAGTTATCATTTGATCCAGACTCAGGATGAGATCTTTGCGGCCGCTGCCGTCGGGACTCCCTTTGAACACGATGCCAATGCCTGGGGAGGCTTTGGGACGTTGATCTTTGGCTATGTCCTCGATGAAAAGTCCGGCCTTCAATTGAGCATTGGCGGCGCGGAGGTGGGAACGACCGATCTGTCGCAAGTGCCCGGCGGTTCTGTCGCCGCCGCGGGCAATCCGACGAATACCTCGCTTATGCCATTTCTTGACGCCAGTACGCACAGCGGCCAACAGGCGGTTGAGATCGGCGGCGACCAAAGCAATGCCAATGCCCTGGCGGACTTGAAGTTCACTTATAAATCGACGGATGTGGATGTTCAGCTGGATTTTATCCGGGAGATGAAAGAGGTGAAGGGGTGGGGTCTGGACGCCGTCCTGGGTGTAGCCTATGCCTATTTCGATCAGGAGGCATCTTTCTCGACAACAGGCGTGGATTATGATAACAGCAACCCGACGTACACGTATACGTCCGAGACGTTGCGCGATAACCTGGTCGGACTCAAGGCCGGGCTCAAAGGGGGTCACGGCTTGACCAAAGACCTGCGCCTGAATTGTTCGGTGAACGCCGGTTTTTATTACCGCATGACGAACTTCAAGGGACAGCAGAGTTTTGATAACGCCTCTCTGCCTTTTAGCGGGGTGCCGACGGATTACAGCATCGGTGTTTCCGATTCGGACAATAATTTCGTGCCGCGATTGCAGTTGAAGGTGGCGTTGGCGCAGACAGCGAAAACAAGATACTGCCTTGAAGTGTTTTATGCTTTTGACGGCTGGTGGAATATGACGTCGGTGGACAATCCGACGGTTCGCTATCAGGCTGCGGGTTCGGACGACCTTGTCGACCACGCCGCCAGGATCGTCGGCGACGATGCCGTTTTCCAGCACTATATCGGCCTCAAGCTGTCGTGGTAGCGCCTTCGGCTGTTGGCGCTGTTTTTTCATCCGCCTTCGCAGGAGACTATGGCCCAGGGTTATGGAAACATGCGAAAAACATGCTTCGGCGAGATGTCACTATATGTCCGTGGTCGGCTATCTGCGGATGATCTCTCCGAAGCCAAGCGCGTAAGCTGCTTGGCGAAGGAGGATCCATCAAGGTGCCGCGGATGACACTTGTGGGGTTCCATTTTCTTTTCCAACACCCCTTGAAAATCCGGCGCTTGTTGTGTTAGATTTTAGAGTGAAAGAAGATATCAGACAGGGGGAGAAACTACTAGAGGGCAGGCTTTGCCCGGTAATATTTACCAGATTTCTCCCCCTGTCCTTTTTTTGCCTTCCCGCCTCGCTTCCTGATATTTCCTAACCATTTTTTATTTAATGAGTTATGGGGTTTTTTGGCTGTACTTGCAGGCATGTTTTGACGGGTCGGGAATCGTCAAACGAGGCTCATGACGGAAAACCCGGGGTCCGCTCCTTCATTTTGAATTCATCTTTTTCGGGTGCCGTGATATAATACCGTCATGGAAATCCCGTCCTTGATCAGAAAGAACCTTTTCTGGGGCCTCCTGGGGTTGCTCGTCATTTCTTTTTTCGGCCGCAACAACTATAAGAGTGTCGGCGATATCGCGCCTGAAGTCCTTCGAGACCCCGTCCAGACGCCTCTGTTTGCATCTGCACCCGTTACCTTCAAGGCCAACGGCTATGTCTACGAGCTTGAACCGCTGTATCACTACGAGATCAGCGCCATGCTCGTCCACAAGCTTAATTACCGGACATTCACCATTTATAATTTCGACAAAGTCTTTCCTTTCGACCTCTGTCTTATCTGGGGAGAGAACCTTTCGAAAAAGTCGTACCGGGCGGGCACCTTGTCTTTCTCGCAGGACTGCCGGTTTTGTTGGGCGCAGTGGCGGGAACCCATCCCGTTCAATCTGACCCAGATTTCCAACAACCATCTTTTGATGAGCAACAGGAAGCTTGAGAGGATCGTCGGTTTCCTGGTCTACGGGGACCAGATCAAGATCACGGGAAAGCTGGTGAATGTTAAGGCCCGCAAGATCGGTTCCGGAGGCGATTGGGATGCGCCTTCCGAGGTCAGCTGGCACACGAGCACCTGTCGCACGGACGGCGGCGCCGGGGCCTGCGAGGTCATTTTTGTCGAAGATATCAGAATTCTCAAGGCCGCCAATGTTTTCTGGCGGTCGATTTTCTTGCTTAGTTTTGCCGGGCTCCTGGGGTTGATCGTCCTGAATCTTGTCCGGTTTTTTTCGACGGCCAGCCGTCCGCCGAAAATAGAATAATGCGCACAAAGGGGCATCCCGCCGGAGGCGGGATGAGGAGGTGGGTATGTGGCAGTTGTTGTATTGTTTTCCCGCGTTATATCTTTTCTCAGCCCTGAGTTTTATCATAGGTCTTTTTATCTACCTGAAGCCGGACA
>Ga0172375_10002724_pt1 | contig 27302 bp, 41 predicted proteins | sample LakKiv1m_FD_114537 | JGI IMG/M metagenome (GOLD analysis project Ga0172375, IMG submission 114537) | Freshwater microbial communities from Kabuno Bay, South-Kivu, Congo - kab_092012_11.1m | ecosystem: Environmental > Aquatic > Freshwater > Lake | place: Democratic Republic of the Congo...
AATAGGGTTACTTTTCTGCAAAACGGCAACGTCGGCATCGGGACGACGGGGCCGTTGGCGAAATTCCATGTAAAAGGGGACAGTTTAGTTGCCGCGGCAATTTTCCAGCGCGGCGTCGGCGGTCAACTGGCGCAAAACGGCATCGTTTTTAAAGACCAAGTCGGCAATACGGTTAGCGCGATTGGATCGGAAGGTGCCTCGACTAATGATTTGCAGATCGGCGCGACTTCAGGAATTCGTTTCTATACCAGCTCTGATTTAACTACACCGAATAATGAAAGAATGAGAATTAATACTGACGGCAACGTCGGGATTGGGACGACGGATCCGAATCAAAAACTTCAAGTTTTGGGCAATATACGAGTAGGTAGTGACAATGCCACGGGAGTAGTTGGCATCGGCGATATTGGCAGCGATAATTTTAACGTTGCAATGTTTCGTGGTGCTGCGAATACCGTTGGGGGTGGAAATTTCTTGAATCTTGGAGGATATGACGGTATCGCTTTTGCTACAGGTAATGCATATATAGGAAGTCAGACGGAATGGATGAGAATAACAAACGGTGGCAACGTCGGTATTGGGACGACGAATCCAGGAGTTAAGCTTGAAATTGACGCTTCAAGTGCACCGACATTAAGGTTTAATGCGACGGGCGCGAGTGGTGGGGCAGGGTCAATTCAGTTTTATAACACTGGGACACAACAGTGGAATTTGACGACTTTAGCAAGCTCAAACGATTTTGCTTTGTACAACAACGGTGGTTCTGGTGCGGGGTATAACTTAACGGTACTAAAAAGCAGCGGCAACGTCGGGATTGGGACGACTGATCCTGCTACCGAACTTGATATTAATGGTGTTACTACATTCAGAGATTATGTCGTTCCATACACCAAATATGCTGTTGATCTTGGCTCACTCCAATACAAATTCCGTGCTCTTCATGCCGCTGAGTTATGGGTTGAAACTCTGGTTGCACAAGACACCATTGCAACTCTTGGTGGAAGGATCATCATTGCACCAACGACGATGCTCGTTGTTGCTTTGGCTTCTGGCGACACTCACATCCATGTCAAGCATAATAATCTGGCGAGTGGTGATATTGTCTATATGGAAGCAAATGGACAATTGGAATTTATGTCTATTGATTCAGGTGCGACAGAGATTTCTGGCACAAACTATCAATACACGGTCACAAGAAATCTGGATGGGACCGGAGCGAATGACTGGGTAGAAGGTGATGCTGTTCTGAATACTGGAACTACTGGAGACGGTTTCATTGATATGTATAGCACTTCCGGCGTTTACGGGACCACTGTAGGACCAACAATTGTTGGCAATGTCAGGAGCCACATCCATTACAACGATTTTGCTCCATGCTGGGCCATTGGCAATCTCAACGGCTTGTACGGATATACTGCCGACACCTACGGGGCGGCGTTCGGGGACAATACCGCGGCCTGGATCAAGATAGATCCAACAAATGGCGTCAGGATTGGAAATGGATCATCTACTACAATTCAAGTAACTGCCGCCGGAGCTACAGCCATTACTGTCAACAATGGATCAAATATCGTTCTTAATAATGGTGGAGACATTTATTTTACTAAAATGACGGTCCCTACTTCTTGTACGGCCACCCTTGTTGCAACTGGGGACGGGAATGTTACGAATGGGGTACATCATTATAGGGTGGTATACGGTACCAGCAGGGGAACCTGTGATTTGGGGGATACTTCCCTGGGGGTAACTGTAGACGCGTCCCACAATAAGGTGGATTTGTCTAATATTCCCGTAGGAACGGTACCAGATGTGACTTTCAGAAGTATTTATAGAACAAAGGCTGGTGGAGGCTCTACGGGAACATTCTATTTCTTATATACAGTAGCAGACAACGTCACGACAACATACCAAGATAACACAGCAGACGCCAATCTTGGAGACGGCATCCAATATTCTGTTGGAAAAGAAGATACTACAAGGGGGACCATCTTTGTTGATTCAGTCGCATCCTTCTTATTAGGCAATCGCAATACTTTCCTTGGGCAAAGTGCTGGAACTCATTTGACCTATGGATATTACAATACCGCTATTGGAGTAGAGGCACTGCATCTAATAACTTTGGGGATTGGAAATACTGCGGTTGGGTACCAAACTGCTACAACAGCTACGACTGGATCGTATAACACGGCTGTCGGCATGACTTCTGGATTTTCTGCGACCTCGTCTTACAATACAACTATCGGTGCGAATTCTGGCAGCACCGGATCTTCCAATGTTTGTATTGGATATTATTCGGGACATGCTTTAGCTACTGGAAATAATTTAGTTATTGACAACCAGCATCGTCCCAGTACATGGGAACCTTACGATGTTCTTGCTTATGGTACATTCGCCGCAGAGCCGGATGATCAGCGATTAAGATTCAACGCCAGGGTTGCTGTTGGCGGAACAGAATCAAGATTGTGGTCGGAAGAGACGGACTTGGGATTGGTTGGAGATGACTCAGCAGGATGTGCGATACAGCAATTCGAGATGTACACATCTTCAGGCGGGGTGAAACTTGGAGGAATATACTTTAGAAATACGGCCAACGCATTAGGCGGAAATGGAGACATCCTTTCTTCTATCGAAGGGTGGACTGGTACGCATAGCCATGATGGCTCTTTGTATTTCAACACGAACGCCAACGGCATTGGACCGACGTGCAGGATGTGGATTACAGAAGGGGGCAGTGTTCTACCTGGAGCAGATAGCGTCTACAACTTGGGATTCACGAGTTACCTGTGGCATGAGATATATGCTTCCCATGGGACAATCAATACATCCGACGAAAGGATGAAAAAAGACATCGTTAACAGTGATCTTGGCTTGGATTTCATCAATTTGTTGAGGCCCGTCTCATACGTTTGGAAGTCTCATGGGCCGCATATACATACCAGAACTCACTATGGTCTGATAGCGCAGGAAGTGATGAAAATTGTTGGAGAAAAAGATTTTGGAGGTGTTATTTACGATCCTGAAAAGGATTGGTACGGCATGAGGTATGATGAATTTATCTCTCCGCTAATTAAATCCGTTCAAGAATTAACAAGGGTCTGTGAAAAGTTATGCTCAAAGATTGACATAACAATGGAAGAAGCAAGGAGGCTATAATGTCAAACCAGGAAATCCACATCAAATTTGTCCCAAAAGAAAAAATATATCCGTATTTTGGGTTCTGCCATTACGAGGACGGCAGAATTGAAATCCAGCAAGGCCTGTCAAAGTTCGAGGTCTGCTCTCTGCTCGTCCATGAATTCGGCCACTTGGATGATTCGGAAGACAATGAGGGATTCAAAGAGAAAGAATTGGAATCAATCGGCATGAGCATCTTTTATCCGATCATTGGTACCATTATGATCGCATTCAAGACGTTGTTCAACAAGGACAGGAGAGCCTTGTATTATAAACGAAACCAAGAACGGAGATGAAAAGGAGGAAGTCATGATTGGAAATTACGAAGAAATCAAAATTGCACAGGCGGCCGGGATGTTGACAATTGAGAAACCTGCAGTTGAAATTCGTGAACCTGTGCCAATCTCCCCTGCAGAAGCGCGGCTAATAATCACGCAGAAACGTTTCAGCCCTATTACGGGCCAGGAGATCGATCCAATTACTCAGACGATCTTCAAAAGAGATTTGGATAGAGAAAGGGAAAGCCTTTTGAATCAGAAGAGTTCAATAGACAGCAGAATTGCTACCATCGATGAATTACTTAGCCAATTCACAGGTACCTCTAATCCAGATATGGCCATCGATGAAAAATTATATTAAGAACTTCTGCCAGAAAGGATGCTCAACGTGACTGAATTGTTGAAGGCAATCTCTCCGATCCTGAGTGCTCTGAAAGATCCGCTTTTGATCTTGTTATTTCTTGTTGTAATTGGACAGTTTTATCTTATTCTTCTATGCTTCAAAGGTCAAGAGGCCAAGGATAAGATCATTGCCGACCTACGGGTTTGCCTCGACACTAATTTGGCGGAGCTGAATGAAACCACGGTAAAACTCGTGACTCTTGTTGAGTTCCTCGTCTACGGGAAGAAAGGAGGGCGGTGATGCTTGCAAAGATCAAGGCTTTGATGACGCATATAGAAGTGGAGTCTTGCATCAAAAACACAGCGGATGCCAGACAAAAGCAGCAAGAGGCAAGGCAACGCATTGACAAAATGATCGCAACCCTGAACGGAGAGGAAGAATGGTTCCTACAACGGCGATCTGCCACTGAAGGAGGACTGAAGAATGATTGATCTACATGACCCCACCGCTTGCATCTATAGTATGACCTTACTCGTCGCTTTGTATGGGGCTTTCCTTTTCTTATGGTGGTGGGAAAAGAAAGGAAGAGCGAGCGCGGTGTTCGCATACGTTACTTTCATGTTTATCGGAGAAATATTGGAATCCTCGTTGTCACTATATGCGAGATACCTATACTTCAAAGACAACCATGATGGGTATTACAATTTCGTTAACAGTTGGATTTGGCCTGGGAGGAAGATCATTACGTTAATCGCTTTCCTCTTGATAGTTGTGCACATGAGTTACAAGGTTTTCGTTCAAAAGAACGATGGCAATATTGATCGGTGATTCAGAGCCGGGAAAGGAGAACAACGATGTTTACTTTATTGAGCGGAATCTTTGGAGGGCTTTTGAGGATATTCCCCGAGATCCTCAAGGCATGGAACGCCAAACAGGAAATGAAGCACGAACTCGATATGCAGAAAGTGGCATACGATTTTCAGGTACTGAAAGGCAATCAAAAAATTGACGAAATTCAGACCCAAGGGCAAGCCGACTATAATGTTTCTGCCCTCGATACGTTGCGGGAGGCCATCAAGGGCCAAGACGCGCCATTACCGATGACCGGTAATAGGTTCATCGATTTTATGAGCGCCTTTGCGAACGTGATTAACAAATTGATTCGACCGATCATCACAATCCAATGGGTCGTTCTTTTGTACCCAGGGGTGATCATCACGACCTTCGTCATTCTGCTTCAACAGAATACCCCCGTGATCACTGCGCTCAATCAGGTCTTTGGAGAATCAGAAAAAGCACTGGTTGCCTTCATCGTTGACTTCTGGTTCATCGGCAGGGTTCTGGAAACTGGTCGATTAGGATTCGGAGCAAAGAAATGAACATTCCACAAAATGCCATCGATCTATGCACGACCTTCGAAGGATTCTTTTCCAAGCCATATCTCTGCCCTGCAAGAGTTCCGACAATCGGATATGGGACCACCAGGTATCCCAATGGGCAGGCGGTGACTCTGAAGGATCAGGCAATTACAAAAGATCGTGCCATTGAATTTATGAAGGTGGAACTGTCCCGCAATATGTTTGAGGTGGCGAGAACATGCCCAATCCTTTTGACGACAGATGAATATTGGTATGGTGCAATCATCGATTTTGTATATAACCTGGGAATTGGCAGACTCCAGACATCGACTCTCAGGAGGAGGATCAATGCTCAGTTATGGCAAGATGTGCCGTTTGAGCTGAATAAATGGGTGTATGCGAGCGGAAAGAAGTTGAACGGGCTCAATATACGGCGCCGGGCTGAAGCCGCTTACTATACACCTTATCCCACGCGGAAATCATTCTGAGTGTCTCGGCCCATTCAGGATGCGGCCCGCCGGAGCTTTCACTCCTTTCCTCCGGCGGGTTTTTATAAAAATTTTTTTTCTGAAAATCTTCAGTAAATTCAATCTGTTAAACAAGTCAGTCCAAAAAATCATCCTTTTCTGCAAAAAACATGGCAATAAGATGATCAGAGAAAAAAATATTTTCTGGTCTAAGTGGTTGATTTGCTTCATTTCTAAAAAAATCTTGAAAATTTCAGAAAAAAAAGCTTGATTTTTCAAAATAGATCATTATAATAGGAATCAAGATCAAAGATCATTGACAAACCAGAGCGGGACCAAGTGAAGGTAGAGATGCTCTGGAACGAGAGTCAGAAAGATGGAAAGACGGCTGCGCCGATCTAAGTAATCCGACCCTGATGGTGAAATCCTCCGAAGGATTCGACAGCCTTAACAGCCCGGCACAAGGATGAATAAATCATCGTGAACGGATAACCGAAGAGATACATCGATCCTTCAGAGAAACAGAGACAGCCAAGTGCTCGAGACGCCAGCAAGAAAACTGACGTTGAAAAATATACAAACAAAAAATGATCCTGTGGGGAGATTCTTCTGGAGTCTCTCCGGCGCTATAGAAAATAAGGATGGAAGAGCGCGGCAATCAAACTCGTTGATGAAAGGAGAACGACAATGGCGATGATGAAAAGATCAATGCTGAGACACAAGAATCTGGCGAAAGCGAAGCAGATAATTATTTCGGGTTTGGAACGAGATATTCAAAGGAACGGAATTAAGGTTGGCGTCACTCTCTGCAATCGGGATTTGGAATTCGGTGACCGAGTTGAAATGATTGAACGTCATAGTATGTGGAAAGCAGGACAGATCGTTGGACGGGTTGATCCTTTTATGAAATCGGTGAGTGTAAAGTGGGATAATGATCCCAGGCCGGTGGACATTTATTCAAACAGACTTCGGAAGATATGAAAGGAGAACGACAATGTTAAATAAAATGGAGAACGGAAGCGGAATCAAGATGACCCTGGTGATCGATGGAAATGCGATGAACTTCAACCTGGCGGTGATGGGTCGCAAGAGCTGGAGAGGGGAACTCGATTACGAATACGGATTTGTGAACGATGATTGCACCAAATACTTCAGGGCACCGTATACCGGTGGCAATACCGGATTTGGATGTAACAATTATGACATCAAGATAATTGATGCCGACTTCCTTGAGTCGTATCAGATTATCACGACCGACATTGATGCGATCAGAGCTCTTGCAGAGGCAGACGAAAAGGCAGCTAAGCAAACCAAAGAGGATTTTGATAATGCGCAAACCGAGAAAACAGCCAAGATCAATGCCCTCCCGAAGACTTTTGAGATCGGTATACCGATCATTGATGCAACTTTCGAATTCGCTCGCTCGGATGCAGAATACAGCGCGGCATACAGCAGCAAGGTGAAGGGTGGCGGCATCACGCTCCGAAAGAAAGGCGCTGATGATGATTACAGATGCTACATCTACATGGACAACTACACTACCAAAGATGGCAAGTTCTTGGTCAAAAGGTTCGCCGGAGATATGAAACACATTTTCGGAGATGCCGCTCTGCAGTTCGATCCGAAAGACCTTCTCACAGTACTGGTCAATCGCCAGAAAGAATTGACGGCAATGATTCGTAACATCAAATAAGGAGGACAGAGAAATGAATACAAACAAGAGAAAGAGGTTGGAGAAATTGGTCGGACAATTGGAGGAGATCCGGGACGTCATCGTTGAGATCAGAGACGAGGAGGTGACAAATGGATAAAGCGGGGCTTAAAAAAGTCAGAAGTGGGTGGAGAATGATTTCCAGTGCGAGGATTTTTTCTCACAATCGCAAGTCGTTCTATTTCCTAAAACTCTACAGACCCCGCGCGGAAGAAGCGGCGATTGCAAAGAGGATCGCGGAGAAGTATGGATTCGTTCCAACGCTGGAAAGGAAGATGGGGGTTTGGCCGTCTCCAAGAAATCTCACGAGAGAGGAGATGGCACTTTTCCCTGTGAATGTGGTTCTTAGGGTTCCTTATTGATGAATGTCGAAACCGAGTGATTGAAAGGACCACTCGGTAGTATCAATGCGGTTCCTTGATACCTGACGACAAACTAGCAGGCACCAGAACCAAAGGTTCTGACTCCTGAGGAGATCGAAAAGATCATCACATCTGTTGTGACAGAGATCATCGAAGATGGTGACGCGATTGTCAAGATCGTCACCATCGGCAAGAGATTGGCAGATCAAAAGATCAACAACATCGCAAATATCAACAAGGTGATTGATCTGCTCAAGGCGGAAGGCATAACCATAACGAGAGGAGTCGAGAAATGAAAGAGTTCAGATTGATTATGTATGATTGGAAAGAGCAGCCCGAGTGGGAAGATATCAGTGATGCGGCTGTGAACGGGTTCATATATTTTACGCCCGTAGATTCTTGTGGTGATCAGTATGCAATCGTGGTGACCAAGGTTGAGGTTACGGAAGACGAGGCGCAACAGATGTATGAAAAAGAACTGGAAAGAATATGTGGTAACTTATAATTGAATTGAGTGAAAGGAGACCGACATCATGGAAGGCATCGAAGAGTTGATTTGCGGGATCAAGAGCGCGTACAGCTTTTTCTATTGTGAGAGTCAAGAGATTCAGAAAACGGTTCAAGATATTCAAACCGGATTGACTGCTCACTTCACGCCAGAGAATGGCACCGAGTACAAAATCAAGGTGTGGGATTTTGAGACCAGAAAGGCAACCGGTGAGAGCGAGTTGTCCAACCCAGATGATATGATGACCCTGTTGGAAAACTTCCAAGATGGCATTGATCAGGTTCCTGCGAGAACGATCGTCATTGCGAAAAATTATAACTGGTTCTTGAATGATGAATACGGAAACTGCGACAAGGCGAAGGTGAGTTGGTTATTGAACCGGGTGGCAGCATTCTCCTCTCCAGATTATCGGAAGTGTTTGATCATCGTTGGCAACATTCCTTTCAACAAAGCCGTGCCAGAGATTTTGCAGAGAGACTTCGCACGAATCGAATTCGCACTTCCAGATGAAGCAGAGATCACGAACATTTACGATTTCATCGTTGATAGCACCAAGAGCAATCCGAAATTCATAGAGCCGGATGAAAAGGTGCGCCAGAGAATCATCGCCGGAGCGAAAGGTCTCACACGTTCAGAGATCATCAAAGTATTTTCGTACAGCATCGTCAAGAACAAAGGCGTCTTCGATCCCAAGACCGTTGAAGATATGAGAGGTGAGGAAATCAATTCCACTCCGGGACTTCGGATCGGGACGTATGACAAGAATCTGGACGACCTGAAGGGATATGACATTGCGAAAGAGATCGTGGCGGAATGGATCGATGACCCACGAGCAAAAGGGATTATGCTTCTCGGACCTGCCGGCGTTGGTAAGACACACTTCTGCCAGGCACTTGCCAGCCACTACAACCGATTGATCATTGAGTTGGAGTTCGCTCAGTTGATGGGTGATGGATTGGTTGGTCAAGCGGAGAAAGCGATGAAGAGGGCACTCGATGTTGTTGCAGCCAATGCCAATCCGGCGGCGCCAATCATCGTATTTGTCGATTAAGATTTGGTCGACATTAAACTCCGTGAATTGCTGGAACACCCTACCGAGTAATGTCGAGGGCAATCAGCAGCCAAGCCCTTAGCAGGGAAGGTTCAACGACTATGGCTTGCCAGTAGGTCTCAAGAGGGATCGAAGCGCGGAGCAACTTTGAGAATCCTCTTTTGCTATATTGAAAATTTTTATTGATTATACGGTTCATTATATAATATAATCGAAAAAATTTTCGATAGGAGGATATTATGAGAAGATGTGAATTGTGTAGCAATAAGCACATGGCAAAAGGTCTCTGCAATAAGCATTATTTGGAACGGTATAGACAGAATCCAGACTATAAGAAGAAAATGAAAGAATACCAAGCCCGATGGTTTCAAGAAAATAAAGACCTTCAAAATATGAAATTGAAAAGAGAGCAAAGATATTTTGAGGGGAAACGAGAAGAAGTATTGGAACGAGATGGTTATAAATGCACGGAATGCAATGCTTCTTCCCGTTTAGTGGTTCATCATAAAGATGGGTCAGGGCGAGGGTATAAATCAGAAACAAATAATGATCTGGATAATTTAGTGACCTTATGCAAGGCCTGCCATTTAGAAATTCACAGACCAGAATTTAACCGCAATGCATTCCAAAAAATAGGACTTTGGTCAAAAAAATATCTTTGCTGTATTGATTGCGGGACGAAAGAAAGAAAATATGGTGGTCTGGGGATGTGCGTAAATTGTTATGCAAGGTTTAGAAATTCTCAAAAAAGTTGATGATATAGTCTGATCTTATAGGAAACTATAAGAGATGCAACGGAATCGGTTGCATCGCAACATAAATGGAAATCGAAAAAGGTCTCGCCGGCACATCTGGGGCAGGCGGTTCTGGAATTCATGACGGGGGAACGACAGATCGATCCAATGCACAGTTCTTGAAATTCCTTTCCGATGCCAGACCGGAGGGCATCTATTTTGTCGCCTCTTGCAACGACATTGAAAAACTGCCGGCTGCTTACGTTAGAGCAGAGCGATGGGACACGGCTCCTATATTCGTCGACCTCCCTGATAAAACCGAGCAGATGGCTATCCTGCGGCATTATCAGGGTGTTTATAACATCAATGCTCAACCGTACGACATGATCGGATGGACTGGCGCCGAGATCAAGTCGTGGTGCAAGCTCGCCAAGAAGAAAATCGATCTGGGGAAGTCGCCGAACGATGCGGATGAATTGATCGTGGCGGTCTCCAAGACGATGGAAAAAGAAATCGCGCACCTACGCAAATGGAAAGATGGTCGAACGGTACCGGCTTCGAGAAAGAAGGCCATCGACATCCCCAGCAACGCAAAAAGAGGATTGGACATCTCATAAGGAGGAAAGGTTGGCCAGTTCATTGTACAACAGACGAAATCAAGGAGGTGTAAGATGTCTCACCTGGTAAAGATAGAATTGGAAATTACGGACGTATTGGCTCTGGAAAAAGCATGCCAGAGATTAGGATTGACATTTGTCAAGAATCAGAAAACATTCCAGTGGTGGGGTCGAGAACCAGCGCCTTGCGAATCGGCGATCAAGGTTCCCGGTGCAAGGTACGAGATCGGAGTGACCAAGAAAGATGGGAAGTATGAGCTCCAATGTGATTACTATGACCAGGCCATAGGCAAGAGCATCGGGCAGAAAGGCGGTCTTTTCAAGCAAGCCTACACGATTGAGAAAGCCAAGTGGGAGGCGATCAAAAAAGGGTACTCGGTCAGAGAATTACAAACCGCCAATGGCATTCAATTAAGGGTGGAGGTGAAGTGATGAAGGAAATCGTGCTCGATGTGACGATAGACGGAGAAATCAAGATTGAAACGATCGGGTTCAAAGGTTCCGGTTGTTTGAAAGAGGCGGAGTTCCTGGAGCGCGCTCTTGGCAAGGAGCTGAAACGTCAGCTTACACCGGCGTACTACCAGGTCGACCCCAACAAGATGAACAAAAAATATCTCAACCTTTGCGGATAGCAAGAAAGGAGCATGACGATGGTTATCAATGAAAACAATTTGTACAAAATGGGAGTTCTGGTCGCATTACATATGGGCGGATATGAGGGCCGGAAGAAACTTTCCAAGGAGCAACTGAAGGATTTGCCGACGGAGATCGTCAGAGGCGTGCATGACCTTTTTGACAAAGAGTTCAAAGAAAAACTCGCCAAGATTTGGGCACTCGATATGAGAGTCCGGGAATCGATCAGAGCAAATACGATCCCGTTTCCTGTCGATGGAGTTTACTTCCTCAAATCTGAGCAGATTGAGAAGGCCATCGAGTATTTGGAGCAAGAGAACGAAACGAGGAACACTTTGATTGCAGAGGCGGTCGAAGAGTACGAAAACGCCATCACAACATTCGCCGAAAAGTATCCGGAGTTCTACGACAAGGCCAAAGGATCGTATATCACCAAGGCACAGTTTCAGGATCGGTTCTACTTCCGTTACCAGTTCCTCAAGATCGCACCCCCGGATAAAGATTCTTTGTTGAGCCCGGCGGTTTACAAGAAAGAGATGGTAAAGTTCCGGGAATCGATCAACGACATGAAAGGTGAGGTTCTGGCGACCATCGCGCAAACGCTTCTTGAGTCGGCAAAGAAGTTGAAAGATCAATGCACCGATGGCAAACCGAATCAGAGGACGCTCAACAATCTGAATAAGTTCCTGACGCAGATTGACGAACTCTATTCCGACTTCATTGATCGCGACGACATCAAGAAAGCCATCGCCAATGTCAAAGCAACGGTGCTCGGGATTGATGCAGAGAGCTTACGTGGCGGTGATGATTTCAAGGACAGTTTCAAAAAGGCAATCACTGCCGCTGCGGAGGAGATCAAGGCGCTTCCGGATATTCCACTCAAGAGGGCGATTGAATTTTAACCAACCCCCTGACGAGCCCATGAAAGTTGGGCGAATCCGGCGCATAAACGCCGGATGGGACGAGATCGGAGGTGGAACCGTATGAGAATGTGGAATGTAAATCCGAGAATCCTATGCCGTAATCATCTACTCGGAGAACATCGGGAGTTACATATGTTAGTAGGATCGATTCAGAAAGGCATTGCATTGGACGGATATATTGAAAATGGCATGGTGGAAGTCCATTCGATCAAATCCCGTCACGAGGAGTTGGTTGCAGAGATGCTCCGCCGTGGATACGATCATCAATCGCCATTGCCTGAGTTCATCAATTTCCACGGAGGAATGGTGGATCCAGAGAGGTCACTTGCGGATCTGAAATCAAGATGTAAACTGTGCAAGATATGAAAGGAGGATAAGATGGTCGGGGCGAGAGTCAAGGCGGGGGATGGATCATTTACCAAGTGTTTTTCAAAAACTGGACTCCGTTTTTCACGCGCCCGCGAGAAAGCCAGGCGGAAAAGGCAGATGTTGCATAAACAAACCAAAGACACATACAAAAGAAAGGAGAAAGACTATGTTGCTTGAAGCGATCAAGATCGGAGGAGATGTGTTGGACGGGAAGTATCTGTTGGTTGAGGAACTGCCAATACCAATGGAGAAAAAGGACGACGCGATGGTCGTCGTGATCGGGTACAACGTTTATCAGGCGGATTTGGTGAAGGGCAAGACCACTCGTCTGGAGCCGGCAGAGATTGAAAAAATCCTCCCTGACATTCCGGGACGAGGAGCGACATGCCTGCTCGTCAGGGCGCTGCGTGGATTGCTGCCGCCTATGCCCGCCGATATGAAGGCGGCGGTCAATGGGAAGATCATCGTGCCACCTGGCGCAATGATGAATTGAGAAAATGCCCCGGGGGATGCAATTATGATCCCGGGCATTTATTTATAAAAAATATTTCTTGATTTTTTCAGAAAAGTTTTATATGATCGTTGAAAATTTAAAGGAGGCCAAAATGAAAATAATGACGGCAATGGGATGGTTCACTGGGGGAATCATAATGGGATTAATTATGGCGTATCTGACTATCGAATACCGGATGTGATCAGGAGAAAGGAGGGCAAACCATGCCGGTTCCAAAAAGATTTGTTCAGAGTGCCTACATCACTTTTGAGGCTCGCGACGCTCTGAATAGAGAGGCACAGAGGCAGAATCTTTTCCCTTCGACTCTGGCGTCTGAAATTCTGGAGAAGAAGGCGAAAGAGATCCTCAGAAAGGAGCAGAAAGATGACAAAGATCCTCAGGTTTAACGATCTGCCCGCTGTTCCCAACCTGACCTGTAGATATTGTGAACACTGGATTCATGCGGAGAAAATTGACTCAGAAACCAAAAGATGCCGAGCGGTAAGAAAGGAGATTCGCAGAAAAGATAGCTCTTGTGATCAATTCCAATTGCACGATGATTTCTGGTGTGATCGATGCGAGCAGGGATATACCATGGGAATCTGTATAGCCAGGCAAAAAAGATCATTTGAAAAATGTTATAATTGTAAACAAGGACGTCCACTTTGGGATTACATACAAGCAATCGAAAGGAGAAAAGGCTATGGGCAACAAGGAATTGCAAGACCCGATTGAAGGATGCAAGAGGTTATGGAAAGCGGTCGCAGAATTTGACGAGCGTGACTATCAGAATAATATGCCACCAAATTGCAAGCACGCCAACATTGAAGTCATCCGGGAAGCGCTTTTTCTCTCCAAAGAATCCTCAGGGGAAGGCGTGCCTTTCTACGAAGAAACACATTCCCAGACTCACTTTGCAACGGCTTCTCGTAACCCCGAGGATTTGTTGATCGAAAAGGAAGAGGAGGAGATCAAAAGAAGCACCTACCAAAACCTCTCTGACGAGGCGAGGCAAGTGATCAATCTGGTTCTGAATGTGCCGACAGAGATGGCCGGGTTGCTCCTCTCTCCGATACGAAAGCAGGTAAGCAAGGAGAAGTTGTACAAAATGATGGCGCGGCAGTGGAAAGATAAACGGTATGCCAAGAAAGTCATTGCAGAGTTGGAAAACTACGCCAGAACGATATAACGGAGGCCAGATGATCATCAAATTTGTTGATTCAATATTCTGCCAGGTCGAGCCAAGATCGGACTCCGTCTTGATTGAACCGTGTATGCAATACCCTTCCGAGCGATGGAAAGATGGCCCTTATCGCAAGGTAAAATCTGAACAGACGAGTTCAATGATCGACAAAAGGAGCGGGAAATTCCTCACGGGGTTGTTGCCAAGGGTGCTTCAATATTGCCGGTCCAACAACATACATGTGGACTATCAGCCTCCGTTGGACACCCTGAACCCTCAACCGCCCAGCCTGCCAGGAATTGTACTCCGGGATGATCAGATTCCACTGTTGCAAAAGGTCGATCAACATCGTAGAGGATTGCTTGTTGCCCCGCCAGGCATTGGCAAGACAGCTCTTTCAGGTGCCATCATATCTCAATACCCTGACTCGGTTGCTATCATGGTTGTCCATACCAATTCTCTTTTCACGCAGACCGTTGAGAACTTCCAGAAATGGTTCGGAGAGAAAGATGTCGGTGTCGTCGGTGACAGCATTTATAAGCCGAGCCGCATCAATGTGATCATGGTCAAGACTGCACATAATTTATGCGCTGTTGAGAACGGAAAATTCCTGAATCCCAATGGTGATGAATTCACGGACCTGTTGATGAAAGTGGGGGTGATGATTATTGATGAATCACATCACGCGGGTGAGATCAACGGTATGTATGCGGTGATTTGTAAATGTTGCCAGAATGCACAGGTCAAGATCGGGATGACTGCCACCCCAAACAAAAACAAAAGAAAAGCGTTGGTCTGTGAGGGGTTGCTCGGACCGATCATTGGTGAGTTGACAATGCAAGAAGGCATCGACCAGGGGTTGTTGGCAAAACCAAAGGTGAAATTGATTCCGGTTCCCTATAAGGAATCAATCAACAATAATTGGACATATGGTCCCACATACAAGATGGACGAGAAAACGAAGGAGAAGAAATTAGTCGCCAATGGTTTCTATCAGGATGGTATAATTTTGAACCGAGCCAGAAACAGATTGGTTGCGAAGGAGGCAGCGGCGAGAGTTGAGGCGGGGCAAACGGTTCTGATTATGATCACGGATGTTGTGAATGAACAGGGAAAGATGCTGCAAGAGATGGCAAGGGATCTGTATGGTCTTGATATAGCGGTTGCACAAGGTCCGACCGATTCTGCGGTAAGAGAGACTATCAAAAAGGCACTTCAAGCTCGAACTCAGAAATGTGTGATCTGCACGACGATCTGGCGAGAGGGTATCAACATTCCTTCTCTGGATTGCGTGATTTGGGCCTCTGGTGGAAAATCTGATATAGCAACGTTGCAGGGTCTTGGGCGAGGGTTGAGGACGACGGATGAAAAGAAAGAGTTCGTGATCGTTGATTTCCTTGACCCGTATAAGTATCTTGCCCAACACACAATTCAGAGATTGAGAATCTACGTGGAGAACGGATGCTTATGAAAAAACTATTTGGAATGGGAATCTTTTTGTTGGTTTTCACTTTGGGCACGATGGGATTTGCTCAAGAATATATCGCTCCGAAATATACCCTTATGTTCTCCAATCCATATCAGGTCGTAAAGCTATTTTCCTTGGAGAAGGAGACGAGAAAAGGGTACCTGGATGATGAAAAGAGTCAAGGCAAAATTCAGCAATTGCCGGAGGATACTATTGTCACAATTGTCGATGAATATGCACCTGAATCTCTGGTCAAAGTAAAAAGTGCAAAATATCGGTTTTGGATGTTTCGATTTTCCTTGACGGGTGTGAGATGATCGATTTCGAATTGATCGACACAAAACCTCTGCTCGAAAGCCTGGACATCGAGTTCAGTGATAGAGGGAAGAACGTTACAAAAGGATGGGTGAATATTACCTGTCCTTTTTGCGGTGATCACTCGAACCATTGCGGTATCAATCTGAACTCGAATATGTTCCACTGTTGGGCTTGTCAAGAGAAGGGCAATGTCATCCATCTGATTCATACCATCCGGGAAATCTCGTATCGCAAAACAGAACAAATTGCAGCTGGGTTCCTGCGGGACGTGTCAGAGATATGGCGAGAGAACGAAAACGTCCTCAGGACGGAGTCTGACAGGCAGAGCCGTACTTCAATCGTCTATCCCAAACCCCTTCTCGACTCGATCCCTGACCCTCACAGGCAATACCTGCTTTCAAGATCATTCGACCCCGATCTTCTCACCAAAAAGTATCACCTCAAATTCACCTATAATACTGGGGACTATCGATTCAGAATTGTGGCACCAATATTCTCCAGAGGACGTGCGGTATCATGGATTGCTACCGATGTTATCCGGGATGGTGGCATTCCATATATCAAGTGTCCTCTGGAGATGTCCATACTCTCCGCGAATGATTGTCTGTACAATATCGACTCTGTTGGAAAGACCGCAATCCTGGTCGAAGGGATAACAGATGTTTGGCGGTTGGGAAACGGGGCGGTAGCATCAATGACGAAATCGATCAACGCTCAGCAGATATTACAATTGCTCGATCATGGTGTGGAAAAGGTTTTTGTGATGTATGACTCAGATGCCAATGATCGTTCCAAGATTGCGGCAGGTAGACTTGCGTCGTCTTTTGAGGTATCAAGATTGGAGTTAGACTCTGGTGACCCGGCAGACCTTTCAATCAATGAAGTCAATGATTTACGAGCAGAAATTTTCGGATAAAAAATATCTTTTCTTTTTTGCTCGGTCTGATATTATCTTCTTGAGCTTGGCAGCTTGGGGTGATTGGTTACAATAGAGCGATTGAATGCAATGAAAGCCTCTTTAGCAGGAGGGGCGGATTGGTATTCTTTTCGTAATGACTTCGCTCGCTATTGTGACCCGATCATTACTTTGAGCTTGCCAAGCTGCCGATCCGTAACTCCTGCTAAAGAGGTTTTTCCATTTCTACCGGTGTAATGAAAGGATCAAAACAATGGATAATAAACATCTGTCAAATTTCATGGGAGGAGGATTTGCCCAGGTAAGTTGGAGAATGATCAAAGTGTTGGGCATCAAAGAAGCCTTGTTTATCGTCTGCCTCTGGGACCATCGCACCAGGTTGATCGAATCTGGTATAATCGGGGAGGATGATTATTTCTTTGTAACTCAAGAGGACATACAAGAAAAAACAACACTTCACACTCGACTTCAATATGACTTCCTACAAAAATTCATCGGTCTTGGTTTTATTCTGTCACAAAGACGAGGCGCTCCTCCTAAAAATTTCTACTACATTGATTCCATGAGGTTGTTGGAATATATTGATAATCAGTTACAAAATGTAATTCTCAGTTCAGACGAAAAGTCTGAACTGAATCAGACGAAAAGTCTGAACCATATATATAATACTGAAATTATAAATACTGAAACAAGATCCTCCAAAGAGGATCTTGGAGCTGAAGCTCCCTCCGTAACAAATTCTACAAAGATTTACAGACCACCAACCGATCCTTTCGTTCCTTATTCAGAAGTTGGAAAGTCATTATTCCTACATTGGAATTCTCTGGGAAAGCCAGTACAACATCATAGGATCGATTCCAAATCAAAGTCCTTTAAGGATGCCATGAGAGAGTTGGACAGGTTATTGAAAAAGCAATATACTGCATCACAGATAAAAGGCGCCATGGATAATTATCAATGGTTGCTTACGGAGGTCGGTAGTAAATTGGTCAGACCATCAAAAGGCAAGTCGAGCCTTGTAGGAGAGTGTGTGTCACTTATTGATTTCCTGGTGTTCCCGGAATACCTGCGATTACAAATCACAAAATTCAATCCTCCCGTCGCTGAAATTTCCTCGTGGTTCATTGAGTGCCTGAAGTCAAGAGATGAATTGCAACATAAATGGTTCCGGTTGATTAAAGATGAATACCCAAAGGTTACAAAAGAACTCAAGAGGTTGTGGGCAGATTATACTGACAAATCAGTTACAACGGTTGACGATGAAAATATCTTCCGTAATATTGCAAAGAAAGCCTATAATTACTTCGTTGGAATTCAGTACAAATATAACTGGGACATTGGGGAATCAAGCGTTGAGTCGAAACTACATTACATGTTCGAGTGCCTGCAGGCAGAAGGACAGGATTTCAGATTTATGAAGGCGATCTATCTTCTATCGGATAAGATGTACACGGAAAGATTGCCGATGCATTGGAATCGAATAGCGCTGTGTGAGACGGAATCATTGACGAGGTTTGACCCCAAGCAAGAAAGGGACGACAGAGAGCTGAGGGAATATAGGGAACATTTCGGAGTGAGTCAACATGGTACGAGAGCAGAGACTTTGGCAAGGATAGCGGCGGAGCAAAGTGTTTCAAAATAGAATTGGGGGTCCGGGATGGCCAGAATTTTGAGGTACAATGTTGACAATGATATTGAAAAGAGAATACTAACAGGACTGATTGTAAACGACGAATTCTGTACCAACATTCAAAAGATGATCAAGAAGCAGTACTTCCAGATCGATCATGTCAAGACAGTGGTAGGATGGGTTCAAGATTACTACAAGGCATACAAGAAGGCACCCGCAAAACAAATCCAGGACATCTTTGTCTCCGAGAAGGCATCATTGAAAGATGCCGACGCCGAATTGATCGGACGGTTCCTTTTGTCTCTTTCCCAGGCATACGAGGATGGGGGGTCGGCATTCAATTATGAATATCTGCTGGATCAATCCAGAGACTATTTCCGGGAGAGATCGTTGACGATGCTTGCAGAAAAAATTCAAGGTGAGCTCGCAAGAGGTAAGGTTGACCAGGCAGAGCTGGAGGTCAAGAACTTCTCACGAGTCGTGAAAGAATTGGGCACGTGGATCAATCCTTTTGAGAAGACCAATATCCATAAGCTATTCAGCACAACCGGCGATTATCTTTTGTCCCTGCCCGATGAACTTGGGACCCTTTCTGGTGATCTTGAGCGGGAGTGGTTGATTGCATTCATGGGGCCGATGAAAAGAGGCAAGTCGTGGATGCTTCAGGAATTCGCAATCCATGCCCTCTCTTGCAGATTGAAGGTCGTGTACTTCAGTCTGGAGATGGGGCAGCGAGCGATGTCAAAGAGGATCTACTCGCGGCTGACGGGGCTGGCGGAGAAAACAGGATTGCTCTCGTATCCCGTATTCGATTGCGAGAGGAACCAAGATAACACCTGCAAGCTCAGAGAGAGAGCGAGTGCCATCGGAGTCAAGGCGCCTGGTGAGGAGATACTCGAATACAAAAAAGTGCGTGGGTATAAGCCCTGTACATTTTGTCGTCCCGCCTTTGGAGAAAAGCCGAATAGCGATTACGTTCAGGCGGTATGGAAGATATGGCGAGAGCAGCGGGAGGAGATTGATTCCGCAAAGGTGATCAAGAAGGTTCGTGACTTCGAGCGCCTGTATGGATCCAATTTCAGGATCAAGTCGTATCCATCATTTACAGCGACGCTGGATGATATTGTTTCCGACCTTGATGATCTGTGGTACACGGAGGAATTCGTTCCGGATGTTATTTGCATCGACTCCCTTGACATCACAAGGCCCGAAGGAAGCGCCAATCTATCGGAGAGGGGGCAGATCGATTGGTCATGGAAAAGAGCAAAGGGGTTGGCTGGCGAGCGTCATGCCTTGGTGGCAACGGTTCTCCAGAGCAACCGGCCATCGATTACACAGAAGAGTATTCAGCAGGACAATGTCGGGGAGGATATCCGCAAACTCGCACATGTTGACATCATGTTCGGGTTGAATCAGACGCCGGCAGAGAAAGAAAAAGGGATCATGCGCATCAGCACAGTGGCACATCGGCATAGAGATTTTCAATTTGGAAAAGAGGTTATGGTATTGCAAGCATTGGACGTTGGTCAGCCTATCTTGGACACTCAATGGTCGATTACAAAAAAGGATGAAAAATAATTCTACAAAATTTTGGATGGTAACATATAATATCTACAACAGTGAGAGATGGAAGTGGTTTATCGCTGAAGATGCCTATAACGTAACGAAAGGAGAAAAAAGAGATGTTGAAGTCAATGGAAGAAATCAAGTTCAAGGAGTTGTCCGCGGCGGTGAAAGTGCTGAATGACAGCAAACTTCTCACCAAACAGATCGCTACCGTCGGCCAGACCAAAGATGCGATCGTTAACGCATTTGTGGCAGGAGTTCAATCCATACCCGATGATCAGGATGGAAACTGGACCGGTCCCGCAGAGGTTGCCGACTACTATGGAAGGATCGTGGTTCCCGACCCCCCGGCATCGGCTCCTCCAGCCGCAAAGGCAAAAGCAACAAAGCCTGCCTCCGCAAAGCCAGCACCGGCGCCCAAGCCCGCAAAGGCGCCCGCTGAGAAAAAGAAGGGCCGGATCGATGTGGCAGCAGACGTCCTCGCAGACCTGCAGGGCAAGAAGAGCATTCCGGATCTGGTCAAAGCAGTCGGAGAGGGATATGTCGCAGCCGGTGGGAATGACAACCCCATCGATACACGCACGTATCTGAAAATGGCCTTGACGGTGGCAGAGCGGTTGGGGGTCATCACCATCGATGGTGATGACGTGACCAAGTTGTAATTACACCCGAGCCACGATCGATGACCGGGGCATCAAATTCATGCCCCGGTCATATTATTCTGGAGGACCAATCAATGATTTCAATCTGTCGACGTTTTGAATTTCATGCGGCTCACCACCTGCCCAATCACGAAGGCAAATGTAAGAACATACATGGACACTCCTATATCTTGGAAGTAGGGATCACTGGTGACATTCGGACATCAGGACCAGAGTCGGGGATGATCATGGATTTCGGAGAACTCAAGGAGATCGTAACAAAAGAGATCCTGGACAAGGTTGATCATAAGGATCTGAACGAAATATGGGAAGTCCCCACGGCAGAGGTTATGGTTCAATCACTTTCTGGTTTGTTGACGTCAAGGCTGGCGCAGATTGGAATCATCCTCCATAGGGTCCGTCTTTATGAGACGAGTAATTCGTATGCTGAATGGGTGAGAACATGAGAGTGCACTCGATCTTTCAGAGCATCAATGGCGAGTGCACTCGATTCCATCAAGGATCGATTTGTACTTTTATACGGCTTGCCGGATGCAATCTGCGCTGCGGGTATTGCGATACCACGCATGCCCAGGAAGATGATTCTGGGAAAGAGATGAATCTGGATCGGATCGTTCTCCAGGTCAGAGAGTTGCAGAATGTTAATGTAACAATCACCGGTGGCGAACCTTTGTACCAAAAAGCGGAATTGAAAGAACTTGTGCAGGAGCTTCACTATCGTGAAAATCTGATTTCTATTGAAACCAACGGATCGTATCGAATACCATCCGGATTGGGATGGCCCGTTGATTGTTGGGTGGTAGATTGGAAAGGTCCGTCGTCTGGTATGAGAAACAAAATGAGCGTCGCCAATTTCAAGGATCTATGTGGCCGAGATTTCGTCAAGTTCGTGATCAAGGACTATGGCGATTTCAACGACGCGATGCATGCGGTTATTCGTATCCTCAAGCAATCTATCAATCATCCCAATTTTGCCTTTTCTCCAATGTGGAACCAGATCGACCATGCCGTGCTTGCAAAGTGGATGCTCGGGGAGCCGAGACTCAAAGAGTGCGGTGCGATATTCAATTTACAGATTCACAAAATCATCGCTGTTGAATAAGGAGGAAAAAGATGTGCGGAATCGCTGGTGCGTTCGTTCTTGACAGTGGCATGACATCCGCAGAGGTGCTGCACGAACTGGACCGCTATTTGCCCAAAGTTTTGATTAATACCAAAGCCAGAGGCAAGGATAGTTTCGGGGCAGTGATGTATCTGAAGGAAGGAGAAATCCTGATCAATAAAAAGGTGGGAGTCTTTGAAGAGGAAAAAGATTACCATATCCGTGAGTTGTTCAGTTTCTGTCGGGAGACCCCCATTTGTATTCTGTCCAATTTCAGGGCAGAACCAACGACGGAAAGAACCAAGGAAAAGTGTGACTTTAACATTCAGCCATTTGTGACTCATGGCGGATGTGCCGTTGCTCACAATGGGATCATTGCCAATGACAAAGAGATTCTCAAAGGCAATCGATTATCTCACGGCGGATACACGAACGGATTTGACGAAAACAAACATGGCAAGTTCATTGACTCCCATGCGTTCTTGGAACTCATGATGTCGGGAATGACTCAGGAGCAGCTGTTCCGAACGATCAAGGGGTCCTTTGCGGTGTCAATGGTCTATCCGAGCGGAGAGATGGTGCTGGGTCGCAACTATCGGGATCTGGCTTGGGTGATCAAGAATGGCATCTTGTATTTCTCCTCCAAGCCCCAGTATCTGAGTCACATTCCTGACGCGTCAGGAAATCGTCCGACGAGCATGCGTCCGTATTCGTATATCGTCCTTCGTCAAGGCATGCATTTGCCCATAGACACTCATACCATCGGCTATGATGATGGAGAGGTCGGGTCCAATGAAAAAGGAGTCGTCGTTTGCTCTGGTGGTCTTGATTCGACAACGGTTGCCACAGTGGCATGCAAAGAATGTTCGGAAGTTACGATCATGCATTTCCTTTACGGATGCCAGGCAGAAAAGAGAGAGACCGCCACGATCCTGAAAATCACCGAATACCTGCAGAAGATGTTTCCGGAGAAGAAAATCCAGCACGAGTTCGTGTCGATGTATCAGAAGTCCATGGGAGGATCGACTCTGACAGACCAATCGAGATTTGATCAGGTTGCAAAAGGCGACACCGGTGTGGAAACACATAATGAATGGGTGCCGGCGAGAAATCTGGTTTTCCTTTCCATGGCGGCTGCGTATTGTGATCGGTATCGATTCGGCAGGATTTACTTCGGCACCAATCTTGAGGAGTCTGGAGCATTCTGCCTTTTAAACAAAAAAGAAAATTTAGTCAGGCTGTGGAACAACAAGACAAAACTTCCATCCCAAGTTTCTGTTGGGGACACGCTGGTCTCTTATAATGAACAAGCAAAAAAAATAGAGAAAACAACCGTGATTAAAATTTCAGAAAGAGAGACATCGGAATATTATGAGTTTGCAGTAAATAGTGGACGTAAATGGCAGAAGAGCCATACCGTTTCTCAATGTGTTGTACGTGTTAAAAATAAATTCATGGACTCCCCAAAAAGAGTGGTAAAAACTGGGTATGAAATGCCTCCAAAAAACGAGAAAGATAAAATTTACTCCGCAACGGGAGAACACCCATTTTTTGTTAAGGGTAAGGGATTCGTACCCCTGCGTGATATCAATATTGGAGACACAATTATGAATCTGACTGACGCTATCCAACAAGATAAAGGGACTCATAACAATTATTTCAAAGACCTGTGTGGAGACCGTGCCATAATGAAAATACGAGAGGCTTTTGGCGGCATAAAAAATGGAGTGATAGTTACAAGCAAAACAAAAATAATAACTGAGGGCGAGGTTAAGGTTTATAATTTTACTTGCGAGCCAAATCACAATTATTTTCTGGGAACAAATGGCATGTTAACACATAATTGCGACAATACGACGGAGTTCTTTGATCGAATGGGAGAGGCGCTCCAGGTCGGGACAACCTCTCGACCGATCATCGTCAACCCGCTCGGCGATTTGATGAAGTCCGACATCGTCAGATTGGGTTTGGCGATCAAAGCGCCTCTGCACATGAGTTGGAGTTGTTATCACGGAAAAGAAGAAGAATGTTTTGCTACGTATCTGAAAGGTGACTTATCATTAACTCAGTGCTGCGGACCATGTCTTATGAAGGCGGTCGGATTTGAAATCAACGGCATTACGACAATCGATCAATATCAGAATTTGTATATGGAGGAGAGATGAAGGTACAATATACGGAAAAACAATTCAACGCAGACATGAAGATTCTTGCGGCGAAGATTGATCCCCACGAGTACTCGGGTATCTACGGAGTTCCAAGAGGCGGCGTCTATCCCGCCATTGCCTTGTCTGCTCTGACGGGATTGCCTTTGTCCCCTCGCCCGGTAGAGGGCACCCTGGTCGTTGATGATATTGTGGATACCGGAGCGACCAGATTGCGGTATACCATGAATGACTTTGCGTGCATTCATGTGAAAGACTACACCCCTCTCCATATCCATCCCCGTCTTTTCGTCGCCATCACTTCAGATTGGGTGGATTATTGGTGGGAGAAACGTCCTGAGGAGTCGCAAGAATCAATCCGGGATAATGTGGCGCGGCTGATTCAATATATCGGAGACAACCCCCTCAGGGAGGGATTGAAGGACACGCCCGCCAGAGTGATCAAGATACGACGAATTCTTTTGCGGGTATGATCCGAAGCGGATGCCAAAGATCACAGTTTTCCCGAATGGACAAGACGGCATCGTTTACAACGAGATGTTGATCGACAATGGTTATTTCTTTTCTTTCTGTGAGCATCACATGGTGCCCTTCTTCGGGGACTATTACTTCGCGTATATCCCCGACAAATTGATCGTAGGCGCCAGCAAGATTGCACGCGTGATCGACTATTACGCAGGCAGGCTCCAGGTGGCTGAAAGGCTTGTTAATGATGTTGTCGATTGTTTTGAGGAGATCCTCCAACCGCGGGGTCTGGTTCTCGTAATGAAAGCTCGACATCTCTGCAAAGAGATGCGTGGTATCAAGAAGGTCAACAGCCCATTTGAGGCGATTGCGGTCCGTGGTTGTTTCATGGACAATGATCGAGGGTGCAAAGACGAATTTCTTTCCAGAATCAGAAAGTGAGGAGGTGGCGACATGGGATTGCTACACGGAAGGACGGCGAGAGCAAACTTTTGCCCATACGCGATGGAGGCGATCAGAAGGATTGTATACAAGAACAAGGTGCTCAATGACGATAAACATTCGTTTGGGCTTGGAAATGCCGATGAATTTCCTCCGACATTCACGACCAGAGAATTCATGCCTTTGTTCCATGAAGTCCGTAATGAGAGATCGGACTCCGCCGATCTGAAGAGCAAAGATAAGACTGCGGCGAGTGATACTCTCACCACGTTGGTCAAATTGGGTGCCCTGAGGAGAATCTACGCAGGCAGGTATGCGGTTATCATCCACGGGGACAAAGAATGGGCGCCCATTGCAAAGAGATTCAACAAAAAGTATGATCAGGTAAAGAGAGGGGAGGCGTAGTGATGGCAGACAAAAAGATTTCCATATTCATTGATTCTGGCGCCTATTCGGCGCTGGTTCAGAAGAAGACGATCAATCTGGAGGAGTACATTGCGTTTATCAAAGAGAATGTTGACTTCATCGACATCTACGCAAATCTGGATGTGATCGGGGATCCCAAGGCAACCAAAAAGAACCAGTTGATCATGGAGGCTGCGGGGTTGAATCCGATCCCGTGCTACCACCATAATGAGGACGTGAAATATCTTGAATACTATTTGGAGAGGTACGAGTATATTTCTCTGGGTGGTCTCGTTGGCGCACCGACATCGGTTCTCATGACGTGGTTGGACTTTTGTTGGAATATCATCTGTGATCAGCCTTCCAGATTGCCCAAGTCGAGAGTCCACGGATTTGGGCTGACATCTCTGCGATTGATGCTCAGGTATCCGTGGTACTCAGTTGACAGTACAAGCTGGGTTCTCACAGGCAGATTTGGAGCCGTCTTCGTTCCTCATATCCAACAAGGCAAATGGGTCTACGACGAGAATTCATGGAAGGTGAATGTATCCAATCAATCGCCTTCCCAGAAAGAGGAAGGTCGCCATTTCTCGACTTTTGCTCCGGCGGAGAAAGATGTCATTCTTCAATACTTCCATGACAAGGGATTCGTGATCGGCAAGTCTCAATATCACGAGGAGAATCGCAACACCTACAAACCGAAAAAAGGCGAACGTTGGGTGATTGCCTCTCGCAAGCTCAAGCAGGATATGACGATTGTTGAGACAATCATTGAACCGGGACTCTGCAACGAATATAAGAAACGGGACGAGCTGAATATCATGTACTTCCTGGATTTGGAAAAGAGCATCGCTCCATACCCGTGGGCGTTTCACAAAGAGGTGGCAGAGGGATTCGGATTGCGATGAAAATCTATTTTGAAGGTCTCCCCGATCATATTAACAGCGGCATGAAAATGGAGTCGGTCGACAAGATACTCGGTGCCGCTGGTGCGTTCAGGCGATTGATTACATATCCCGTTCTTGTTAATACAGACAGCCAATTCTGGTTTCTGAAATTGACCAAGTCCAAGATGATAAGGAAAAAACATGAAAATCTACTTTGTGGGAGGCGGTGAGGGAGGTCCTTCGTCGTATTCCCTGACTCTCCTGGCGCTGGGTGTCGTCAATCGTATGTTCTCCTATTTCTATCATAAGACGGACTTCAAGGTAGGCGCAGGGTTCTGGTTCAAGGCGAAAAAGGAGGAGAAGTGAGAATCTATTTCGTTACCTTCCCCGAGGCCAAAACCGGGGAAACGCTATCATCCGTAGGCAATGTACAGCGGTTGCTTTCGTATTTCTTTGTAAAGCCAATGCCGGGATTCCTCAAGAAATACGTCCCGCTTCAAAACGAACTCATTAACAATAAGAAAGGATCTGAAAATGAAGATTGATCGACAGAAAATGCTGGATGGATTATCGATGCTGAAGCCGGGGCTTGCCAAAAAGGCGATCTTGGACCAGGGACAACACATTATTTTCACCGGGGATGCCATGGTCTCATACAACGACAAGTTGTGCATTTGGTATCCTTTTCAGACCGGTATTGAATGCTCTGTCCCCGCGGATGAACTTTACAAAATCCTTGGAAAGATCAATCAGTCGGAGATCGAGTTGACGTTTCTGAAAGGCAACCTGAGGATCAAGGGAGAGGATGTTGATGCGTCTTTGATCAGCATGGCGGTCGATACTCTTCTGCCGAAGATCAAGTCGTTGATATTCACGGACGTCCAACCGAAACTCAAGAAGGTTGATCCTTCGTTGCTTGCCGGAATGATTCTCTGCTCCTTCTCCGCATCGAAGGACGTGAGCGTGCCGAAGTTCGCCAGCGTTTTCGTCAAGGGAAAGAACGTATACTCAACAGATGATAAGAGGATCAGTCGGTACAAGATGGCAGCGAACGCAGGGCAGTTCCTTATTCC
>Ga0172375_10002726_pt1 | contig 27284 bp, 22 predicted proteins | sample LakKiv1m_FD_114537 | JGI IMG/M metagenome (GOLD analysis project Ga0172375, IMG submission 114537) | Freshwater microbial communities from Kabuno Bay, South-Kivu, Congo - kab_092012_11.1m | ecosystem: Environmental > Aquatic > Freshwater > Lake | place: Democratic Republic of the Congo...
CGTTACGATGGGGACTTGTATTTTGTATCGGAACTGCTGAGTGGCGAGAAGATAGAACTGAGGGCGACAGCAGACGGGAAATACCGTCTGCTGTATGGATTTCATCCTCTGGGAATACTTGATCTGCGCTCTCGCAGAATAGAACCTGAAACATGAAATACTGTTACCCATGTCCCCGGTTCATTTCGTTACCTATGTTTCGCTTGCACAAGAGTATGCGATCAGGGGTGAGGTAAAATCCAATAAATTGTGATCGGGATTTAATTATCAGATTGTTGGAGCAAACTGTACGCTTACTCCAACGACAGAACAATTCCGAATTTCAACTTTTGCGGGAATGACAGGTTTTTATCTATACCGCCAGTCGAAAACAATTCGCCTTTTTTTTCACTATTTCAATTGATTTCAACAGGCGATTGCGCTAGATTCCTTGCAACACGCTTCCCGCCGCAGTAAGGCGGAGCATCTACTTTCTCAAGAGGTAAACCAGATGCAGACCATGAAAGCCATTGTCAAAGCCAGGCGCGAATACGGTGCGGTCGAAATGATCACCAGACCCGTTCCCGAGCCTGGATTCGGAGAAGTGCTGCTTAAAAACAAAGCCGTTTCCATCTGCGGAACGGACGTGCATATCTATAAATGGGACGCCTGGAGCCAGGCGCACGTCAAGCCGCCTGCAATCATCGGGCACGAGTTCGCCGCCGAAGTAGCCGCCATCGGACCGGGTGTATCGCACGTCAAGGTCGGCGACTATGTTTCGGGCGAGGGTCATCTGGTATGCGGTTTCTGCTCGAACTGCCGCACCGGCAACGGGCATGTCTGCTTAAGCTGGAAGGGCATCGGCTACGACGTGGACGGCGCTTTCGCCGAATATTTCGTATTGCCGGAGCGTAACGTCTGGCACAACGACCCGGATCTGCCGCCGGAATTCGGCGCTATTCAGGATCCGCTCGGCAACGCCACGCACGCCGTTTTCAGAGCCGACTGTGTCACCAAGAACGTAGCTGTTTTCGGCTGCGGGCCGGTGGGTCTGCTGGCGGTGGCGGTGCTTAAGGCCATCGGCGCAGCCCAGATTTTCGCGGTCGAACACGGCAACCAGTACCGCATGGATCTGGCTAAACAGGTTGGAGCAACACACGTCATCAACGCCGCCGACGCTGACGTGGTGAAATTTCTTAAAGATCACACAGATGGCGCAGGCGTGGATGTGGCTATCGAAATCTCCGGTGCTCAGCAGGCCATCAGCAACGCCATCGACGCGGTGCGCATGGCCGGCGACGTGGTGCTTTTAGGCACGCCGGTCGAACCGACGCCCATCAACCTGGCCTCCAAGGTGGTCTTCCGCGCCATTTCCATTCACGGCATTACCGGACGGCGCGTCTGGGACACCTGGTTCCGCATGAAGGGCCTGCTTAAATCCGGCTGTCTGGATGTCGCACCTATCATCACACACAGCTTCACCTTCGACGATTTCCAGAAGGGCTTCGATGTCATGATGTCGGGCCAGTGCGGCAAGGTGGTACTGACCTTCTAAAAGAATGTAGCTGCTTTAAACTCAAAAAATCCGGAACACACAGGGTTCCGGATTTTTTTATTTATTGACTGCTGCTTTCAGAATTTATAGCCATTGTTTTTATAAGCACTCCATCGCAATTTTTTGACTTGCCGTCCGGCTGGAATAGAATCCTGTCTGAAGCAGGCAAACGGAAAGTTGGGAGCAGAATGTTGAAACCATCCGGAATAATCACGCTGTGCAGCGACTTCGGTTCTGCCATGGGTTATGTGGCCCAGATGAAGGGCGTCATTCTCAAGATCAATCCGCAGGCGCGGCTGGTGGATGTTGACCACAATATTCCGGCCCGGAATATTGCCTGCGCCGCACTGACACTCGAACACTCCGCGCCGTATTTCAGTCATGGCAGCGTGCATCTGGCAGTAGTAGATCCGGGGGTTGGCAGTTCGCGCCGTGCGATAATAATTGAAACCGACAGTGCGTATTTCGTCGGTCCGGACAACGGTCTTTTCGGCTTTATCAGAAACTCCGGACAGTTGCAGGCCCTATACGAAATAGACACCGCCAGAATCGCCCCTGCAGGCAACAGCGCTACTTTTCATGGCCGCGACATTTTCGCTCCGGCGGCAGCAAGGCTTTCGCTGGGTGAAGCGCCGCAGAACTTCGCCGGACTTTGCGCGGATTTTCCACAGGAAATGCAGACACCGGAAAACCGCGAGACTCCCGACAGCATCGAAGGCTGCATTCTCTGCTCCGATACTTTCGGCAACCTGCTGACTTCCATAACGCATGCAGAGCTTGACGGTTTGAGATCAAAGCACCCGCAAACCGCCTTGTGTCTGAAGTATAAAAACCTTGAGATTCCCCTGGTCGGAACATATTCCGATCTGCCGCAAGGTGCGTTTCTGGCTTATGTCGGCTCAGGCGGACAATTGGAAATCGCGATTAACGGCGGCAATGCCCGGCAGAAGAGCGGCGCCGCCGCCGGTGATAAAGTATTGCTGAAAACAAGGTAAGACTCGGCTGATCGCATGAATCCATGCGCGCGCTTCGCGCGCGCATTTGCAATTTAAAGCAGCGCTAAAACACTAACGACCGCTACTCCAATAAATCGCACCGGATTCTTCTGCGCCATTTTGGACGCAACGCAGCGACGGCGGATCAGACCGCGCAACTGTTTGAGGACTGTTCTTACAGTCCGAGTTTGCGCGGGCCCTTTGGCGTAAGTGGTGGCCGCAGGCCAGCGGTCAAAACGGGGCGCATCAGCGTCCTTTCTTTGGGGGACTTTCTTTGGACGCGCAAAGAAAGTCCCAATGCGCTCTTTAGCAGTGAGGATTATTTACATCCTGGAATCGCCAGTTTGCAGCAGTAAGATCTGCGCGCGCTTCGCGCGCGCATTCCAAACAGCTCGAAAGTGGCACTTCAATCTGAATAGACTGAGTGGATAAAAACCCGGAATGGCCTTTATTCTTCTTCTCCGCTGACGGCTTCTGTCACCAGGCGCACCAGCAGGTCGTTTAGATATTCGACTTCGTAATCTCCGACGGTCGGCTCCAGATGTTCACCGCCGATGCCGGAATCGCTGGTCAGGAATACATAGGTGCCGTTGGTGGCGATATCCATGAAGCGCAGCAGGAATTCGGTTTCCTTGTCAACGCCTGATGAGGCCAGCGGAATAATGCTGATACCTTTTTCGGCGGCTACGGCCACACTGTTCTGAATGTCGGCAACAATCGCAGTATCGTAGTGAGGTGGGGCGTCCAGCACCATAAACAGCAGACGGGCCACCGCCGAAGAGCTCCATTCGTGAGTAGAAACGGCATCGGCCAGGGCGTTGTGAACCGCCTCCGGATAATCACCGCCGCCGTCGGCACTCTGTGCATTAAGCTGACCCAGTACGGAATTCATGTCACTTGAAAAAGCATTGCTGCTGATTACATACTCGTCACCTTCATCGCGGTAGAAGTTGACGCTTACGCGAATGGTATAATTCTGGCCGATGTTTTCGCTGACCTGTTCTATCACATCGCCCAGTTCAGCCTGAAGATATTGCAGTTCATCGCTCATGGAGCCGGTAGTGTCGATATAGAACATCAGATCCATCACCGCCTCGCTATCGGTAGCAGTATCCATCTCTATTACCAGCGGTGAGGTTTCCAGTGGCAGAGTAACGGTTTCAACCTGCACGTCCTCACCCTTGCTGATGTTTAGAATAAGGCTGTCACGGGACAGGTCATCGAAAAGACCGACAAAGAGTTCAGCCCGACCTTTTGAATTGGTGCGGGCGCTGAATACAGGAGCCTGATCGGCATCGACCGCCGCCACCTGTGCATCGACTACAGGAACGCCGTTGTTGATAATATCAATGCTTACACGCCTGAAGGTGTAGAATTTCCAGTAGGCGGGCATTCCGCTCCAGTCTTCGGACTGAAAGAGATTCAGCCAGAAATCCCAGTTATTCAGATCGTTCCATTCTCCGGCGGTAAGCTGACCGGGTTCATAATTTTCTTCACCGTCTGCGTCTCCGTCAGCAGAACTTTCCCCTTCGCCTTCACCTGAATCTTCTCCGTCAGCCAATTCGCCTTCGCCCTCACTCTCTCCCTCGCCTTCACCTTCGCCTTCACCCTCGCCTTCGCCTTCGCCTTCGCCCTCGCCTTCGCTCTCACCTTCGCCTTCGCCCTCAGCAGCGTTCTCTGAGCCATCTTCTGAGTCTCCGGCAGTGCAGGACAGACCAGCAGATATTAAAAACATGGCCAGGATTATGATGTACAAATAAGGTTTCATTACTACTACCTCTCTGCTGCTTCTCTACTTACAACGCTGCTGCAATCCAGGCGAAAGAATCGCCATACTGCAGCACAGTCTGTATGCCATGAGCAGATAAATGCAACATACAATTCAAAAGTTATAATATCATAAAGCAGCAATGATTACCAGTTATTACAAGGGCAGGTCTGAAATAAATGCCACAAATAAAACCCGACGCAACGACAATAATGTCACACCAATCTCAACGAAAAACACAGGGAAGAGTTCATTGATAATCACGAGAGCCGCGCAACAATGGAATTGATTTTACATCTTGATTTCCGCAGATGTCGGGATATGATTATATGCAGTGATTTACTGACTGGAAAAAAACAAACTTTCAAATTATTCACGAGGCCAACATTATGCCTGAATGTGTCTGTTTGCCGGTTTGTCCGTTTTTCAATGATCGAATGGAAAATATGCCGGCCATGTCTTCCATATATAAACGCCGCTATTGTCTGGGTGACAGCACTTCGTGCGCCCGCTACATGATTTTCATAACACTGGGACGCGAAAAAGTTCCTGCCGACTTGAGCCCCGTCGATGTGGAGACAGCCGTTAAAATAGTTGAAAAAGGTTAGGCGTTCCTCAAAACCTCTTCTGAATTTCTCTTAACATGCCGCTGTCTATAACTTTTGATGCATTCATAAGCTTGTTTGAATGTCTGTAATGCTCTAACATTCTCATTGCCGACAATGGCTTATGTTGGTTGTATATTAACCTGCATCATGCAGCTATCTGGAGGAAAGATGCGTTATGAATTAAAAGCAATCAGGCTGTTTATTGTCATTGCCGCGCTGATGTTTTTCTGCGCCTGCGGAGGAGACGGCGACTCTGATGGAACTGATGGCGACATTGACAGCCCCGATGTCGATGTTTCCGGAGAATCCCCGGACAGCGACCTGACTGAAGACGGCGACAGCGTTGACGGCGATGAAATTGAAGACAGCCCTGTTGGTGACGACGACCCAGCAGACGGCGACACTGAGATCAGCCCGCAGTGCGCCGAACCCATCGCCGAGCGCATCGTGGAAATGGCCGCCGATGAGACTTTCTTCGTCGGTCCATACCTGCAGCAGCCCATGCCGGATTCCATCATCGTCAAATGGCACACGGATGCGGAGACCGACGGCAAAGTGCTGTATGGCGAAACTGAAGAATTAGGCAGCGAAGCTGCGCAGGAAGGCACGGCTGTAATACACGAAGTAAAACTGAGCGGCCTTAAAACCGGTACGCGTTATTTCTACAAAGTGCAGTCCGGCGAAACAATCTCAGCCATTCATCATTTCTACACCGCACCGGCAGATGGCGAAGCTTTCCGCTTTACCGTCTGGGGCGACGATCAGAACGCTCCGGAAACTTTCAGCCAGATCACGGCGCAGATGGCCGGTTTCAATCCCTGGTTTATTCTGGGCGTGGGCGATGTAGTGCAGAACGGCAGCCAGGAGCAGCAATGGCCCGAGCAGTTTTTCAATCCGGCCCGCGCGCTGATGCACGAAACGGCCTTTTACAGCGCCGTCGGCAGCCATGAGGAAGACGCCGACGTCATGTACGACTATTATTCCTTCCCGAGCGCGAACGGCAAGCCGGAATGGGAAACCATGTACAGCTTCACCTACGGCAACGCCTTCTTCCTGGTAATAAACACCTACACCATGTATTTCCCCATCGGAGATATTGAGAACGATATTTCTCTGTGGATACGCGAGCAACTGGCTTCGGAGGCCGCGCAGAAAGCCACATGGCGTTTTGCTCTGGCGCACGAACCGGGCTACTCCGAAGCCTGGAGTCCCGGCACCTGCTGGTTCGACGGCAACGAGCAGATCCGCGGCTGGTTCATTCCGCTTTTAGCCGAGAATAATTTCCATGTTCTTTTCAGCGGGCATACACATGGCTACGAGCGCGGCATGGCGAACGGCGTCGCTACAATTATCACCGGCGGCGGTGGCGGCAGCCTGGATGCCTGGTGCCGCGACCTGCCGGAGACCTCAGTGGTTTATTACAATCATCATCATCTGGTGGTCGACGCCGCTTGCGACAGGCTTAAAATCGGCGCCTATAATCTGGAAGGTGAAAAGTTCGACTGGCTGGAAATCGAAGCCGATAATCCGGGCGTCTTCTCCGACGAAGGCCCTGTCGAAGATCTGCCCGACCCGCCCATAAACACCGACTCGCCTACATTGACAGACGGTGACACAGAGACGGAACCGGAATCCAGTGAAGAATAGAGGCAGCAAGTGCTTCTGTTGGGACGGGAGTCCAGAATGGATTAGGACTGCTGCAGTGGTTACTAAAGCAGTGATGAGCCACTGAGTCGTCCCCAGTTTGGTGAAATGTATTTTATTATTCCGGCAAGTTATCATATTTACCTCCGCCAGCACTGAGGAGGCGCGTTAAAGCGCCGTCTCGAAGTGCAAGGCGTCTGTTTCCCTCATGCTTCGAGACGAAAATCTGCGATTTTCTCCTCAGCAATTTCGGGAAACAGACGCCATGGAAAAACGGGAACTACTCAGGATGAGCCATTCCGTCAGCAGGAAAGATCTTGAAAAAAATTCTTTTCTGGTTCAGAATAAATGCAAGTGCAGAGCAGTAACGATAAGAAAAAAGAAAAGGAAATTTATCATGGCATGGCATTTTGTAGCGCCTATGCGGTGCCGGATGGTGTCGCTGGAAGTACAGGACGGCCAGCCGGTGGAGGAAGGTCAGGTTCTGGCGGTTTTTGAGGACTGCCGTGGACTTCTGATGCAAACCACCATTAAATCGCCGCGTAAAGGCCGGTTCCGCCTCATGGATGCTCTACCCGGCGACAGCGTGGAAGCCGGAACACAGGTTTTCGGAGTGGAATAATCAAAGCGCCTGCAATCAAGCAGGGCACGTATTAAAGCCGACAGGTTTACCGGGGGAACAGCAGAGAAAAGACAGACACCTGTTTTCATGTGACACTGGGGGTGCATTATTTTTCTTGCAAACCCGATACTCATATGCTTAATATCATTTCATCTGTGAGGGATTATATTCAAAATATGCAAACAACAAGTCGTGACATCAATCTGCGTCTGATTGAAGCGGCATTTGCCGGTGACATCAGTGAAGCCAGACGGCTGATAGCCGAAGGCGCCGACATGAACGCGCGCGATGCGGAGGGCTGGTCGGCCTTTCTGTATGCAGTAGACAGTCAGGACCTCAATCTTGTAGAGCTCATGCTTGAGAACGGAGCCGAAATCCGTTCACGCGGGCCGGGCGGCATGCCTCTTATTTCGCAGGCCATAATCGGACCGGGCATCTTTGACGAGCCGGAAAGCTGGCGCAATGAGCTTTCAAGCGAGACTACCCGGCTTGCAGTGGTGCAGAAGCTCATCTTTCAGGGTGCAGGGCTGGAGGAGCGCGACTTTTCGGGTGCCACAGCGCTGCATCATACCGCCATGCACGGCTACTCGCAGATAGCCCGCCTGCTGCTGCGTCACGGTGCCGACCCCAACGCGCTGGGCATGAGCGGCGTTTTAGGTCAGGCCTTTCCGGTTACTCCGCTTTGGGTAGCGCTCAGACGCGAACATTACGCCACCGCCGATATAATCCGCCTCAACGGCGGTTACTGCCTCAAGCCCATGCGCTGAAGTTGCAGCGGAAATGGAGTTGTGTCTGCAAAGCCTGCTGTGCGAAAGCGGACAGGATGAAATTCTGCGCGAAGGTGAAAAGTCAACACTGCGTATATTCCGTTTCGACGGCAGAGAAAAATCGCTGAAAACCGCTCTCAGGCTTAATACGGAATGTTCCGCCGATCTGGAATTCGGTGTTCCCGACAAACTGCGCAAGGGCGGGGAGTAAAACGGCTGTGTGTTTTCATTGAAATGATTTTATGCCTGAACCTGATTTTACGCTTGCCTGCCGAACTGCTCTGCCTGTATTCTTATTGCAGAAATAAAAGTAATATTAACTGGCTATCAACTGAACATGTGAAAGATGCAGACCATGAAGAGAACGCCGGTGATTTTATACCTGCTGGCAATACTGATGCTTCTTCTTCTTTGTGCCTGCAACGAAGACAACACGGAATGTCCCTGCGACGGCGATAGCGACGCGCTTGAAGCAGAATCCGAAACTGAAAGCTCCGCTGAAAACGACAATGAGCTGGTGCAGGACCCACTGTGCTATTCCAGGGCGGAAGCGGAAATCAGCGGAGACTTTTCAGATTTTGAAGATGCCTGTTTACTGGAAAATAATGGTATGTATGTTTGCTGCGCTCGAGGGGCCGCTTTTCTTAATGGAAATGGAGAGCCAGACGGCGGCTTCCATTTCTGCGAAGAGAGTGACTGTGGAAGTGCTCTTGATCTGTTTTATGCTTGGCCGGGCCCGGGCTTCGGTCTGGTTTCAGCCAACGGCAGCGGCAATATTCCCACTGGATGGAGTGGTGCCGATTGCGAGGGAGACCCTGAAATCGTCTGGACTGATGAAACCAAGGCCGCCATTGCCGACCGTACACTCAGAGACACGGATTGCGCCACTATTACAGACGCTTTTACCTGCGCCACTACACACAACCCGCCCGCACACTGTGCCATGATAATAGGCTGGCCGCTGATCTTTGACGGAAATGAGTGTCAGGTGGATAGCGGCAGTTGTTCAGGCATAAAAGGAGCTCTTTTTATAGGTTGTCGTCAGGAATATGAACCAGGCGCTTATCACAGGCTGGGCTTGCAGTATGATACAGAGGGATTGGTGGAGTGGGAGGAGTGGGTGGTCGGTGCGATTCGTAATAAAGAAAGCAATGAGTGTGTCGGATATGATGGTCTTGACACAGATATTCCACCCGGCTGGGAACTGGATAATTGCGAAGAAATCTGTACTGCGAAATGAAAATCAGCCCCGGCACATTCTCTTATTGAATTGTCAGGGCGGTCTTTCTGTGCTATAAATTCCCAGATGTGAATTTTTATCTTCTGGAAGGAAGACCGTATGCCCATAATCATTTCTCCGTCCATACTCTCGGCTGATTTTGCCCGCATGGGCGATGAAGTACGCGCCATTGAAGAAGCCGGAGCCGACTGGGTTCACATCGACGTTATGGACGGCCATTTCGTACCGAATATCACCATAGGGCCGGTTATGGTGGAAGCCATATCAAGGCATACCGGGCTTTTCAAAGACGTGCATCTGATGATAGACAACCCCGACCGTCACATCGACGCCTTCGCCAAAGCCGGAGCCGATCTGATCTGCGTACATGCCGAGACTACGCCTTATCTGGGAGACACCCTGCGCCGCATCCGCAGCCATGGCTGCAAAACGGCGGTGGCCGTAAACCCATCAACGCCCATCGACGCCTTTATGGATGTCATCGCCGGCGTTCACATGGTGCTGGTAATGTCAGTCAATCCGGGCTTCTCCGGTCAGGGTTTCATGCCGGAAACAGTGGAGAAGGTGCGTGAAGTCGCCAAAGCTGTCCGCTGGCGTGGCCTGGAAACTCTTATTCAGGTGGACGGCGGCATCAATCGCGAGACCATCAAACAGATGGCGGCGGCGGGGGCACGGGTGTTTGTGGCCGGAAACGCCGTGTTCAAATCGGATGACTATAAAAGCGCGATTGAGAGTCTGAGAATTTCGGCTCAGGAGGCTATCGGGGGATAATCTCTCTGATTCTAACGCCTTTTTTTCAATGATATTCGCTGTCGGAAGATGTAGAAAAAAGTTCTCAATGTCTTCCGGAACTGTTTTATGATAAGTGGAAACGTGTTTGTATGCCCGTTAAAAAAGACCAGCAGAAATCAATACGTAAAAACTCCGCCAAAATCGATTTGATTCTGGTCGGAACCATAACCTTTGTGGTTTTCCTGGGCAGTCTTCTTCTGGACATTCTGGCTGTCATCGAAATTCCCAAATTCCCAGATGCCACCCTTCACCCGGTGCAGTTCATCCCGGCTTTTTCGGTTCTGACACTGGGGCTGGCCTGGTATTCAATGCGGCGCGTACGCGAGCTTTCCTCTCAAACCTTTACGCGAGAGGAAATCGAAGCCGAACTGCTCGAAAAAGAACGGCGCCTGCAGAGCATCCTCGACGCCGTGCCGGACTTCGTCTACGAGCATGCCCTGGACGGCACTCTGCAGTTCATCAACCAGTCCACCCGCCGCGTTTTAGGCTGGCGTCAGGAACATCTGGGAAAAATCCGCGTGCAGGATCTGATGGATGAGGATTCACGCGAAAAGGCCTCTGTAGTCTTCGAGGAAATCGCCCGTACACGTCGCATGAAAGCCTTGAACGACGATCCGGTTTTTAAATTGCGCAAGTATCTTGGTGATATTGTCACGGTCGAGGCCAACGGCGTGTTGCTTACTCACGGCCTGGGTGAAAAACCCACTATTCTTACGGTTGCGCGTGACATCTCCGAACGCATGGCAGTCGAAGCGGAGTTGCAGGCTTCGCAGCAGCAACAGAAGGCTCTTCTGGACGGTATCCCGGATATGGCCTGGCTCAAAGACCTTAAAAGTCGCTTTATCGCCGTAAACCGGCCTTTCGCCGAAGCCAGCGGTTTCAGCCAGAAATATCTGCAGGGCAAGACTGATCTCGACATCTGGCCGCGCAACCTGGCCGAAAACTATATTCTGGATGATGAAGAAGTCATCATGACCGGTCATTCCAAACGGTCAGAAGACCCCATGATAAAGGCCGACGGTTCACACGCCTGGATTGAAACCATCCGCGTTCCCATCATGGATACGGAAGGGCGCGTTATTGGAACTTCGGGCGTGGGCCGTGATATCACCGAGCGTAAATTCGCCGAGCAGGAACTCATGCGCTACCAGGATCAGTTGCGCCAACTGGCCAGCGAACTGACCCTGGCTGAAGAGCGCGAACGGCGCAGCATCGCCGTGGAACTGCACGACCAGATCGGTCAGATGCTGGCCGTTTCCAAAATAAGGATGGGAAATCTGCATCTGCAGCTTAAAGAAAGCGAGCACGAGGAACAGGCACAGGAAATCCTCGAAATGATTGACGAAATAATCACCGACGTGCGCACTCTTACCTTCGAACTTTCGTCTCTGGTTCTCTATCAGGGCGGTCTGGGCGCGGCCATCCGCGAATTGTGCAACAAAACGCTGGCACCTTACGGTATCGAATTTCAGACCGACGACAGCGAATATGAGAGAGCCATTTCTCAGGACAGTCAGATCATTCTGTATCAGGTTACGCGCGAACTTCTGCACAATGTTCTGAAGCACGCCCGGGCCAGTAAAGTCACAATAAAACTTGCTTCTTCCGACAAAGCAATTACACTTTCTGTTAAGGACAACGGCATTGGTGTTGATCCCAAGATTATTCAAAAGCATCTCAGAGGTCGTGGAAATCTGGGACTTTTCAGCATCAAGGAACGTATCGGTCTTTTAGGGGGGGATTTCAACATAGAGTCCGAACCGGGTCAGGGTATGCTGGCATTGGCCATCATTCCTATCCGTTAGGCAACCAGATTCAAAAGGGAGAATCCGGCAATGTTATTGAAACTCCTCCTGGCGGATGATCACGCCATTCTGAGGGAAGGCTTAAAGGGTCTGATTCAGGCACACCCCGATATGCAGGTGGTGGCTGAAGCCGCGACCGGTCGAGAAGCTGTGCGCATGGCGCGACGCGAAAGACCGGACGTGGTAGTCATGGATATTTCCATGCCGGACATGAACGGCATCGACGCCACCCGCGAAATCAAGGAATTTTTCCCCGAATGCAAAATCATAGTGCTGTCGATGCACTCCGAGGAGCATTTCATAACTCAGGCCATTCAGGCCGGAGCCGCAGGGTATCTGCTTAAGAACAGCGTCTTTGAAGAATTCATCGGAGCGGTGCGCACCGTAGCCGCCGACAAGGCCTATTTTTCACCGGCAGTGGCCACCACTATAGTCGGCTATGTCAAAAAGGCTCCAACTGTCGAAAGCGTCGGACCCTCAAGCGAACTTACACCGCGTGAGCGTCAGGTGCTGCAGCTTATCGCCGAGGGCAAGCGCACCAAAGACATCGCTGGAGATCTGGGTATCGGCGTGAAAACCATCGAAGGCTGCCGTACTGCGATAATGAACAAGCTTAACCTGCATACGGTAGCGGAACTGACCAAATACGCCATCCGCAATGGCATAACTTCTATTAATTATTGAAAAATCAGCGATATTGAGACCATATGGGGCCGGAGTGCAAATCCGGCCCCTGGTTTATAAAAAGAATGCGCACCCTCTGGGTGCGCATTCTTTTATAATGCTATTCTGCTCGTGTTGTTTAGAAGAAAACCTGCAGCGAGGTTTCGACCATGTACTGCATTTCATTGGCTTTACGGTCGTAAGTGTTGACGAAAACACCGGCAGCTTTGCCGGGAGCCAGGAAGGCTCCGATGAGATGCGCCGAGAGAACTTTTTTGTAGCGGAACTCCAGATCAATGTCGGTCTCGATGCCCGCCAGTGTTGCACCCATGGCGTTGTCTTTTTCAAGCGCGAATGCCATACCGAAAATCAGGGCCGGAACAAATATGTCCTTTATGTTGTAACTGAAGGCAATGTCGCTTAAGGAGTAACCCGGGCGCACCACATAGAACTGTCCGCGCTGGACGCTTACAGCTTCATCGATGTTGCCGCCGCGGTCGCGGATTTCGTCTTCAGAAAGCATGATGGTGCGGCTGCGAGCTTTGCCCGAATAATAGAAGCCGCCGTTGTGTTTGTTGCGATCCTTGTTGTCATCGGGCGAAAGCACCAGTTGGTTGAACTGGAATCCGAAACCTTTATACAGCAGATCAGCCCAGCCCTGCAGCGCCCATGCAACGGTGGTTTCATCCGAGAAGGCGCCGCCGTTTCTGGTATTGCCGGCCTGGAAAACAAAATCCAGGCCGAAGTCGATGATTTCGTAATCGGCTTTTACGGAGTACATCGGAGCGAAAATGCTGGTGGTCTGATCAACGATCTGATCGTCATAGAGGCCGTAGAAGGAAATGCTGTTCATCCAGTTCCAGGCCGGGACATCCACGCGCAATCCATAAACCAGAGTGTCGTGCTTGAAGTTGTTCTCGTTGAGCGTGATGCCTTCATAAGTCTGATCCGGTAACTGGCCGACCGACAGTGTGAACTTGGCCCATTTGGGATCGCTAATTATGGAGGCTGCACCCAGCCAGTGACCCAGGAAGAGGCCGGATGGATCGTAGAACTTCTGATAACCGACTTTGAATCCGATAAGGTCGTTGACAAAATGTCCTTCGGCGTAAATTTCGCGATGCGCCAACTGGAAGGTGTCGTTTCTACCGGATTCGTAGGCAGCGGCGCTGTCGCGGCTCCACAGATTCAGACCCAATTCGGCTTCATAAAAAATGGTCAACTCTTCAACCGGTTTCAAAGCCAGTTGGGGCTTGAAGAAAGTGCCTAAATAGCCGACGCTCTGGCCATTCTCGTCATAAAGCGGTTTGGTATCGTCGAAGTCGGAGTCGTTCTTGTAAACGAATATGCTCTGGAACTGCGCGTTGAACTTGACGACGCGCCCTATTTTTTCCAGCGTAGTAGCCTTTTCGTCTTTGACTTCAGCTTCAGCTTCAGTTTCGGTCGCCGGATTGGCGACGGCGGGCTGCTGTGTTTCGGCGGCGGCTTGCTCCTGCGCGAAAGCTGCGCCGCAGGCCAGCATTGCAAACGTTATAACGATAACCGGTAACAACCGTCTCATCGTTTTTCTCCCTTCTTTATTTTAAGCGGGCTCTAGCCGCCGTTAACAACTTTACCGTTCTGGATATAGTAATTCCAACCCTCCATGCTGCGTCCATCCATGGGCGGACGGATCTTCACCCAGTGCTGCCAGTCAGGCTGGTCGCTGGTCGGGTAGAAATACAGTTCATTCCGCTCCGCATCCCAGGTGGCCCAGCCATCCGAGAGCCATACATAGAATCCGGTCGGGTACTGAACTTTAGGCACCCAGACGATAGTGGGAGCATCGGTTTCCTTGCTTTCGAAAATAACTTCGAATTCACGCCAGTCGTCTGATTTTCCGGTCTCCGGGTCATAGTGACCCTTGGAAGGATCGAAGTAATGATAGTCCGAGTAAAAATGCATTGAAACCGGTTTACCCGAAATGGCCTTGGCGTAGGGCCGCATCCAGGCCATTTCGCCGCGCGGCTCGCCGTTTTCGTCCACGACGGAGAAGTCTTCGTGGTTCCACATGTCGCCGTATTTGGGATCGTTGTCGGCGGTGTAGCACCAGACCATGTTCGACATGAGCATGGCTTCGAAGTTCTCGTAATAGTTGTCCAGAATTTCAGTCGAAATCTCGTAGTCGAAAGCGCGCGACTGCAGGTAGCCGGGATCGTCCGGGTTGCACTCGATGTCCGAGGCGTACTCGGTGCCGCACTCGCGGTAACGATAGTTCCAGTAGGTTCCGAACTCGCCGAAAACTGTCGGTACGTTGCCGAACTGGTCACGGGCGTGGTTCAGTTTTTTGGTCAGCATCGGAGTGTAGTCGCGATAATCATATTCGTCGCGGTGGAAAATGCGCGAAGGCATGTTGAATCCCACCATCGGGTAAATGTCGGGATACCAGTGCGGGCTGTAAACCACCTGTTTGATGCCTTTGGGATTGTTCATCAGTTCCTGCATCGACATGGCTTCTGAGGATGCCGGGTCTGTCAGCAGGTATTGCCAGTCCATGCTGGGTTCGATCCAGATAACAGCTTCAGGATCGACTTCCTGAATGGCCTGGCCGACGCGCTCGTAGAGCGGCTGCAGGTACTTCAGGCCAAAGCTGGAATTAGCGCCCAGAAGACCGCCCAGATTATAGCCCTTAAGACCCCAATGAGTTCGGCTTTCGTCACTGTTGTCACGCGGCAGCAGGTCCAGCGCGGTGATGAGGTTGTAAGCTTTTTCACCGATGGTCTCATCGCCGATCATGTCGGTGGGCAGCAGGTCCTTAACGATCTTTTCGACCTGATCCGGTCCGCCCAGATCAAAGTAGGCCGCTACGGCGGTGAGCAGGAAAAGTATTGCCACCGGCTCGTTGATGATGTCGTAGCCCAGTACGTTGTCGTACTTGACGGCGCGTTTGGCGATTTCCACCCAGGCTTTAGTATAGTAGCTCTGCAGGTATTCCTTTATAGGCGTTGCTGCGGCGATTTCGGCCTCGGTCATTTCGGCGCGATAGCGTCCGTTGCCGTCCTTATCGACCAGCAGATCGGGATAAACATCGTCGCCGGCGAAGAAGGAGGCGTAGCAGCGCTGTACATCCAGCGATAATGCATTGTTCAGGCCCCACATGGTGAAGGGCAGCAGATTGCTGGTGTCGTTGAGATGGTAGCCCTCATCCGGCAGATAGGGCTTAAGATCCATAATGAATTTTTCTACTTCGTCCAGCGTGGCGTCATCCACCGCCATGCCGCCGCCTTCTGCGTCTTCCGCATCGGCATCACCGTCAACTTCGCCTTCGGCTTTGGCGTTCTGATTGCGCAGATAAGTGATAACGGTCTTGAGAATGAAATAGAAGTCCGAGCCGTCGGGCAGATCTTCGTCGATAGCCATGGTGCCCCACAGCTTGAAGAGTCCGAAATAGGGGGAGTTGAAGTTCTTTTCGGGCAGGCAGGCCTTGGTGGCCCACAGCGGAGCGCCGTCACCGGCCACACGGTCGGTATAGGCGTCGCGGTAGTATGTATCACAGACTTCAGGCAGTGTGCCGTTAGCTTCTTCGCAGGCGTCGCGGCAGCCCTTTTTTCGTTTGATGCATTGGGCATCGGCGTCGCTGCAGGCGTCGCGGGCATCATCGCAGGCCTGTGTGGCTTCGTCACAGGCTGTGCCTTCTTCGACACAGGCCTCCGCCACCAGTTTGCAGGTGTCGTATGACTCAGTGCAGGCCGGGCCTAGCTTTTCGCATTCTTCGTCGGCCTCTTCGCACAGCTCGGCGTCTTTGCCTGAAAGGAGATCAGCGCATTCCGTCCAGCACTGCTCGCGACCGGCGCGCAGTCTTTCGAGATCCGGCAGCAGCGACCACAGCATATTCATGACGTCGCCCTTTTCGCCTGCTGCGTCTTCGTTATAAAGCGAATAGAGGTGACGGCTCCACATGTTCTCGTGGGCGTTGATCAGCACATATATGCCGTATTTATCGGCTGTGGCGATCAGGTTCTCGAAGTAATCGAGGAATTTTTCGTCCATGACGTCGCGCGAGTTGGGGAAGACCGCCTCCCAGATAAAGAGCAGGCGCAAGGAGTTGAAGCCCTCGTCGGCCAGTTTTTTCATCCATTCATCCACTTTTTCGGGCGGGAAGGGATTACCGACGTGCGTGACCGGGTCGTCGCCGGTGGGCAGCTTTATGCTGCCGTCTTCCTGGATGTAGGTGCAGTTGATGTATTCGCCGTTTTCATCGGCCCAACAGGGAGTTTTAGTGCTGCCGGACAGGTTGGTCCCGCGGAAATGCAGGTAACGACCGTCAGCATCCTTGATATAGGTTTTGTCCGTATGCACCTGACTCAGCTTACGGTCGAACTCGTAGTCGTCGCCGCCGCAGCCGGTCAGCGCCGCAACCATTGTCGCAATGAGCAATAATGGCAAGGCTTTCAGCTTCATACCGTTCCTCCTTGTTTCATATACTTCAAGTTCTCCGCCGGAATACATCCGGCGCAGCAGGGGAAATTAAAAGAGACAAATCCAAAAGTCCTGATTTTTTATCCGGGCAACCCCAATGCATTCTAACATCGGGATATAATTCTATTATCTAAAATTTCCAACAGGGTCAACTCTAGCATATCAATTATTTTAAAAATAGATTCTTTATGCATCTGAGGTTATTATTTCAAACTAAAGGAACGCTGGTGCCGAAGCTCTGAAAAAGGGGAGAGAAAATGAAGAAAACACTCATCGCGATTGCTCTGCTGACTCTGCTGTCAGTGTCTGCGTTTTCGTGTTCAGATATGCGCCTCAACACACGTCAGGCTCCCAGCCTGGCAGTGTCCAAGGTTGTGCTCTATCAGAACGGCGTGGGCTATTTCGAGCGGCGCGGCAAAATCAGCGGCGACGAATTGAACCTTAACGTGCGCTACGATCAGATCAACGACTTTCTCAAGTCGCTGGCCGTTATCGACAAATCCGAAGGTCGCGTGGTAAATGTTTCACTGCCGCTGGAAGAAAACGACATGGGTCGTCTGGCTTCGCTGCCCGAACAGGTGCGCAATGCCGGCGGCATGATGGACGTGCTGCGCATCTTCAGAGGCGCAAACGTTACGGTATACGGTAAAAGGCGGATCAGCGGACGAATTGTCGGAGTCGAACATCTGGCTCCCGGAGCCATGCCGGTTTCGACAGTGCTTAAGACCTCCGAGCCTTCACCTTCGGGCTGGCGCGCCACATTCATGAAGAAAAACGGTGGACTGGAAGTCATGCCGGTTGAGGATATCCGCGAGCTGGTTATTCACGAAGAGGCGTTGGAAGTCGGACTGAGGAAGAGTCTGGACATCAGTCTGGGTGAAGGCCAGTGGAAGCCGGTGGCGTTGAAAATCCGGCTCGAAGGTTCTTCCAGCCATGATCTGATTTTGAGCTACATCGTTGAAATGCCCAAATGGAAGCCCAGTTACCGCCTGGTGGCAGGCGACGACGGGCGCGTGCTGGTGCAGGCCTGGGCCGTCATCGACAACGTTTCAGGCGAAGACTGGAACAACGTAAAGCTTTCGCTGGTATCCGGTTCTCCATTGTCCTTCCGCTATAATCTGCATTCGCCGCGTTACATCAACCGTATCGATCTCACTCCGCGTGACGAGCAGTACGCGGTCGCTCCTCCTTCCGATGCCGCCGGGTATGCCATGGGTATAGCCACGGTCATGCCTGAAGAAGAAAAGATGGCTGAACAGGCTCCGATGGCTGCACCCTACGGAAGGGGAGGAATGGCAAAAACCAGAAACACTTCCGTCTTAAAAATGGACATGGATGATGCCTCCGCTGAAGATTCCAGTTTCAATTACGAAGGCATGCGTCAGGCTGTAGCCGCCGATGTTTCGACTACGGAACTGGGCAGTCTTTTCCGTTATGACGTTGAAGGCAAAGTGACGGTAAAGGATAACAATTCCACTATGGTGGCCATTGTCAACTCTCAGGTGCCGGGCCGCGAAGTCTGGCTCTTCAGGCGTGACAATCCATACAGCGACGAAGACGAAAAGCCTTATCGCGCCATACGCCTGCGCAACGATTCCGGTCTGACGCTGGAAAAAGGCCCGGTGGCGTTGTACTCGAAGGGCAGTTTTGTTGGCGAAGGTTTCCTCGAACGCCAGGAAAACGGCGCAGATTCATTTGTTTCCTTTGCAATGGATTCCAAGGTCAGCCTTAAATCCGATACCACCAGCAGCGAGGAGCCGCTTTCGCTGATTAAGATTCAGAATGGCATGATTTTAGCCGAAATGATGCAGATCAAGCGCAGTCAGTACACCCTGACAAGCCGCACCACCGATGACGGCACAGCCTATGTACGCACACCCAAACTGCGTGAATACACCCTGCGCAACCCGCCGGAGTCAACAGTGGAAACGCCTGACAGCTATTATGTTCCGGTAAATGTTCCCGCAGGCAAGTCGGCAAAACTCAAGGTTGAACTGGTTTCGCCGGTGCGCCGCTCCATTTCTATTGACAGCGATCTTTCAGGCAATGTGCTGAAGCTCTTTGCCGGCGGCGGAGAAATACCGGCCAGCATAAAAGGCTCCATCGATCAGTTGATCGAGATAAAGGGCCGCATTCACAAGCTGGAAGAAGACAACAAGCGCTTCAAACGCAGTTACCACGATTACGACGCCGACCAGAACCGACTGCGCGCCAATCTGGAAACTCTGCGCAAAACGCGCGGCAACCAGCAGCTTGTAAACGAGCTGGTGGCCAAGCTGGCCGACATCGAGAAGAAGCTGGGCGCTTTATCGTCGGATATGATTCGCAACGAAGAGGAAATAGCCTCGCTCAAAGCCCGTATGGATCTGGTAATTCAGGGCATAAGCTTTGAAGCGGAGAAAAAGTAAGGGTTTTATCAACCTGTTATGAAACTGGTTTTCGTCTCATTTCTACTGGGAGGACTTCTGCTGGCGGTGGCCTGTGCGCATATCACCGAGACCGATGTGGAGCTTCCGGTATTAAGCGGCTACGAGAAATTCTACGGCGACAGTCCGCTGTTCATAGGTCCTGAAAACGACCCCTGCGCTAACCTGCGCTTCGCACAGGAGCAGGCTCTGCGCAGCAGTCCCGATATGCTGGCCACCCCGGAGTATTTACAAACGCGCGAGATGCTACTGCACAGCGAAAAAACCGCACTGGCGGCGCTGGCCATGCCCGATCTCTTCTGTCAGTATATTGCCTCACCGCTGGGCGGATCACCCGAAGCCGGAAAGCTGGTAGCACACGCAGTCGCTGCGGCAGGTGAATCCGCCGCGCTGGAGGCACTGAAAAATCTCGGAATCTACCGCCAGGCTCAGCCCGATGGCATAGGCGATAATTCCGGTCTGACCGTGGCGCATGTGGCGGCGGGCAGCTTCGAGAAGGCAGCAATGTATGCGCTCGATTACCCTGAAATTTACCGGCTGGCGCAACCCGAAACGGCTGGCAACAGAGCCGGATACACCGTAGCGCATGCGACTGTTGAGCATTTCAGGGCTGCGGCGCTCTATGCTCTGCATTTTCCTCTGATCTATCGCCTGCGACAGCACATCGACGCCATGGAAAAAGCAGGCTGGACTGTAGCGCACACCGCAGTCTGGCATCACGAACAGGCCGCTCTTGAAGCGCTGAGAGACCCCAACGTCTATTATCTGGCGCTCCCGACGAAATCTCAATCATTCGCCGGATACACTGTGGCTCACTTCGCCGTCATGCGCTGGCCGTCGGCGGCGCGCTATGCACTGGAACATCCAATTATTCCCGGTCTTTCGGATGGCTCTGGTTTTCTGGTAGGAACACTGGCTCGACGCACACTTGAAGAAGAGGAAAAAGCCAAGAATCCGCCACCTCCCGAGCCTCAGCCTGCACCTGAAGCCGAAAAGCAGGCGTCCGTTCCGGTTCCCGAAAAAAAAGACGATACAGCAGAGAAAAAACCCGCACAAACCGAACCGGCATCAGCAACGCCAAAGCAAGCGCAGTAAACTATCTTATTTGTTGTCTCTGATTTTCAGCGGCTCGCGGCCTTTGTTGTGACGCGGTGGTTTCCGGTCTTTGTGGCGCGTTCTGTCGAGTTTGCGGTTGTTGCGGTAGACTTCAACCAGCGGCATTCCGTCCAGACGCGTTGCCGTAACCGGATATGCCGCATCAAATTCCTGCCGGATCTTATAGACTCCGTCGATGTAATATTTCCAGAACTCCATGACCGCGTAGTCGGCTTCTTCCGTACTGCGGGCGCGGCGGATGTCCTGACGCAGCAAGCCGTCTATACGGTAGGCGTTGGTGCTGTCCCAAGGCGTGTCGTTATACCAGACGCTGCCGTTTTCGGGTACGTTTTTGTTAAGGTAATCCAGCACTCCGGCTGTGGCTTCCGCCCAGAAGGTGCGCTGCATGCCGACTTCCGGCGAGGCTACCGCGCCGTCCATGAATTCGTTGTAGTAGGCCAGACAATGCGGATGGGTTTTCCAGATGCCGATTGCTCCCGGTGAAAGCAGCGCCACTCCCAGCAGCAGTGAGACAGCCGCGTATTTGAAGCGACAGGAAATTGTCGCCGACAGATAATTAAGAACATATCTGAAAGCCAGTGCGGCGCAGATTGAAAAATAAGGCAGCGCGGCCATGTAATGTTTGGTGCCGCCATATATGGGTGTCTGCGGGTTGGCGATCATCAGCACCGGAATGGCGATGTTCACCAGCAGCAGGAACTGATCGAAGTGGCGCGTCACTACTCCGGGCTCACCATATGGCGACCAGGCAGGGCGCTCGGGCGTATCTTCGCGCATGAGCGGAGTTTCGATTTCAACGACATGCCGTGAATGGATCTTCTCGCCCACTCGTCCGCGCCATAGCAGCAGCGCCGCCCCCGCCAGTCCCATTACCAGAAAAACAGCCGGGATGGTGTACCACGACATCACAAAAGGATAATGCCACTCGAAGGGTGGCGGATTGACTACTATTTCGCCCAGATAATATGTTTCCCAGGCGGGCGGATCCAGGTGGCGCATGAAAAACTCGTTCAGGCGCGGCCAGGTGTTGTGCCACAACCACGGCCAGAGCAGAAAGAAAGTGAAGGGAGCGGTGAACATGGCCGGAATGATCGGAGCTAAAAAGCCCGGAACGCGGCTGTCACGCCTGAGCCACTGATATGCAATGAAGATGTTGATAATCAGAACCGAGGCGAAAAGCGTCGGGTTGAATAGTTCTCGTTGCACGAAGAAAACAATAAGCGGAGCCACAAATACGGCCAGACCGGCTGCCAGCTTCCAGAGTGCAACTTTTTTTATGGCGTGCGGCAGATTCCACGCAGCATGAATAAAACGCAGCCCATAGGGCGAGTAGAAATAGAGCAGGAAGAAGACCAGCGGCAGAAACCACGAGCTGTTGCGCGTAGCCAGAGCTATACCCAGCATGATGCCGGTCAGCCATGACCAGCGCGCCGAGAGCATGCCGCGTCTGAAGAACCAGATGGTAAGGAACCAGACCGACATGGCCGGAACGTCGAAAGTGTTTATGTGCGTATGGAAAAAGAGGCGCGGCATGAGAGTTATCACCAGCACGGCGAAGACGGCTGTTGCCCGCCCGGCGATTTCGACCGTAAAGGCGAACATCAGCGCCAGCATCAGGGACATCCACAGGAGCGCCGCCACATCGTGACTGTTGGAGTAATTAAGCAGCGGAATCCACTTGTTCCAGAGCTGATGATTGAGACCCATGAGGACTTTGCATAGAGGCGGATGCTGGTGGTTGTTGTCCCAGTAGCGTGTGATATTGCGTTCGCTGAAGGATTCGAGCGGTTTTCCGTCGGAAATGTTTTCGACCAGGTTCATATACCAGCCGAAGTTGTCGCGGGCCGCGCCGAAATAGTATCCGGCGTCTTTAACATAGCCTACACCCTTCCAGGTGGAGGCAATAAAGGCGAAGTGCCCTGCTACCAGCAGTATTCCGAGTATCAGTGTTATCCATCTGCGGGAATTCATGCTGCTGCTCCGTCAAATGGCCTGAGCCGAAAAATGAAAATGCCGCCGTCCGTCCTCTTTGGCGCGGATTACGAATTCAACCTCGTGCCGCTCGCCCAGCATATCTTCAGGTTTTATATGCTCGATAAACCAGCCGCGCACGTTATCCTGCCTGACGCGCTTCTGCAGAACACCGTCGACGTATACGTCGATGAAGACCGGCACGCCTTCCTTAAGTCGGGCGGCATATTCTGACAAGCCGTGCTGTACTACCAGTTCCTTTGTTATAGGCACATCTTCGAAGGCGATATGAATTTCCGCTCCGGCCATGGGGTGTCCCCATAGTACGTCGCGCTGCGCCATGTCGCGTTCGATGGTCTCCGGGCCTGTCCAGTGCCACGATGCCGGTCCGCAGAAATGCATGCGCTTGGCAGCGTCCCATTTTTTACAGTCTTTGTCGCGCTTGTTGCGGCGGATAAAAACATGAGCTTTATCGATATTGGCGCGGAAGTCATAAGACAGCGGCTCCGGTGTCGGTATGGAATACAGATAAACGTCTATGGGGCCGATCTCTTTAAGACTTTCGAGTTTGTAACCTCGTGACTCGGCGTGTTTTTCTTTTAAGCGTCCGAATGTGGAAAGAATCCACAGGCGCGAATATCCAGCGAAGACTTCTTTATCGACGCGCTGTAGAAAGCGGTAAGGCAGTCCGGCTTTTACGTAGGCTTCTTCGCCTTCGTCAGCCCACCATGGTACCGAAACCAGCAGATCGCCGTTTTTATATTGATTGCTGATGTATTCGACGGCCTTGCGCCAGTCGTTCATGCCCGGCACTTCGGCAGCGCGGTGAATATAGAAATACCAGGACCACAGTGTTATTGCGATGAAGAACAGCAGCAGCGCCAGGGCGGGCAGGTTGAAATTTCCTTTTATGGTGCCGGGGCTATCCTTCATTGCTTCGATTCCATGAAAAAAGACATAAGCTCACAACGGATTCAGAATCCTATATCACAATCGGCAGGCACTAGGAAAGATATCTCGGCAACTATCGTTAAGGAGAAAATAAGAGGGTAAATGCAACGGGTTTTGATGGAAAGGCGATGCTAAGGGTGCCACGGTCCTGTTTTCGAAGAAAACATGGCCGTGTATGGATTTGACATACAGACACACTGCCATCGACCGTTCCGTTCGAAGACAGTGGCACCCGCTCGCCCGCTCTAATCAGGACTCTTTACCATAAACTGAACCTTTAGAAGCTTTTTCCTTTTCCTTCTTTTTTTCCTTCTTCTCTTTTATGGTCAGCTTTGGTTTGTTCTTTTTCTCCGGCCTTTTGCTCTGGTCCTTATTTGACATGTGCTTGCCTCCTTCCTTGTCTCTATGAAAGCCAATACATTGAATGTACCGCCAGACCTGTATATTATACTATACTTTCAAGATTACCCAGAAATTTTACAAGGATGCCCGGGTTTTGAAAAATAAAAATGTCGCCCGGCTGCAGGGACTATAAAAAATGCCCTTTCAGATGTCTTTCAGTTGTTCCTGAATATGGAGAAGCTTGATTCTCTTTTTTATGTAGTCTTTCTCCAGAATAATCAGCCTGTCGCGAATTTCATCTTCATAGGAATGATTCTTTTCGGACTCATAAAGCCGGATATGCTTTCTGATGGTCTCTTCCGTAAACAATCCCAGTCTGGATTTGCATGAATCACAGATAATATGGCCATACATATCCGCGCCTTTGTCGCCGCACAGAACGCAGGTCTTTTTGACGCTCATGAGTTTTTCTTTCATATGTAATTTCGGGATTTCTTATATCCCGAAATAATTAACGGCTTCTCTTTTCTTTCAAAAAGACACCTGCCATTATGATCTAAATTGTCCAGGGATTTCGATAAGAAGCGATTTCTCCGTCTCGATGGCGTCAACGCGGGCGTTGTAGGTGCTCAGCAAAGATGAGAACGTCTTCAGAAAAGAATTGCGACTGAACGCCGCCAATTCATCAATATTCTGAGCCACAAATGTCTCGATAGAATACACATCAACCCTGCTCAGAATTCCGGCCAATTCTGCAAGCTGACAGGAAGCGTCGTATTTATCCGACGAGGTGACCAGAACGACTCGATAATTCTCAGCCAAATTGCTTTTCATCTTCTGCATCAAGTTTTCAGCAGGCGCTACCGTGATGTGAAATATGGTGTCCTTGATCTCAAAATCGCCCTTGCGGCCAAGCTGTTTATCTGCCGTCGTGTAGTTGTGGTTTTCGATGTCCATATCGGGAAAGCGCAAAGCGAGCTTCGCGCCCACAAGGTGCTGTGCAACGGCACCTCCCTGATTGCGCTCTTTGGCGGCTGAAAGAATCCTGGCAATAAATTGCGTAGCGGAATCGGAAAAGTCGAATTCGATTTCAAGGCGTTGACGGTTGAAGAAATCCCGAACGCGACCGACAAGCCATTCTTGCAGCGAATTGAACACAACTACTCGATCTTCATCGGAAAGCGATTTAATGACCGCCAATTCATTTAATCTGTCCGCCAGAGCGCGAGCAGCCGGCACAGTTCCTCTCGTTGTACGTCCACCTTCGCTTGCATAGGTTTTTTCGATGCCAAAACGAGTCAGGATGTTCTGAATGAACGGCCCGCCTGTTTTCACTTGGTTCTTATCGGTCAAATAATCTGACTTGCGAAGCGGAAAGGCGGTTTTAGCGTGTTCACAGACTGCCAATCCCGCGCAAACAGCATATCGTTGAATTTCATCCGTTTTCGCTTCTTTGTAACTGTCAGACTCAGCCCAGCCAGTGAGCGCATCCAGAGCTTGCTTTACAATTGCTTCTTTACGTTCAGCAATATTTCTACGCCCCGTTGCGTTTCCACTCTTCCATTCTCTGAAGAGAGCGATTCAGGTAGCAGTCGCTTCTTTTTGAATTCTTATCTGTAACTGTTTTTGTCGCTTGGCCTATTCGCTCGGCCAAGGGCGTTAAGAGGTGGTCGGCCAGCCATCTAACAGCAGGAACTGCTACTGCATCCCCCATCGCACGATAAGCGCTGTTATATTGCGTAGGCAACCAGAAGGAATCGGGAGCGCCCATTAAACGCGCCAATTCGCGGCGGTTCATCAAACGCGCTTTTACCTCGCCATGCTGAACCAAAATAATCGTCTGACGGCTTGATCCGCCGCCGGGAACACGCAAACATCCACTTATATCATCATTGCGGACTTCTGCCTGCTGCTCACCTTGGCGTATGCGCTTATATACCGTCATGACAGAAAGCTTGCCATTATGCTTTTTTGCCTCCTCAATCTTTTCTCTATGAAGATTGTTCATCAAATTAAGCAGGTGATTGAGTTTTTCTGCTGAAAACCAAGACGGATCGTGTTCATCGGGATCTGTGATTATCTTTGTTAGCGATACGCCGTTTTTAGTCGGCTTGGGTATTTTCCACCACAGCCAGCGCGCCTTCAAACCGGCGTCAAGGCCTTCCACGGTCTTCAAGAGCTTTGACGTATGCCCAACCGAGGGCTTGGAAGGGGGCGCGTCAAGCGTGAAACCTGAAACATCAATGCCTTCTTCAACCGCGACGATAAATACGCGGGGGCGGGATTGCGGAACGAAGTGCTTGGCATCAATAACCACAGCCCCGAAGTTGTATCCGAGCGACGCCAGCGCTTCGCAAAGACCAGCCAGGCTGTCGCCATAAAGCAGGCCGACAACATTTTCAATCGCCAGAAGATTGGGCGCGCGCCCATCATCTTGAAGTTCTCGAACGATGCGCCAGAATTCCCAGAAGGCTCCGCTATGCTTTGCTGTCATGCCACGCCGCCAACCTGCAAGGGACAAGTCCTGACAGGGGAAGGACGCCCACGCCAAGTCCGCCTTTCCGGGAAGATAGGAAGCTTTTACGTTAGAGACATCATCAACGAGTATTGAACCTTTGCCGAAGTTCTCTTCAAATATATCGCACTTGCCAGAATCAATATCATTCGCCCACAGACAATCCCATCGCTCGCCAAGCCCCAGGCCAGCCAAGCCCACGCCAGCGAAGAATTCATAGAAAGTGAATTGTCCGTTGTGTTTTTCATTGCCGGTAAGCATTGAGAATAATTTCTATCCTGATAATAATTTTTTTACCCTATCAGCGTCTTATAGGCTTCCGCATAGCGATCCGCGCAGACATCCCATGAAAAGTCGAGACGCATGGCGCGCTTCTGAACCACCTGGAAGTTGCTCTTCTCTTTAAAGAGGCTGATGGCCCGCCAGATTGTTTTAAGCAGCGACTGCGAATCATATTCGTAGAAGAGGAAGCCCCAGCCCTCTTTGGTGTCGGGGTTGTAATCATCGATGGAGTCGGCCAGACCGCCGGTGGCGCGTGCTATGGGTATGGTGCCATAACGCATGGAATAGAACTGATGCTCTCCGCAGGGTTCGATGCGGCTGGGTATCAGGAAGAAATCACAACCCGCCATAACCAGATGCACCAGCTTGTGCGACGGCGTCAGGTTCAGCCCCAGCTTGTTGGGGAAGCGCATCTGAGCCTGTTCGAACATGCGATGGTAACGCGGATCGCCCGAACCGGCTATTATCATTCGCATTTCCCAGGGCAGCATCTTGTCGATGGCCTGGGCTACCAGCGTCATGCCCTTGGCTTCGGTCAGATCGCAGACGATGCCGATCAGCGGAATATCTTCGACGTTCGAATGATCCAGTCCGTGACGGGCCAGAAGTTCGATTTTATTTTCCAGCTTGTCGGCAGGACGAGAAACGCCATAGTTCATCTTGATATCAGGGTCTTTTTTAGGATTCCAGTTGGTGTAATCGACGCCATTAAGGATTCCGAAATAATCACTGCCGCGGGATTTGAGACAGGCGGACAGACCGGCTCCGGCTTCATCGTCATTAAG
>Ga0172375_10002727_pt1 | contig 27278 bp, 20 predicted proteins | sample LakKiv1m_FD_114537 | JGI IMG/M metagenome (GOLD analysis project Ga0172375, IMG submission 114537) | Freshwater microbial communities from Kabuno Bay, South-Kivu, Congo - kab_092012_11.1m | ecosystem: Environmental > Aquatic > Freshwater > Lake | place: Democratic Republic of the Congo...
AATACAAAGTTTAACCTTTTGAGGTAAAAGCATCACAGCAATACATGAGCATTATCATGTAAATATTAATTTCAGTTTCTGATATTTGCAGACATTTTCAATTTTCAGTTTAAAACATCTTTAGAAATAATTCCATGAAAAAATTTTTTACTTTAATCTTTTCGCTTGTTATTACTCTCCCTCTTTTCAGCCAGCAGAGCGGCATTGATACTAAGGGAGCAAAAGCCACAGCCCATACAAAAACACCTGATGAGGTGATAAACGCATTATTTAAAGTTGATGGTTTGTACCGGGATTATAAGCCTTCGGATGAATTGGTGGAACTGAGAAGCAGGAATACCAAACACTTCCTGAACCCGGACGGCTCGGTAACAGAAATTGTTGGCGCAGGGGATTTGCATTATTTTGAAGATGGGGAATGGAAAGAAATCCTGACACATATTTTTCAGAATAAAACAGGAGAATATGCTGACCATCAGTTTGCGGCAGTGTATAACGGGCACAAGAATTTCTTTCCTGAACAACCGGGAATGGCTATTGTAACGAAGTTAAGGAATGATGTTTACCAGGATTGGGAACATCCTGCTATGGTATGGTTAGATGCCAATGCAAATGTTATTGCCGAATACCAGGTAAATGATCTGGCAACAGGGGTTCCGGTAAAAGACAGTATAAGATATGCAGACATATTCCCTCATACGGATGCAGTGATACTGAACTCGGTTACCTCCAAAAAGCTGAGTTATTTTCTCCGTGATTCATCCCTCTTAGCTGACAAACCTGCTGGAGCTGTTTATCTTGCTTTCCGCGAAACCATTCACACTAATTCTTCATGGAAATTATCAGGAACTGCGAGCAATGAAAAGATATTTGCATCACTCGCTTCAGGGCAACTGCTGCAGAACATGATGTTTACTGACGGAACAGGACAACAGGAAGTGGAGATACAAACTCCTTTGTATTTCCAGAAAGATAAAGCATTGGCTCCCGGAGAAGCATGGAACCCCGATCCGGCAAGGTTTTACAACGGAAGTTATCTCGTTAAAGAAAGCAATGCCGGGTATGAAACCTATACACTGGTACCTGTTCAGTGGCTGGCGGATAGCAGCAGAACATTCCCGGTTGTGATAGACCCGGTAACCAATTATTATCCCGGCTATACCTGGCCCACCTACACTGTATATCGCTCAAACAACAGCGGAGGCTGGATATGCAGTCCCGGCACTTATGCAGGCAGAACCTATCAATATGATATTTCTTACGGATGGATTGATGATACCTGGCCCACAAACAATCCGTTTTTATATGGATACTCTACTTTTGATATCACTGCCCTGCAGGATATTGCCTGCATAACTTCCGTGCAATATAACTGGTATCATTATGCGAGCAGAAGCTGCGGAACAGATGTTACCCTGAAATTCGGAAGAGTAACAGGAAACTATAACCTTGCTGAAGAACCCAGTTGCACCATTACAGGGGACGCCATCCGGAATAATAACTCCTATTATAACGGAACAGGTAAGAATGGCAACGGCTGGCAAAGTTATACAGGCGGGGTAGCCGACTTTGTAGCTGCTCTTCCCGGAAACCAGATTACATTGGGATAGGCTTATAACTGTGAAGGCGGAGATTGTAACGGAGATTGTTGTTCATTTTTGTGTTCGGGCAATGATGGAAATTATCACCACGTTTATGGTTATGAACACAGCACTGCCAAACCTTATGTACAGGTTAATTACAACTTAGCATCAGTTGCAGCCAGCAGCGCCACCACGAGCGCCAGCCCTACCTGCCCCGGGCAGACCGTAACACTTACTGCTGTTGGCGGTTCATTGGGAACAGGAGCCAACTGGCAATGGTATTCGGGCAGTTGCGGAGGAACATTTGTTGGAACCGGAGTTTCCATTTCAGTTTCACCGGCTTCAACCACTACCTATTATGTAAGAGCTGAAGGAACCTGTAACACCACAGCCTGTGTTGCTGTTACGGTTAGCGTTACCAACACTGTATCAGTAGCGCCAACAGGCATAACAGGCACCACCACCATCTGCAACGGGAGCAGCACCACGCTTACCGTATCAGGCGGAAGCATGGGAACAGGAGCCACGACACAATGGTTTTCCGGTTCATGCGGAGGCACATCAGCAGGCACAGGTAACAGCATTACTGTTTCACCCACCACAACTACAACTTATTTTGTTCGTTATTCAGGAACATGCAATACCACCACCTGCGCAAGTGTAACGGTAACAGTAAATACCTTATCTACTGCTCCGACAGGAATTACCGGAACCACTACGATATGTAACGGGAGCAGCACCACGCTTACCGTATCAGGCGGAAGCATGGGAACAGGGGCAACGGTACAATGGTTTACCGGAGGCTGCGCTGGCACATCAGCAGGAACGGGCAACAGCATTACAGTTTCGCCCACTTCCACTACCACTTATTATGTCCGTTATTCAGGAACATGCAATACCACCACTTGCGCAAGTGTAACGGTAACGGTAAATACTTTATCCACTGCACCAACAGGCGCGAGCGGAACAACTACGATTTGTAACGGAAGCAGTACTACGCTTACGGTAACAGGCGGAAGCATGGGAACAGGGGCAACTACCCAATGGTTCACCGGCTCATGCGGAGGCACCTCGGCAGGCACAGGCAACAGCATTACAGTCTCACCCACTTCCACTACCACTTATTATGTCCGTTATTCAGGAACATGCAATACCACCACCTGTGCAACGGTTACGGTAACGGTAAATACTTTATCAACAGCGCCAACAGGAATAACCGGAACAACAACGATATGTAACGGCAGCAGCACCACGCTTACCGTAACAGGCGGAAGCATGGGAACAGGAGCTTCGGCACAATGGTTTACGGGTTCATGCGGTGGCACTTTGGTTGGAAGCGGGAACAGCATTACCGTTTCACCAACATCCTCCACCACTTATTATGTGCGCTATTCAGGAACATGCAACACCACCACATGTGCAACGGTAACGGTAACAGTAAATACTTTATCAGTAGCGCCAACAGGGATAACCGGAACTTCCACTATCTGTACGGGTGGTTCCACCACGCTTACACTAACCGGAGGCTCCTTAGGAACAGGCGCAAGCTGGCAATGGTATTCGGGTTCATGCGGTGGCACAAGTGCCGGAACAGGAACTTCTGTTACAGTTTCACCCACATCCCCCACAACTTATTATGTTAATGCGGCAGGCACATGCAATACCACCGTATGCCAGAGCATAACAGTTACGGTGCTTCCGTTGCCTAACGGAAACATCAGCGGAACAACTTCCATCTGCATAGGGCAGTCAACCAACATCACTTTTAATTTCACGGCAGGAGCAGGTCCTTTTAATGTTGTTTATTTTAACGGATCAGGAAATACCTCACTTAATGGTATCAGTTCAGGACAAACTGTTTCTGTTTCTCCCACTACCACCACCACCTATTCATTGGTTTCCATTACTGATGCCAATACTTGTGTGCGGACAACAGGATTTGGAGCCTCTGCAACCATTACTGTAAATCCCTTACCTACAGTTACCTTCTCAGCGCTCGGACCTTATTGCATAAGCGCTCCGGCAGTATCGCTCACTTCTCTCGGCTCGCCAGCCGGAGGTTTGTTTTCAGGAACAGGAGTAACGGGAGCGCAAGGTTCACAAACCTTTGTTCCATCTGTTGCAGGAGCAGGAACTTTCACACTTACTTATACATATACCAACGGAAACAATTGCACCAACTCAGCCACACAAAGCGTTACTGTAAACGCGCTGCCGGTTGTAAGTTTTACTGCTCCGGGCGGACCTTATTGCGCCAACCAGTCCACACCGGTTCCACTCTCAGGAACTCCTGCAGGAGGATCATTCAGCGGAACAGGGGTTACAGGAAACACCTTTATCCCGGCTAATGCTGCTGTTGGCAATAACGTGTTAACTTATACCTATACAAACGGAAACGGTTGTACAAACACAGCCCAGCAAACGGTTGTGGTTACAGGGCTTCCGCTGGTTACATTCAGTGGTCTTGGCGGACCTTATTGTGTAAGCCAGACAACCCCTGTATTGCTCACAGGCAATCAAACAAGCGGAACTTTTTCGGGTACGGGAATAACCAACTTAGGTAGTGGTACAGCAAACTTCACCCCTTCTGTTGCGGGTGCAGGTGTTTTTAACATTACCTACACTTATACAGATGGAAATGGTTGTACCAATACGCAAACCCAGTCGGTGCAGGTAATAGCGCTTCCTTCCGTCACGTTCAGCGGGCTGGCTGCCGCTTATTGCGTAAGCAACTCACCTGTTCAGTTGACAAGTTTCCCTGCCGGGGGAACTTTTTCAGGAACTCCTGCCGTTACATCCGGTGGTTTGTTTTCTCCTTCAACAGGGATTGGAAGTTATACCATTACCTATACCTATACCAACGGAAACGGTTGCACCAACAGCACCTCGCAAACCACTGTTGTAAATGCGCTGCCTGCTGTTTCGTTCTCAGGCTTCAATGTACCTCATCAATACTGCCTGAATGATGCGGTAGTTAACTTAACAGGAAGTCCTGTTGGCGGCACTTTCAGCGGTCCCGGTGTTACGGGCGGAGGAGTCTTCACTCCTTCCACAGCCGGACTGGGAACTCATACCATCACTTACACTTATACCAACGGAAACAACTGTACCAATACCTCCACGCAAACAGTTACCGTGGTAGCTGTTCCTTCAGTAAGCTTTACCGGTTTGGCTGGTGATTATTGCGTGAATGATGCTACTGTGATACTCACAGGAAACCAGGGAACAAACGGAACATTTACAGGACCCGGAATAACTGACCTTGGAAACGGAACAGCACAGTTCAGCCCTACATCAGCCGGTATTGGCGGAGCATACCCCATCACCTTCTCCTATACCAATGGTAACGGTTGCATCGGAAGCGAGACACAATACACTGTTGTGCATCCACAACCTGTTGTTGAGTTCACAGGACTGGGCGCTGCTTATTGCGTGGATGCAAATCCTGTAACATTAACAGGAAGCCATGCCCCGTCAGGTTCATTTACCGGAACAGGGATAACTGATTTAGGAAACGGAACAGCCACCTTTGACCCTGCTGCCGCAGGTGTGGGAGGCGCATATTCCATCACCTATACTTTCTCGGATATTTTCGGATGCTCAGGCTCAGTCAGCCATTCTACATTGGTGAATGACACCCCCACTGTTTCCTTCACCGGCTTATATGATATATGTATTGACCAGCCTGCGCTGATACTTACCGGAACGCCTCCGGGTGGTGTGTTCAGCGGACCGGGTGTAAGCGGAAATGCTTTCTATCCAAACCTTGCAGGCTTGGGTGTGTTTCATGTAGTCTATACTTATTCTGATGGAAACGGATGTGTGGGCGCGGCAGAAGATTCATTAAGGGTATATGATATTCCCCAGGTTACCCAGCAGCCCAGCGATGTGCAGGTTTGTCCCGGAGATAATGCTTCGTTTACAGTTGCTGCGGTTGGCGTAGGAATAACTTATCAATGGATGGTGAATGACGGCAACGGTTTCGTGGTGGTTAACAATGTAGGCATATACAGCGGTGCAACTTCCAATACGCTTACCATTACTTCTGTTCCGCCTTCAATAAGCGGCTACCAGTATAATTGTGTGGTAACAGGAGCTACCTGCCTCACTTCAACCACATCAAGCACCGTTACCATTATAGAAAACCCATCTCCTACTATTAACACACAGCCTGTTGATTATGCATCCTGTGTTGGCGATAATGCAGTTTTCAGCATCAGTGCATCAGGTACCAGCTTAACTTACCAGTGGCAGGTGAATACAGGAGGAGGATTTGTGAATGTTACCAACGGAGGTGTTTACAGCGGTGCAACAACCAACACACTGACCATAACAGGCTTCACAATAGGCATGGATGGATACCTTTACCGTTGCGTTGTTACCGGAACCATCAACTGCACATCCAACAGTATTTCAGATGCTGCGCTGCTCAGCGCAACCAACTCACCGAACATCGTAACCCAACCTGTTACACAAAATATATGCGAGGGTGATAATGCAGTGTTCACAGTGGCAGCCACAGGCTCAGGACTTACCTACCAGTGGCAGGAAAATACAGGAAGCGGATTTGTGAATGTAGTCAATGGTGGCGCATACAGCGGTGCAACATCGGCTGCATTAACCGTTTCGGGTGTTACTTCAGGAATGGATGGCTATCAATACCAGTGTATCATTTCGGGTTCCATCTGTGTGAACAGTTCAACTACCAACACTGTTTTGATTAATATCACCACTTCACCTTTCATCAGCCAGCAACCAGCAGATGCTTATGTATGCCCTACTGACCCTGCTTCATTCAGCGTGGCTACCCAGGGAACAGGAATTACTTACCAGTGGCAGGTGAATAACGGAAGCGGTTTTGTAAACATTATTAATGGCGGGGTTTATTCAGACGCCACTACTTCCACACTGAATATTTCTTCCGTATTCCCGAACATGGATGGCTATCAATACCATTGCCTTGTAAACGGAACTTTCTGTTCAGGAACTTCCATCTCACAAACCGGGACCGTCCATATTAATGGCGCTCCTGTTATTACGCAGGGACCGGCAGACATGCATTACTGTGTAGGAGATAACGCCATTTTCACAGTCAGCGCAAACGGAACCGGATTAACTTACCAGTGGCAGGTGAACAACGGCAGCGGATGGGTTGACCTGGTGAACGGAATAAACTACAGCGGGGTGAATACCTCTGTATTGACTGTTGTTGCAGTTCCGCTTTCATTTGACGGTTATCTTTACCAGTGCATTGTTTCAGGAACCATCAATTGTTCGGGCAGTACCACATCCAACTCAGCGCTGCTTACTGAAGACCCGAATCCTTATATCAGTTCGCAACCTGCTGACCAATATGTTTGCTTAGGCGACATTGCGGTGTTCAGCGTTACTGCAAGCGGAACCGGATTAACATACCAGTGGCAGGTGAACACAGGCGGAGGTTTTGTAAACGTAACCAATGGTGGTGTTTACAGCGGAGCCACATCTTCTGCGCTTACCATTTCAGGAACCATTTCAGGGATGGATGGCTACACTTACCAGTGTATTATTAACGGCACTATCTGCACAGGAACATCCATCACCAACACTGTTACCTTGCATGAGACTACTTCTCCTTACATCTCCGTTCAGCCACAAGACCAATCCGTTTGTATTGGCGACAACGTTACCTATAACGTAACAGCTAACGGAAGCGGATTGACTTACCAGTGGCAAGTGAATACAGGCAGCGGTTTTGTGAATGTGACTAATAGTGGCATTTACAGTGGAGCGAATTCCGCTTCACTGAATATTTTCGGAGCTACACTTGGAATGAACACTTATCAATACCAAGTGATCATCAACGGAACTTCTTGTCCTGACGCTTCCACATCCAATGCAGCTATTCTGTATGTAGGACAAAGCCCGATGATACTTACCGACCCGGATAACATAGCTGTCTGCGATGGCTTTGACGCATCATTCAGCATTACAACTTTGGGCAATAACCTCACTTACCAGTGGCAGGTGAATACCGGAAGCGGTTACACTGATATCAGCAATGGTGGTGTTTATTCCAATACCACCACTACCACATTGAACATTACAGGAGCAAGTGTTTCCATGAACGGATACCAATACCAGTGTGTGGTTACCGGTTCCATCAACTGTGCGCTTACCTCCACTTCAGTTGCGGCAGTACTCACTGTAAACCCATTACCTGTTGTCAGTTTCTCAGGACTGAGCAGCGCTTATTGTATTGACGCACCTGTTGCAACATTAACTGGAGTTCCCGCAGGAGGCACATTCAGCGGACCGGGAATAACGGGAAATAGTTTCTCACCGGTAGCTGCCGGTGTTGGCGGACCTTATACCATCTTGTATGAATACACCGATGGCAATGGCTGCTATAACAGCACTACCCAAACAGTAAGCGTGAACCCGCTTCCTGTGGTCAGCTTCACGGGGCTTGCAGGACCTTATTGTATCAATGATAACACACCTGTTCCACTTACAGGTTCTCCTTCCGGTGGCGCATTTACAGGAATAGGAATTTCGGGAAATACCTTTATTCCTTCCATTGCGCAGGTGGGTAATAATTCCATAACCTATACCTATACCAACCTGAACGGCTGCACCGATTCGCAGACACAGGTTGCTGTGGTAAACAGTTTGCCTGTTGTAAGTTTCACCGGACTTAACTCAGCGTATTGTGAAGATTATTCTACGCCTGTTGTTCTCACCGGGAACAATGCTCCTAACGGAACATTCACTTCCAACGGTGCAGGTTTAACCGACAACGGAAACGGAACAGCTTCCTATATTGCCTCCGTTGCAGGTGCCGGAACGCATACCATCACTTACACTTATGCTGATGTGTATGGCTGCACCAATTCACAAACGCAGTCGGTGCTTATCAATACGCTTCCTGCAATAACCTTCAGCGGGCTGGCAGTTCAGTATTGTATCAACTCGCCTGTTGCTGTGCTTACAGGGTTCCCCACTGGCGGAACTTTCAGCGGGGCAGGAATAACAGGGAATAGCTTTAACCCGGCAGTTGCAGGTTTAGGCTCTCATACCATCACCTATCAATACACCAATCCTTCCACCGGTTGTTCCAATACAACTACGCAAAGTACCATTGTTTATGATATGCCGGTGGCAAATGCCGGAACAGGAGGCAATACATGCGGACTTACTTTCAGTCTTTCCGCTACGCCAAGCGTGGGTAATGGAACATGGACTGCTACAGGACCGGGAACAGCTACCTATTCTCCAAATGCATCTTCTGCAAATGCAACAGCTACGGTTTCGGGTTACGGAACCTATACTTTTACATGGACGGAAAACAACAACGGTTGCACAGACGATGCTGCTGTAACAGTGAACTTCTATGAACAGCCGGTTGTAAGTGCAGGAACAGGTGGAAGCGAATGTGATTTAGACTTTACATTCACAGGTTCAGCAAACCCAGGGACGGGTACCTGGTCTTCCTCAGGACCCGGAACAGCTTTCTATACCAATGTCAGCAGCCCCACTTCATCAGTGATGGTTTCCGTTTCAGGTATCTATACCTTCACCTATACGGTAACCAACGGAACATGCACCGCATCAGACCAGGTAACGGTCAACTTCAATACCCTGCCCGTTGCTGATGCAGGATTGGATGGCAGTGAATGTGACCTTGATTTTGTTTTTAATGCCACACCAAGCGTTGGCACAGGAACATGGACACAGGTTTCCGGTCCCGGAACTTCTGCTTTCAGTCCCGATGTCAATGACCCTGCCGCTACAGTTACCGTTACTGTTTCAGGAACCTATACATTCAACTGGACTGAAGATCATAACGGTTGCATCAGTTCAGATGATGTTTCGGTAGTGTTCCATGCTTTACCTGTTGTAGGTATTTCTGGTCTTAACCCTGCATATTGTATCAACGAAACTGACATTATTAACATGACAGGCACACCTGCCGGAGGTATCTTCTCAGGTCCGGGAGTGCAGGGAACAGTATTCTCTCCTGCTGTTGCAGGTGTAGGGATACATACTGTTTTATATGATTACACTGATAATTTCGGATGCTCCAACAGCCAGTCTCAATTAGTACAGGTTTATGGATTAACCGCTACTTCATTCACCGGGCTCGGTACGGATTACTGTGTGGATTATACCACTGCTGTGGTGCTTACCGGAACGCCTCCGGGAGGCATATTCACAGGCAACGGAGTTAGCGGAAGTGTTTTCACTCCTTCTGTTGCCGGGGTGGGAACGCATACCATCACATATAATGCAAATGATAACAACGGTTGCGCTAATTCGGCTTCCCAAACTGTTACGGTTAATGAGCTTCCTGTTGTTTCCTTCACAGGACTTGATGGGGAATATTGCGCTGATGAAGCGCCTGCCACACTTACCGGCTCTCCTGCCGGAGGTACCTTTACGGTTGATGGTATCAGTGCGGTTAACTTCGATCCCGCTGCTGTTGGTGCCGGAACGCATACGGTTACTTACACCTATACTGACGGAAACACCTGCACCAACAGTTCTTCGCAGGTAGTTATTGTTCATGCCATTCCGGTTGTTAACGTAACGCCATCCGGAACTGCAGCTTTCTGCCAGGGAGGCAGCGTACTCATCAGTGCAAACAGCGGTTTCAGTTCTTATCAGTGGTCTAACGGAAACACCAATCAAAGTTTCCTGACCAGTCTTACCGCGCAATTATCAGTAATGGTAACTGACTTTTATGGCTGTACTGCAACTTCCGATACTATCAATGTGGTGGTGAATGCGCTGCCGGTTGTTGATCTTGGCAACGATACCACTATATGCACCGGAAGCAGCGTTACCCTCAACGCGGGTAATTTTGTTTCCTACCTGTGGAGTCCTTCTGGAGCAACCACACCATCTATTGTTGCGGCAAGCAATGGCGCATATATGGTTACGGTAACCGATGCCAACGGCTGCACCAACAACGACCAGGTAAGCGTAACAGTTGCATCGCTGCTGCAACCTCTTGTTACCACTACAGGTGGCAATACCTTCTGCCAGGGTGGAAGCACTACCCTGGATGCAGGACCGGGATATACCTCCTACCAATGGTCTGACGGCATTACCATGACTCAGACCATGGTGGCGACACAGCCGGGCTATTACAGCGTATTTGTAACTGATAACACAGGCTGCACAGGTGTTTCCACTCCTGTTTCCATTACCATGCTGCCAGGTCCCACACCGGTCATTCTGCCGGATGGTCCGCTTGATTTCTGTATCGGGAACAGTGTAACACTGAATACGGCAGTAGGCTATAATTCCTATTCATGGTATCCGGGCGGTCAGTCTGCCTCATCCATTACGGTAAGCCAGCCGGGAGATTATACAGTAACAGTGGTTGACATTAACAGTTGCAGCGGAACTTCGGATACGGTGCACGTAACGGTTTATCCAATACCCAATCCTGTTATCCAGGCTGACGGACCGCTGCAATTCTGCCACGGTGAAGATGTGATATTAAGCCTCACGGAAGGTTTTGCTTCTTATCTCTGGACAAGCGGCTCCACCACTCCTGAAATTACGGTAGAAGAAAGCGGTCAGTATGGCGTGATTGTGATGGACATGAATGGTTGCATTGATTCTTCGCTCGTTGCAAACCCTGTAACGGTTACTGTTTGGCAACCAATACCTGTCATTTCCGAGTCGGGCGACACACTTACCTGTTCTCCTGCTTTCTCTACTTATCAATGGTATGAAAATGATACCTTGGTTACCATACCGGGATACAACAGCCAGCAATTGATCACGCAGTCGAGTGGTAACTATACGGTGGTGGTAACGGATAATCATGGCTGCGAAGGCATATCAAATATTGTTGAGCACAGCCAGACAGGTATTGAAGACCTTGACCTGAACGCAACCATCAGCATTTATCCCAACCCAACCAGCGGGGTATTTACTTTCGATGCAGTATTTGAAAAGCAGGAAGACATCAGGCTGGAACTGACCAATGCGCTTGGACAATTGATTATTCCGGTGGAAGATATTGATAACGTGCAGACGCTGAAACGTGATTATAACCTCAATCACCTGCCTGACGGGGTGTATGTATTAATGATACGCACCAATAAAGGTACTTTGGCAAGGAGGATTGTGAAGAACTGAAGGAGATAATTGAATAAAAGGAAAGCCCCGCTTTGAAAGTTCAGATCGGGGCTTTTTTCACAGTTTATCGGACACTCTCCAATATTGTCTATTCCATTGTCAAATTTGCTCCTCCCATTATCATGTTTGCTACAATCGTAGTCATGTTTGTTCCAATCATTATCACGTTTGCTCCCATTGTAATCATGTTTGTTCCAATCGTAGTCATGTTTGCTACCATCATAGTTGTTTTCAATCTAATATACTTGAATGGAAACCGAATTAGCAGAATACTAAATTAGCCTGATTTTGTATATTTTGACCTATTGGGTGAGCAAATTACAAAAAAAGAAAATTAACCAGAGCATTATCAATGATTTAAAATTTGTGAGATTTTAAGGTGGAAAGGTCGGGATTTGTAATTTCCCATCCGGTTTTCTTATGATTAACAATACACTCATATTGTTTATTGACATGAACAGTTTTTTCGCTTCATGTGAACAGCAGGTGAATTATTACCTGCGTGGCAGACCTGTTGCAGTTTGTGTATATCCCGGAAAATACGGTTGTGTGATTGCGCCATCCATAGAGGCTAAAAAATTTGGCGTGAAAACAGGGATGAGGCTGAATGAGGCGGTAAAACTTTGTCCTGAACTGGTTCCGTTAGAAACGCACCCGGTAAGGTATCGCGAGTTTCATATCGGGATTATGAAAATATTACGCAGCTATTGCGAGGAGGTGTATCCGAAAAGTATTGATGAAGCCATCGTTGATTTATCAACTTACAAGCATGTCTATAAAAATCCGTTTGCATTGGCAAATGAAATAAAGCACCGTATCCGAAAGGAAGTGGGCGACTGGTTGAAATGCAGCATTGGTATTGCGCCCAATGCTTTTCTTGCCAAGCTTGCCACTGATTTGCAAAAACCGGATGGATTGGTTGCTATCTTCCCGGACAATATTGATGAGGTGTTATCAAAACTTCAGCTTACTGATTTGCCGGGAATAGCAAAGGGACTTTCAGCGCAACTGATAAAAGCCGGAATAAAAACACCGTTAGAACTGCGTTACGCTACTTCTGACCAACTGCGGGCTGCTATGCACAGTGTGGTAGGTATTTACTGGCATCAGCGGCTTAACTTCAAGGAAGCGGATATTGATTTTCATGAATACAAAACCATGCAGGCGATGCGGCAGGTATCGGCTGCGCAACGGCAAAATGTGCAGACGATGGAGAACCTCCTGGTTTCGTTGTGCATGACATTGGAGAAACGCATGGTAGGACAAGGAGTATATGCAAAAGATATTACTGTGTTTATCAGTTATGAGGAGAATAAAATGTGGAGTGATCGTATTCATGCTGGAACACCTGTGCAGGACGGAACAAGAATCTTAGAGATGATAAAAGGAAGGATGAAGAAATTCAGAGATACGCATCATACAGATGCAATGATCAACAAGCATATCACGGCAATGGGGGTTACAGTTTCCCGTTTTATTTTAGGGAATATGCTGGAATTAGATTTATTTGAAGACAATGTGAAACAGGATCATCTGAGGCAGACGGTCTATAATATTAAGGATAAGTTTGGTTATGACAAGCTGCTGAAGGCGATAGAACTGAATGATGAAAATATTATGCGGGATGTGATTGGCTTTGGCTCGGTGAAGGATATGTACGACAAAAGCGAGCCGAGTATTTTGTAAAGATAAAGCACATGATGAAAGTAAAGAAATTCTTTATAGCTGCGCTTGCAGGTTTCCTGGTTTTTTACCTGAGCCTTTTTATAACATTGGTGGCGGGGCAGCAAATAAGAGATTACTTTTTCAGGGAATTTGCTTACCAGGCAGTGACGAAAAGAATAATCGGGAAAGCAGAAAGCGATTCAGCGAAAGCGGTGTTACTTTACAATTATGTAAGCAGGAATATTTCAGCGCCCATGGCAGGCGAAGTGATAACAGATGAGAACCCTTTTGAAACTTTGGTGAAGGGAGCCGGCAGTTGCGACCAGCAGTCTAACCTGCTGATAACTCTTGCGGGGGTGGGCGGAATAAAGGGAAGATTAGTTTTTCTTTACGGGAATGACAACATCTCGCATCATTCGGTGTGTGAACTGGAACTGGAAAACAAGTACAGGATGTTTGATCCTTTTTACACGCAAGTGCTGTTAACCAGTGAAAACAAGTTGGCTGGCATTGATGATATTCAGGAACAAAACATTTTGCCGGGCATGGAAAGAAATGAACTGCCGCTTGATTACTTCAGCATATTTGAAAAAGAAAATCCTTACAGAGTTTTTCTGACCAATGAATTGCCTTTGACAAAAAATTTTGCACGCAAGGCGGTGGGAGCCTGGTATTTTTTGTTTGATGGTTTTTTGCTGCGGGCATACACGAAGGCATATCTTTTTACGGACAAGGCAGGGGATGGGAGGGAGAAAAGGATAAGGAAATTGCTCTTTTCTACATCTCCAGCATTTTTATAAGCCATTCCCTCCCGTTATTCACCGAAAAATGTTTTGCCTTATAGCGAAGAAAGAATTTGGGAAAGAAACGTTTGAAATGAAAAGTGAATTTTGACTGGATGGAAGGAAGAATATAGAACTTTCCTTTCCCAGCTTCAGTTAATATATGCACTGCAATATCTTCCGGTAAATACTTCGCACCTTGCACGATGGCGTCAGCAAGTAACACTGTATCTTTGTCGCCTTTGCGGTGTTGCATAATATTGCTGCGGAAAAAAGTGGGACATGCCACACTCACATTTACCCCGTGTCCATGAAGTTCTGCATGCAATGTTTCCATCAGTGAAATCACGGCTGCTTTGGTTGTGTTATACATGCTCATGTTGGGCAGGTTGGCGAAACCGGCAGCACTGGCTATGGAAATAATATGTCCGCTGCCTTGTTTCTTCATCACCGGGGTGGCGAAATGCGAGCCATAGACTGTTGCCATCAGGTTCACACCTGTTATCCAGTCCCAGTGTTCCAGCTCATACTCCCCAAAAAAACCTCCGTCACCAACACCTGCATTGTTAATGAGCAAATCCAGCCCGCCTGTTTTGAAAATGAAATCATCAAAGGCATTTTTATAAGCATGTTTGTCCGATACATCAAACAGGTACATATATGCCTTGCCACCTGCTGATTCTGCAAGTTTTGAAGTTTCAACAAGTCCTTCTTCTTTTATATCCGTAATCCCGATTGTCCATTGGTCAGCGGCAAGCGCAAGCGCAAAGGCTCTTCCCAATCCACTACCGCCACCGGTAATGAAGGCTCTTTTACCCGGATATCTTTTCAAAAATTTATTTTTCATCATTATTTCCTATATGTCCCGCCCGAATCAATGTACTTTTTTATTGATTCCATCGCAGATTTTACCCCGTTTTTCTTAAACATATTTTCAACAAAATCAGGAACATTTCTAAGAGATACGCTGTTTCCGTAACGACCTATTGCCTGGTTTTTTCCGTAAGGAAACAGTTGCCAGTAGCCTTTCATTTCATCAAGGCTGTTGCCGGAATGAGATTTATCCAATGTCCAGCTCAGCTTATAATTCAACTGATCAAAATATTCGATGACACCGTATTCAAGATTAATGAACCAGTTGCCTGAAGTATGCACCTCCACTGATTGGTCAGGCTTTTTTGAAACAACCACTATTTTTTTACATCCATCAATATAAAGCGGCTGGTTTTCTGTTTCGGCAAGGAGTTTCCAGGTGTTTTCAATTGTTTTATCAAAAATAATTACCGCCTCAATCATTTTATTCTTGCCTTTACCGCTTGCTACATCAGAAAAACCGACAATAATTTTTTCTTTCAGCAGTTCTTCTTTTTGTTCTTTTGACAAACCGTTAAAACCATTTTCCCCATGATTATTTACCTGGGAATATACCATTTGATGAATGGCAAAAATTAATAAACCGGTACACAGGATTTTCATGATGATAACAAAATATCAGATATTTTAAGGGCAGATGAGTGGTGCAAATGTCATTGAAAAAAATCATTAAACTTTGTTCATATTCATTTTTTGACATTTATCAAACATGGATTTGACAATTATCAAAAGCTGTCATCTGCGGCTGATGTAGTTTTGCAGAACCAAAATTAAACGGAAATGTTACCCTACTTTGATTCATTACTCAAAAAATTAGAACAGGAAGATGAAACCATGCAGCAGGCACTTGGAGAACATGTGCACTGGGGCTATTGGGATAATCCAAAAACCAAAGCAGTAAGCCCGGCAGAATATCATCAGGCAGGAGAGCTCATGTTACAGCACGTAATAGAGCCTGCAAAAATTAAAGATGGATGTAAGTTACTTGACATGGGATGTGGCTTAGGAGGAACCATAAAATATCTGAATGAGAATTTCAGCAACTGTGAATTAACAGGCGTAAATATTGATGAAAGACAGATTGCTGTTGCACAAAAAGCGATTAAAGCAAAAAACGGAAACACGGTTGATTTTATCCTCGCTGATGCCTGCGCATTGCCTTTCACCGAACCAAAGTATGATGTTATTCTTTGCGTGGAAGCCATCTTTCATTTCAGTGACAGGGTGGTCTTTTTCAAAGAATGTCAGCGCGTGTTGAAACCCGGAGGGCGATTAATTATTTCAGACTTTGTGCCTGTTCATGCAGCGAATTCCATTTTCAACTTTTTAGAAAATACATTTGACCTTGTAAGCCCGATATATGGAAAAATACGCCTTGATGTCTCTGTTCCAAAATACAGGTTGATTGCCAAAACCACCGGTTTCATACTCCTTTCTGTTGATGACATCACAGCAAACACGTTACCCACTTACGGGTTCTTAAATAAAATTTCTCTTCTCAACTCTGCCTCTGAAGCAAAACAATTTAATCGCTCTAATTCGCTGACAGAGTATGCATCAAAGACCGGAGTTCTGAAATATCTCATACTTTCGTTTACTAAAAATGAAACGAAATAATGTGCTTCACAGATGAATAGAACTTATAGTCAACTTATTATCGGCTCCGGTTTTTCCGGATTATGTACTGCCATTAAACTGAAGCAGACTAATCAAAACAATTTTATCATTCTTGAGCGAAATGACTGGCTGGGCGGAACCTGGTATGTCAATCATTATCCGGGCGCTGCCTGTGATGTGGAGTCGCATTTGTATTCCTATTCGTTTGAGCCAAGCCCCGATTGGACAAAAGAATTTGGTCCGCAGGAAGAAATCCTGCATTACATGGAACATTGTGCAAAGAAGTATGATCTGATAAAGCATATCCGGTTCAATTCAAATATTATCAGTGCCGTGTTTGATGAGAAGTTCGGAATCTGGGAAGTGGAAACAGATAAAGGGGAAAAGTATTCTTCGAGAATAATTGTGTCGTGTGCGGGAGGACTAAGTCAACCGTCTTTCCCTGATATCAAAGGGCTTAAAACTTTTAAAGGGAAAACAATTCACTCTGCTTTGTGGGATAATGATTATGACTTGGAGAATAAAACGGTTGCAGTAATTGGAACCGGGGCAAGCGCCATACAAATTGTTCCCGCAATTTCTCCTCTGGTAAAGCAGTTGAATTTGTTTCAACGCACTCCTCCCTGGATTTTACCTAAACCGGACAAGAAAATTTCTTCGTTCAGAAAATGGTGTTATAAAAACATACCTGTCACTCAAAAGCTTCACCGAATTCGATTGTACTGGATGCATGAACTGCAGGCAATAGGTTTTGTAAAAAATCCCGGCATCCTGAAATTCTTCAGCAAACTCGCTTTGTATTTTCTGAAAAAGAGTGTGAAAGATGAAACACTGAGAAGAAAACTTACACCAAATTATGTGATGGGTTGCAAACGTGTGTTGCTCACCAATGATTATTATCCTGCATTGCAACGGAAAAATGTGAGTGTTATCACTGACAGAATAAAGGAAATAAATGAAACAGGTTTATTTACCATTGATGGTACGCAATGGGATGTTGACGCAATTATTCTTGCAACGGGTTTTAAGGTAGCAGAAAATGTTGAAAGGTTTGCTACAAAAGGCAGAAACGGAATTGATTTAAATGAAACATGGCGTGACGGTGCTGAAGCCTACCTCGGAACAACCGCGTCAGGCTTTCCGAATATGTTTTTTGTGATGGGACCAAACACAGGTTTGGGACATAATTCCATGATATTGATGATTGAGGCGCAGGTGAATTATATCATGGGCGCCATTGAATCAATGAAAGAAAAAAATGCAAGATTTATTGATGTGAAGAAAAGCGCACAGCAGGAGTTCAACCGTGAATTACAGGAAAAGATGAGCAGAACGGTTTGGCAAAGTGGCGGATGCCATAGCTGGTATCAGACAAAAAGCGGGAAGAATGTTACACTCTGGCCCGGTTTCACCTTCTCGTTTATGAAACGGACAAAGAAATTTGAAGTTGAAAAATACGAGGTGGTACAATGAAAGAAGGATTGCTTATATACGGATGCTACGGTTATACAGGAAAATTAATAAGTGAACACGCTGTTAAATGCGGTTTAAAACCTGTTCTTGCAGGCAGGGATGAGAAGAAAGTAAAATCGCTTGCTGCGGAACTGAATTTGTCTTTTCGTGTTTTTGATCTCAGCGATGAACAAAAAATAATTATAAATATTGCTGATGTAAAAGTAGTCATGCATTGTGCAGGTCCGTTTATAACCACCGCGCAAATAATGGCAGGAGCCTGCATAAAAGCAGCAACACACTACTTAGATATTACAGGTGAGTATGAAGTATATGAAAAACTATTTTCAATGAACAAGGCAGCGCAGAAAGCAGGGGTTCTGCTGATGCCGGGGGTTGGATTTGATGTAGTGCCTTCCGATTGTTTAGCATTATATTTAAAGGAAAAATTACCATCAGCGTATTCTCTTGAATTGGTGTTAAGAGTCATAAACGGAAAATTGTCTGGCGGAACTGCAATAACTATCATAGAAAATATTGCGGAAGGAGGAGTGATTCGCAGAAAAGGAAAACTTAAAAAGGTCGCGAATGGCGAACTTACACGTGTGATTGATTGGGGTGATAAAAAGCGGCAGACAGCAGCAATTCCGTGGGGTGATGTAGCAACGGCTTTCCGAAGTACAGGCATTCCAGACATCACCGTTTATATTTCTTTGCCTCAGATAGTAGTTGCAATAATGAAGATGGGCAACTACACAAATTTTATTTTTCGCCTTAAAGCTGTTAAGAAAAGTATAACATGGCTTCTTAAAAAACTTCCTGCAGGACCGGATGCTGAAAGCAGGAGCAAATCGAAGTGTATAATCTGGGGAGAAGTAAAAAATACTTCCGGTGAAACCCATCGTGCAATTCTTGAATTGCCCGAAACTTATACCCTCACCTCCTGGACATCCGTAAAAATAGCACAGCACATTCTTGCCAGTGAACCTCCGCACGGCACTATAACTCCTGCACAGGTTTTCGGTAAAGATTTCATTCTTCAGTTTGATGGGGTAAAAAGAATGGACATGTATTAAAAACAAAAATTTTACCCTGTAAAAATGAATACAGCGAACAATCTCCAATTTCCTGACAATGTAAAACAATACGGATACCTGAACTATGAACAGTTCAAACAATTGGATAAAGAAAAGACCTTATTCTTCCTTCCTCTCAGCCCACTGGAAGTTCACGGCTACCATTTACCGCTCAACACCGACCAACTTTCCGCCATCAGAATGGCAGAGATGACGGGCATCCGCTTTGCAGAAGAACACAAAGATCACACAGTTATTATCATGCCGGTAATTGGTATAGGAACAGGAACACTTCCATTGCCCGGTAGTATTGAACATGACCGAGAAACTGTTTACAAAACAATTTACAATACCGGGAAAGCGCTTGCTGAAAATGGTTTTAAAAATATCATCGTACTTAGTGGGCATGGAGCCGTACATCATAACCTAGCGCTGGATGATGCCTGCCGTAAGATTTGCAGAAAATACAAAATTCAGATGTTCTCGCCCGGCATCATCTTGTTAGAAAACTTTGTGTTAGGTCATCGCTTTGATGAAATGGAAGCTGAATTAGGAAGGTCATTATCGGATGAAGAGAAGAAAGGCTTAAGCCTCTTTGAACACGGGGCTGGCTGGGAAACATCTATTGTGCTTGCAATAAATGAAAAATTAGTTGGTAAAGGTTTTAATGATTTTTCACCGTTTGAAGCGCAGATAAATAAAAGAGATGAAATTTATATTTCTATTGCAGACAAAGTGCTCTTCTTTATCCCCTGGCTGAGAAATATTCTGAAAAAACATAAGAGTGACACACGCCAGTTATATCAGGCGCTTAAAACATCTTCCGCAGTATATGGGCAAAAAGAAGAAGTTACTTATCTCGGTGCACCGCATGTAGCTTCGGTTGAGATAGGGAAGGCATGGGAAAAAGTATTTTCACGTGAGCTGAACACGCTTATCCGTGAAGTTATTATAGAAAACAAAAGATCAGCACGGAATATCTTCACTGTTTATTCAAACCTTTTTTTTCTCAGGAGAGATTTTATGGTTACTGTTTTACAACTTCTGCTTTTGATTTCACCACTATTATTGCTGCTGATTTACTTTAAATAAGGTGTTTAATCCTGTTGCAACCGGAGAGTAATTCATACTTAAGAAGTGCGGATAAAGAGATATATTTGCGATGTATTTTTTAAAAAACATGTCGCATTTTGTTATTGATTATCTGAGTAATTTCATTAAACTGACAGAATCGGAGGAAAAGGAAATTGTATCGAGATTTCATTACCGGAAAGTAGGTAAAAATCAGCAGGTATTCAGTGCGGGAGAGGTTTGTGATAAAATTATTTTTATCTCAAAAGGGGTGGTAAGGATATTTAATTATGATTCTAAAGGGAATGAGGTAACTTATTTATTTGCTTTCGAAAATCAGCCGCTTACAGACCCTAACAGTTTTTTTGAACAAGCGCCTTCCGAATTTTCTGCTGATACCATGGAGGTAACTGAATTTTACTGGATAGCTTACAGGGATTTTCTGCCTTTGCTGGAAACATTTCCTAAGTTTGAAAAAGCTGTACGTTCAATCCTTGTTGCACAAATGCCCCGCGAAAAGGAGGCACTTAAATACCAGCGGGAAGCTTCTGCAAAAGAAAAATATGAAGGACTTTTTAAAACACATCCTGAAATTATTCAGAGAGTGCCTTTAAAATATATTGCTTCTTACTTAGGCATTACTATTGAAACGTTAAGCAGGGTGAGGGGAAAAAAATAAATTTCAACCTCTAGTATAATTTGAATCTTTTATGCAACACGAGATTACAAAACCCGGTAAATTACTGGACTCTGAAGGCAAACTTTCCGAGCCGGGATGGGCAAAGGATCTTCTCCTGCAATATAAAAGAGCTGATATAAAAGCCGCAAAAATCAGGATAAAGGAATGGGACTATTACATAGTGTTAAATAATTTTTTCGGCATTGCTTTTACTATTTCAGACAATGCATATTTAGGATTAGTGTCAGTTACATTTTTTGATTTTGAGAAAGCAAGTGAAGACACTGTAACCATTTTAACTTCTTTTCCACTTGGAAAATATAATATGCCGGAAAGCAGCCATGTCGGAAATGTGGTTTTCGAAAATAAAAGACTGCAACTTGAGTTTATCAAAACTGAAGATACACGGCAAATAAAATGCTTTCTCAGAAATTTTAAGGATGGAAATGATTTGCAGTCTGACATCACATTAAGGCAGCCCAAATCGGATACAATGGTGATTGCAACCCCATGGAAAGAAAACCCGAAAGCATTTTATTATAACCAGAAAATAAATTGTTTTAGAGCTTACGGGAAAGTTGTTATTGCAGGTAAGGAATATGTCTTCAATCCTGATAAAGACATGGCTACATTGGATTGGGGACGTGGTGTATGGACTTATAAAAACACCTGGTACTGGGGTTCGGGCAATGGAATTGTGAACGGAAAACCGTTTGGCTTTAATATCGGTTATGGCTTTGGCGATACTTCTGCCGCTACTGAAAACATAATAATTTACGATGGGATGGCACATAAATTAGACCAGGTCGTTTTTCATATTCCTGAAGACAGTTACCTGAAATCCTGGCGTTTTTCTTCTAATGACGGAAGGTTTGAAATGGATTTTATGCCAATCTTAGACAGGGCAGCATTGATTGATATTCTTCTTATATCTACCGACCAGCATCAGGTTTTTGGTAAAATGTCAGGCAAGGCAATTCTTGATACAGGTGAAGTTTTACAGATTAAAGATTTACTCTGCTTTGCTGAAAAAGTGAGTAATAAATTCTGATTTCATCTGCCTGGTTTACATATTGTCATCATTCAGAATGCCTTCAGCTATCAGGTATTCGGCAATAAGATAAGTGGTAAAAATAAGAAAGCCTGCATATTTCATTGGTGTTTCAAAAACAAGGAAGTTGATGGCAATAAGCGAATCGGAAACCACAAAAATTACAGAGCCGATAAATACCATGAGGAAGCTTTTCCTGCTTGCAAAACCATACCTGCTGAGGGCTGTTGCCGCCATGCTTACCAAAATGCCCGAATATATAATTACAGGGATTGTAGCCTTGCTGTTTTCAGGATTGGCAATTAAAGCAGGTACAACAATATAAAGCATCGCTGCCCAATAAGCCGCAAAAGGAACATAATATTTCCAGTCGATATTTTTAGTGTTATTGTTTCCAGCTATTTTAGTTTTAAGAAAGACGCATATAAACAACACTTGTGTAATCAGGAATGAAGCAATTCCGCAAAGAAACAGATTTTTGTTTTTCGTAATTCCCATTATTTCAAGGTCAGAAGAGGAGTTGGGAGTGAGCATCAGAGAGATGTCCCCTGTCCATGAGAAGAAAAGGGCTGCCATCATGAGACGGTGAACAGCGTTCCATTCTTTAACCGAAATAGTATAGTACACCATCATCATGGGCAAGACAAGCGGTTTGGTGAAAAACATGAGCTCACTGTTATAAGTGAACTCTCCATAGAATTCTAAAAGACCGATGATTGCAAAAAGAAGAAGAGAGACTTTTTTCATTATATTTAAAGAAGAAAAATTGATTTACAAGTAAGATTATTAACAGGCAATTATGAGCAAACCTACAAAAAGCCTATCATTAATTCAAAACTTTAAACCTATCTTTGAAACCATACTTTTGTAATGATTGATCAATGAAAAAAAACCTGTTTATTGCTCTGGAGGGCATTGACGGAAGCGGGAAAAGCACACAGGTGAAACTGTTGGCGGAAAAAATGCAGCAGGAAGGCTATAAAGTTTATATAACCGCAGAACCTACTGACGGGCCTATAGGTTCAATGATCCGCAAAATAATGAAAAGCGAAATGCATGCTGATGAAAGAACCATTGCAGCGCTTTTTGTTGCCGACCGCTTAGAGCATATATTGAATAAAAGCAATGGCATTCTTAAGAAATTAAAGGAGGGCTGCACAGTTATAACAGACCGTTATTATTTTTCTTCATACGCTTATCACGGTACACATATTGATATGAACTGGGTGATACATGCCAACTCAATTTGCGCAGAACTGCTAAAACCCGATCTTACTGTTTATATTGATTCCTCGCCAGAAGTGAGCATGAAGCGCATCAATAGCGGAAGAATTTCTATCGAGCATTATGAAACTGCTGAAAACCTTGCCAAAGTGAGAAACAAATATCTTGAAGCTTTTGAGCAACTGAAACAGCAGGAACATGTTTTTATAACCAACGGTGACCGCGCACCTCAATTGGTCGCTACAGATATCTGGAATAAAATTTCTGAAATATAAAGGAATAATTATTCAAGGATCATATTCTAAAACCCAAACTCTTCCCTGTAGCCCTTATAAAACACCACTAATTTTTTTCCACTGTCATATTGATACGTGTCAAATTCCAGCACCCTTTTATCAGTTACCTTTAGCACATTGTATTCATCTAATGCGCCTTCTTCATTCAGGATGTGATAATACAATTTATAGTCCTCATTCTTTTCAAAAAACTCATCACGTATAATAACAACAAGCATTTTACCTTCGCTCAGTATGTCAAATGTAGGGACACTGTATATCGTGTCCCTATTACCTATACTGTCGGCAGTCAAAAAGTATTCCGCCTGCGGAATTCCATATCCATGTGCATAGTCAAAGTAAGGAAAAAGTGTTGCAGATTGCTCAATTTTATGAAATAATTCCATGTTGGAAAGGCTCCTGTTGCTTTGCCAGGCGCAAGCCGCAAAGCCGGCTACCAAAGGACTTGCAAATGAAGTCCCCTGCGTGGAAACTAAACCTGTTCTGCCTGCTGCAATCACCGAACCATAAGCTGCAACATTGGGTTTCATGCGCCTGTCAGCCGTAGGTCCAAACGAGCTGAAACCGATATGAATATCCGTTTCCGGGTCAATGCCTCCGATTGATAACACACTGTCCGCGTCAGCCGGTGTGCCAATAAATTTCCACCCGCTTTGCCCTTCGTTGCCTGCTGCGTTCACTACCAGGATGCCTTTTGATGCAGCCATATTTGCAGCACGTGCAATCAGGCTGGTTTTTCCGTTCATGTCCTCACGGAAATAGCGGTGAATAGTGTAACCCAGCGAACTGTTAATGATGTCAGCCCCATTTTTGTCAGCCCATTCCGCAGCAGCTAACCAGTTTTCCTCTTCCCCGAAAGGTTCATACAATGCATTCTCTGTTCGCGCCAATAAAAATTCTGCACCAGTTGCTAAACCAATCGGGATGCTGTCTGCTATTCCTGCAATGCACGAAAAAACATTGGTACCATGACTGCTGTATGCATACACAATCTCTTTCTTTTTCGTGAAATCATACGTTTTGATGATTCGGTTTTCTTTTCGGATATGTTCAAAGCAAGGGCTAACATCAACTGTCGGAAACCCTGCATCAAATATGGCAACACGGATTCCTTTTCCATTAAAACCTTTTTCATGAAAGGAAGTAATTCCTAATCGTTCGGTCTGTTTTTTCAAAAGTTTTAACTGTTCCTTATTCAGCACTACTTTAAATTCATCTTTATCATTTCCTGAAAGGATTAGTTTGCCTGAAACCTTCTCAAATCCACTTACAAAAGGTAAAGCAAGAATTTGCTGCAATGAAGTTTCACCAGCATAAACCGTAAGCGCATTAAACCACCGGCTGGAATAGGAGCTGGAATCTACAAGCTCAGCAACTATTGTTATATATTCCTCATTTACCGGGAAGTCAGTTGAATCAAAGAGCTGGATACCTTGTTTCAGCCTGCGTTCAATGGCTTTCGTGTCAAAATATTCATAGGGATTAAAGCTTGTGGTTTTCTTGTCTTTAAAAAATACCATATACTTGTTGCTGTCTTCCCGAAACTCAGATTGAGCTGATAAGCACAAAGCAAAAAACAAAGAAGGAAGAACAATAAACTTTTTCAATCTTTCAATTTATAAAATCATTACCGGACAAAAATATAAATAATTATGACCATAGATTTGCGCAGCGATACCGTAACTAAGCCCGGCAAAGAAATGCTGGAAGCCATGTTCAGCTCCCAGGTTGGCGATGATGTTTTCGGTGAAGACCCCTCAGTAAATAAACTGGAAGAAAAATGTTCAGCATTGTTTGGAATGGAAGCAGGACTCTTCTGTTCATCCGGAACACAGACCAACCAGGTAGCAATAAAACTCCATACCCACCCGGGCGATGAAGTGATTTGTGATTCCAATGCACATATTTATTACTACGAAGGAGGTGGAATTGCATTCAACTCAGGCTGCTCAACAAAATTGCTAAACGGTGAGCGCGGAAGATTTACCGCAGCCGATGTGCTGAATGTTATCAGGGCAGACAATGTTCATTTTCCTCATACTAGTTTGGTGGCAGTTGAAAATACACATAACCGCGGAGGCGGCAGCATCTACAATTTTAGCGAACTTGAGAAAATTGCTGAAGTATGCAGAAAAAACAGGTTGGCTTTACATCTCGATGGGGCAAGGATTTTCAACGCAATCGTTGAAACCAACAATTCACCTGTTGATTTCGGAAAAATATTTGACACCATTTCGGTTTGTCTTTCCAAAGGTTTGGGTGCCCCGGTAGGTTCAGTGTTATTGGGAACAAAAGAACATATATACAAAGCTCGAAGAATTCGAAAAGTATTTGGCGGAGGAATGAGGCAGGCAGGATACCTTGCTGCTGCAGGTATTTATGCGCTCGACAATAATATCACACGGTTAAAAGAAGATCATGCGCGTGCAAAAAAACTCACAGCAATATTAAAATCCTTAAACTATGTTATTGAAGTAACACTGCCTGAAACCAATATCATTTATTTTCGCCTTGTCGATAGTTTTTCGGGTGCAGCTTTCCAACAAAAACTGGCGGATAACAACATTCGCGTAATTTCTTTAGACAACCAGGTAATTAGAATGGTTACTCATCTTGATTTCAATGATGAAATGCTGGAAATAGTTGAAAAAATTCTGAAAAAACTCTGATTGAAATTTGTGTTCTTTACGTGTTTGTGAAAAGATTTTAATCCATTTTTGTCTTAATCCAGTCATCAAACCTTATTACTTCAAATCCTTTCGGGTCCCATTGTAATTCATTTTCTGCTTCTTCCAGGAGTTTGATATTATTCTGTTCCTTTTCCAGCGTGTCGAAATAATCAAAATTCATTTTCCCTAAAGTTTTCAGCACATTGAAAATAACTTTACTGCGCTGAACATTTTCAGTCTTCTGCCTCTGCAATAATTTTCTGAAACTCTCCAATTTAAAATCAAACCACTCAAACTCTCTGATTTCAACCATAATCAGAAGTTCAAGAATTCGATAACCAAGCAGCCACCCGGATTTATCTTTGTTCAATTCCGTATTTTCATTCAATGTTTTCAGCGCTTTATTGAACTCACCTGTTGAGAATTCAAGACACGCACGCAGATAAAGCCATTTTGCAGGGTAAAAAGAATTGGCTTTCATCGCCCTGTGTTCAAACATTTTTGTCACAATATCCGCAGCAGATTCATAATCGTTGTTTCTGTAATAAGCAAAAAACAGGTTTTCCATTGCCATAAATTGATTAATTCCGCCCTTTCTGAATGAACGAACGGCAATTTTCGCATAATCAATAGAATCTTCATATTTCATTAAGCCTATGAGATTGCCTGAAATATTCATATTTGCTCCTGCGATGTTTGCCTGAGAATTTATAGATGGGCTATGCTCAATGAGATTTAATAATTGTAAATTATTTTCAAGAGCCTCTTCATTATTTCTTTTCAGCGTATAAATTTCATTCATAGTCAAATGATACCAAAACCCAATTCTCGATGATTTAGTTTTTTCGTACAGGTCTTTTAATTCCTGGATAGCATTAATCTTAAAGTCAGGTTGATTGACATTTTTATTTGCTTTAAATAGCTGAGGGTAACTAAAATAGTGTCCAATCTCCTCCACTCTGTTAAACTCTTTCATTAATTCTATGCTTTTCCTGATACCCGTGTTAAATTCTTCAAGTTTCTTTTCACTTTTTATCCGGTGAGTCATAGTCCTTGTTAACTGAAGTATTAGTGTCTTCTCTGTCGCGAGTTCATACCTTTCAGCA
>Ga0172375_10002728_pt1 | contig 27277 bp, 28 predicted proteins | sample LakKiv1m_FD_114537 | JGI IMG/M metagenome (GOLD analysis project Ga0172375, IMG submission 114537) | Freshwater microbial communities from Kabuno Bay, South-Kivu, Congo - kab_092012_11.1m | ecosystem: Environmental > Aquatic > Freshwater > Lake | place: Democratic Republic of the Congo...
TAGGGTTAAAATCAGTAGCCCAGGCTATATCGTATGCAAGAAAAGCCGTTATCAAAACTACTGATATTATTTTTATCCAGGTTTTACCGCGCCAGTTTAACATCTATCTTCTCCTAAACATACAACAAAACAATCACTTCCGCCACATAAGCAGAGATAGCAATAATATATCTATAATACATTTACAAAGTATATAATAAGTATATTATAAATATAAGTTTTTGTCAATATTTAAAATTTTGGGCAACCCTTGTCCCGCTGCGTCTGCGGGATGCATCCCGCCGACGCAGCGGGACAAGGTAAGGTAAGGCATCGAATAGGCTGGCGTGGCTTACTGGACTATAAGGCAATTATAAGCATTGTTATAAGCCTTTATGGCGAGGTTCCCTGCATTTTTAAGGTCTTTGGACATGGAAATAAAACCATGATCTTTAATAATTATAAAATTCTTCTTTCCTAATTTTTCTAAAACGCCTTTAACAAGCTTTAACGTGCCGTAGGGCTCTTTTTTGTCAGTCTGGCACAGGTTCAATCTGCTGGCAAAGCGTAAAATTTCGTTAGAATGCCCGTGAAAAATCGCGTTTACATCTTTCCTTTTCCTGTATATGGCAAAATGCAGCATGCTCTCTGAAGAAGGTTTTTTCATCCCATGGTAATAAACTATGCCCTTCTTTAAATCCACATTGGAGACCATCGCAAAACATCTATCCGGCAGGAAATCTTTTAAGCCTATCTTTGAGCCTGTTATAACAAATTCTTCGCTATTTTTTTTTACCCTAAAACTAAGGTTTCCATAAGAGCCCCCTTTATAAGCCGGGGCTAAACTATAATCGTGAAACTTTTTGCACCAGTATTTTAATTCCTTAAGCCTTTTATGCTTTGGGATTTCTTTATCTATAAGTTTTGCTTTAAACTTCACGCCATGATAAGCCATAGGACTTTTTCAGCAAATTATCATTCATTAGGTTCCTGGGCCACAACCAAGGGATAATATCTGATAATCTCTCCGTTTAATATTACCTCTACCTGATACCTGCCAGGCTCATGAAATACTATATTCATAAATTTCGATATCACTGTATGGCTGGATTCTATCGATTTCAGTTCAAAATTTACATCCCGCGTTTCAACAATTACCTTATTATCCTTTGCATTGACAACCCTTGTCTTTTCTGTGAACATGCCCATGCCCTTGATCCATCTATTGGCGATAAACAGTTCATTGTGCGTGGCAGGAAAACTTCTGGCGCCTATCACCTCAAATATGCCTATAAACATCATCTTGCCATTATCTTCTCTTCTTATCCTGTCGCATACTACAGAAAACTGCAGATCAGGTTTTATTAAGCTGTCTTTATTCATATATTCTCTCCTGGTTGATTTATATTAAGCAGCCTGGAGAAATATCTCAAACCCACTTAATATATTACAATCCCTCTCTCGTCCATTTCTTTCTTTTCTGTTTCGGAAGGATATTGATTTATTATTGTCATTCCCGCAGATTCGCCTCCGCCTTCCCCTGTGACATCTTCGTCTGCCTCTGTTTCAGTCTCGAAGCCTAAAGAAGATGCGGGCGATATATCTTTTGGAATTATTCTTTTGATTATATTGTTCTCATTTTTATTGATTATTTTAACAGGGGTCATGGTATTTATGATTGTAATAGCAGGCCTATTTTTTGATAAAGGCACTTGAGGTTGAGCGTTCTGTCCAATTGGAAAAACCGGCCAATTTCCTCTATCTTCTTCTAATTTGATTCTATTTTCAGTTTTATCGATATTTATAGTTTTATTACCTTTACCAAGCCTCAAACTAATCAGAGCTACAACAAAAAGAATGATAATTAACGCATATAAAATAGATTTTTTCACAACCTAATTCTCCTCCCATGATAATTTAACATAATCGCCTGTGGTCGGCATATAAGGTGGCGGACAACCTAATAGTCTTTCGTCGTATAGATAGTTTTTAGCGTATCCACTTACCTTTTGCCCAGTTGTTCCGTTAAACGTGCCAACAGGCCCCCTTTCATCCTGAATAATCCCTCCATAAACACTTAACGTGCCTTTTGGCGGTCCTACCCACCAATTCTCAAGCATAAATGAGGTATTCATGCCCATTATACAAGCATCAATCTCAAGGTTACTTGGGGCATTATCATTTATTATGACATTACTTTCTGATATGATACCCAAAACATCATCTGAATTAGGATTTACCTTTGGATTATCTGCATAAGTAATATTATTTTCTATAATAACATCGCCACTTGATCCTGCGGTCAACCGCCCATTAAGCACTCCAGAAATAATAAGACTTCCTCTGTTTACAAAAAGTGCCCCATTTGACGGAATAGCCATATTTTTATTATTCCATTTTTTCTTAGCGTTAGTCACATTCATTGTACCGTTATTATTTAACACTATTGTTGTGTTTCCTGTCAACGAAAGACCTCCCTGTAATGTAGCAGCAGCGCGTAATCCCAATGCCTGCCGCGGCATAGTTGTAGATTCAGCCCCAAACTGCATCCCAACCTGAAAGTCAGGAATATCATAAGGAGAATTTGTAATCTGGCTAAGATTTATATTATTTCCGTTATTATAAAATCTTATATAGTCATCTACAGAACGGACTTCATTTTCGAATACAGGATCTCCGAATATATTAAAATGGCTATTAGTATGTGTAGGGCCATTAAGGCGGTCCTGGCTCCAGAACCAGACATTTGAACCGTTAAAAACCTCCCTGTCAGTAAACCAAAGGTAGCGGGCATAATTATCCACCTGAAGATAATTAACCAATACCCTATTCATGTTTCCATATACACCTGTAGATGTCACTCTGTATCTCCTTATATTGCCGGAACCTCCGATAGCGCCTAAATCAATAATAACTACTGAGTAAGTGCCTCCTCCTATATTTTGCATGTTACCCCATGGATTAGTTCGGTTGCCTGTAGGCGGAGTTGCCTGCGCCCTTAACCACATTACTGCATGGTCAAGGCCTGCCTCAGCTAGGTTAAAGGCCTTGATCCGCCTTTTATATATATCCGATATTTTACTCTGATTTACAGCAAAACTGAAAAACGCTGAAGAGAAAATTAACAATACTGTAATAACCAAATATACAGCTATAAGCGCTGTCCCTTTATTATCAAATTTATTTAACCTTAATTGTCTCAACTTATAAATTCCTCATTTTTAGTTCAAGGCCCCCTGTGTCTTGTATTTGCCTTCCAGAAAGAGATGTTTTTCTGGCAGTAACATTTATCTGTAGAATATCAACCGGGGTCACGGACCTGGTAAAACTCAAGTTGATAATATTATTGGCTAATACAGAAGTAATGCCTGAAGCAGTCCTAGTGATTTGGTTATTCCCATTTAAGGCATAGGTAATATCTCCGGACCATTCAATATTTCCGTAATTATCTAAAACATCGCCATCCCCATCGTTATCATGCGGAACCTTGAAAGTAATTGAACTGCTGCTATTCCCGCTTGATAAATTTATTTGCGAAGGCGCGGTTTCTCTTAATTCTCTTTCTATTGTCATAAACGGCTTCATAACTTCCTGGTGCACTTCAACCGCCAAACCGCCCGTAAAATATGAAGACCTTCCTATATCCATAACAACGAATACAGCGAGTATCATAAATACAAAAATGCTGACTGATACAATAACTTCTATAAGAGTAAATCCTCTCATATATTATCTATTTGTAATCCTAGTTGATAGCTGCACCGGCGAATCAATAATTCCGTTCGAATTTCGATCTTCGCCTGCATCTAAAATTCCATCCAAATCAGAATCCTCTCCTATAATCCTATTACCCTGACGCCAGCATATGTTTATAGCCACTTCTAATAGTTCCGGATTTGCGTCATCAATATACACCACGCCCCTGCTTTCAGGTATCGCATTTACGATAAAATTGGTTCCGTTATAATCGTCTATCAACCGGCTGAAAGGGCTGCTACGAATATCTTCCATTAAACCCATAGCTGCATTAGTAGCAATATTCATATTTTTAGAAGTGTTTATTAACGCAAAACATGAGTAATAAGTAAGAAGTATGGCTGAAACCGCAGAAGCTAATATCCCTGCTGCAAATAGCACTTCCATGAGTGTAAAACCCGATTTATTATTTTTAGACTCCATATCACCACCTGAACGTAAGCCCTGCTCCTATAAAGCGCTCTTTCTCTTTAATAATAGATTCTATATAAACAATAGCCTGTCTGTCAAATATTTCCTTTGTAAATCTCAAAACTGCCCCTGACCCTTCAGCGCCTGATGTCTCAAAAACAAGCTCTTTGCCTTTTGCCATTTTCCATCTGCCTGAAAATATAACCTTCCTGCGGAGTTTTTTCCGCTTGGATACAGCTATGCCTATATCAAAAACTATATACGACTCTTTATTCTTATGGGACAATGTCCCGAGGCAAGATGTAAAATCAAAACCTGAATTTATCCTCTTATCCAGGGCGTATCTTAACCTGCATTTATCCTTTATATCCCAGTGGCCTCTAAACGTCAGGGCCTGATTATCCTCTCCATAGTTATAAATTATCTCGTTATTCTTATTTATTTCCCATGCGCCAGATAAGGCCAGGGTATCCAGCCCGCCATTTTCTTTCTGAACCGAGAATGTAAGCCTGTTATGCCTGTCTGCCTGCCATGAGCCGCTAAGTTTTATTATATGGACAAGGCCTTTACCTTCATCTAATTTCGAATGAGCCAAGAGCGCGATCTCATTGTCTTTCGCGTCAATAAGCCTGGCATTTATGGCAAACCTGTTTCCCTCGCATTGGTTATTCCATTTATTCAGCGTAATAACTAAATTATGCCCTTTGCCTAAAGAGTATTTTCCTGAAAATTTTATCCTCTGTGGGACATCTATGCCCTGGGACTTACTAACTTCATAAAAAAGCTTGTTATTACTGTCTATCCCAAATTTTCCGTAAATAACCTGCCGGAATCTCTTAACCCTTGATTTCCTGCCAGGCGGGTTTTTTATAGTAAGCCTGTTAAAAGGGTCTACTTCGTAATAAACTCTCGTAGCCATAGCGTAATCTACCCTCCAAAAACCACTCTAACTTTACAATTCGTGCCATGCACCATTTGTAAAGTTAGCGAGGTTATGCATAAAATACCTTTTCAAGGCATAAGCCTTTAGCAGGGGCTGTGTATCCCGCTAATGGCCTGTGCCGTTTTTCCAATATCTCTTTTACATATTCGGGCCTAAACCTGCCCCTTCCGACTTCTATTAAAGTGCCTGAAATATTTCTGGCCATGTTATATAAAAATCCGTCCGCTTTAATGTATATCTCAATCACAGGAGGCTTTGAGGCAATTTTTATCTCCTTTATAGTCCTTACCGAGGCCTTTTCTTTTTTGTCGCTTGCCTGAAACGACTTAAAATCTTTTTTGCCTACAAGGTGCTTCGCGCCTTTTTTCATAGCTGCTATATCCAGGGCATATGGCACAAACGCTGAATACCTCTCAAACAAAGGAGACCTGGTTTTTCTATTAATTATAGTATATCTGTATAATTTTCCTAAGGCATCTATCCTGGAATGAAATTTTATGGGAACTTCTTCTGTGGAAATTATTGAGATTTGGCGCGGTAAAAACTTGTTCAGGCCGTTTTTTATATTATCCAGCCTAAGTTTTGAATCTATTCTGAAATTCGCGGCCTGCGCCCTAGCGTGCACGCCTGAATCAGTCCTGGAAGCGCCTATTAGAGATATTTTTTTATTGAAAAGTTTTTTTGCAGCCTTTTCAATCTCTTCCTGCACGGTTTTTAATCGCTTACATGATACCTGATACCTGTGGCCTGTAACGCCCTGCGACTGCCACCCATTAAATCCCGTGCCGTCATATTCAATTATTAGTTTGATATTACGCATTCTGCGATCTCGACAGCGTTTGTAGCGGCGCCTTTACGCAGATTGTCAGCTACAACCCAAAGCCATAGCCCATTTTTAACATAAGGATCTTTTCTTACCCGGCCTACAAAAACCTCATCCCTAGCCTCTACATCTTTTGGCATAGGATATAGGCCTTGCTTAGGGTCATCTACGAGTATTATGCCTTCGGATTTGGAAAGAATAGACTTAGCCTCTTCAACAGGTATAAACTTATCCGTCTCAATATAGACCGCCTCTGAATGTCCTGTCCTAACAGGCACCCTGACAGTGGTTGCGGATATATTTATCTTGTCATCATGCATAATCTTGTGAGTTTCTTTGACTAATTTCCACTCCTCGCTTGTGTAATCAAAATCGCTGAAGCCCCCTATATGCGGAAATACATTATACGCCAATTGCTGAGGCATTGCCTTGTCTTCTATCTCAACTTTAATATCCGCATAACCGCCTTGCGCAATCTTAGAATTTTCTTTCTTCAATTGTTCAACAGCTGATTTGCCAGCGCCTGAAGAAGCCTGAAGAGTAGTCACGATAACCCTCTTAATGCCAGCCTTTTTGTAAATAGGCCATAAAGCCACTACCATCTGTATAGTAGAACAGTTCGGGTTGGCTATTATGCCTTTATGCTTCTTGACATCCTTTGCGTTAACCTCAGGGACAACGAGAGGGACCTTTGGGTCCATCCTGAAATCAGCTCCGTTATCTATTACAACCGCTTTTCTTTTAACCGCCTCGCTGGCATAGGTAGTGGCCGCGCCTTTTTCTCCCTCTGTCCCGGCAAATAACGCTATGTCTATGCCTTCAAAAGCTTCGTTAGAAATAGCCTCCACAGGATATTTAACCCCATCCACTTCTATATCCCTTGCGGAACGCGCTAAAACTTTTAATTTTCCAGCAGGAAAATCCCTTTTTTTTAAAACTCTCAACATCTCTACGCCAACCACACCCACGCCTACCACCGCGACATTATATTTTTTTGACATTTTTAACCATCCCAACCTGGCAGGCTGCCTAAAGGCAGCCTGCCAGGTTAATCGTTATAGGTTTTTAACTACCATATCCCCGACTTCAGTCGTAGAATATCCCATCTTTCCCGCAGCAAGGGACTTAAGTTTAGTCTTGACTATCTTTATAACAGCGTCTTCTACCTGTTTTGCCGCTTTATCTTCTCCTAAATTTTCAAGCATCATACCCACTGCGCATATAGCCGCAAGAGGATTGATAACATTCTTTCCTGTATACTTAGGCGCTGAGCCGCCTATTGGCTCAAACATTGAAACGCCTTCTGGATTTATATTTCCCCCGGCTGCTATGCCCATGCCGCCCTGCACCATCGCGCCTAAATCAGTAATGATATCCCCGAACATATTATCGGTCACGATAACGTCAAACCACTCTGGATTTTTTACAAACCACATTGTAGTGGCGTCTACATGGGCGTAATCAGTAGTGATATCTTTATATTCTCCAGCCACCTCATTAAATGCCCTCTGCCAGAGGTCCCATGCAAATGTAAGAACGTTTGTCTTTCCGCAAAGTGTTAATTTTTTATCCTTATTTCTCTTTTTAGTGTATTCAAACGCATACCTGATGCAGCGTTCAACGCCTTTTCTTGTATTATGAGAAATCTGTATAGCTACCTCATCCTTGGTGCCTTTTTTCTGAAACTCCCCAAGCCCTTTATAAAGCCCCTCTGAATTCTCCCTCACCACTACGAAGTCAATGTCTTCAGGCCTTTTATCCTTCAAAGGGCAAAAATCAGCGTTATAAAGTTTTATAGGCCTTAAATTAATATACTGGTCCAAGGCAAACCTGAGCCTGAGAAGAATCCCCTGTTCCAGTATGCCGGGCTTGACATCTGGATGGCCTATCGCGCCAAGATATATCGCGTCCACCTTGGCTAATTCTTTTAAAACAGAATCAGGGACAAGCTCTTTTGTCTTTAAATACCTGTTCCCGCCAAGATCATATTTTATGGTCTCGTATTTAAACCCATGGATTTTGCTTACCGCCTCTAACACCTTTAACCCTTCTCTCACAACTTCTGGCCCTGTCCCATCTCCGCCTATGACAGCTATCTTATACATCTATTCCTCCCAGTTTAATAACGTAAAGTGTAAAACGAAAAACGCAAAACTAAAACTTTTTTCTGCCTTTTAGAGTTAAAATACTAGAACCTAAAATATTTGCAATCTCATCAACCTCTTTAATTAAAACATCTACATCTTCCCTGTTAACTTTATTTGTATCTCTTAACAAGCCTAACCAATATTTTGTCTCATTAGCAGATTTTAGGGAATGGTTGAAAAAATTTGTAAAATCTTTTCTGGAAGGGCTGGCCTGAGCTTCAGTTATATTGGCGCCTATTGATGTTCCTGCTCTTAATAATTGCCTTGCTATAATCTTAGTTGACATATCTTCAGGTAAATTATCTATAAATTTGATCATTTTAAGTGAAAATTGATATGCTCTTGTTTTAGAATCCATTCCCGTTTTAAGTTTTACGCTTTAACTTTACGCTTTGCGCTCTAAGTTTTACGCTTCTATTTGTATTTTTAATCCAACGTAAGAGCCCGCCTGATTTTATTATTTCCTGTATAAATTTTGGGAGCGACTTCGCCTTATATTCCTTATGCTCTGTCAGATTCATAACAGAGCCGCTCGCTAAATCCACCTCCAGATAATCTCCTTCTTTTATCCCGCTTATATCCTTAACCTCCAATATTGGGAGGCCCATGTTTATCGCGTTCCTTAAGAATATCCTGGCAAAACTTTCCGCGATTACACATGAAATCCCTGCGCCCTTTATTGATATCTGGGCATGCTCTCTTGATGACCCGCACCCAAAATTCTTTCCAGCGATTATTATATCGCCTTTCGAGATCTTTTTTGAAAAATCCTTGTCAATATCCTCCATGCAATGAGCGCCTAATTCCTTCGGATCTATTGTATTCAGATACCTAGCAGGGATTATCTCATCTGTATTGACATCGTCTTTAAATTTCCAAACCTTGCCTTTAAATCGCATCCCGCACCTTTTATATATTCAAACTATTTTTAATTCTTCTTTTCAACCGCCCGTAGGCTTTACCGAAATACTTAAGACTCTTTTCTCTTTCTATTGTATCTTTTAAAGATTTGAATGTTTCATAATAAATTAATTCCCATGGTCTATATTTTTTAGTATATCCTACAAGTCCATTATCATGCTTTTGCAATCTATTATCGATATCACTAGTATATCCAACATACAAAGACTTATTCTTTTCACTTTTTAAAAAATACACATGATACATAGCTATCAAAAAGGTGCGGGATCATATTTCACCTGGATGCGTGATTCTGCCCTTTATCGCGCTTGCCGCCGCTACCGCAGGATTTGACAGATATACCTCACTGTCAGGATGGCCCATCCTGCCCCTGAAATTCCTGTTTGTAGTGGCGATAGCCTTTTCCCCGCTCGCGAGTATGCCTAAGTGCCCGCCAAGGCACGGTCCGCAGCTCGGAGTTGAAAAAACCCCGCCTGCGTTTAAAAATATATCGGCCAGGCCTTCTTTAATCGCCTGGGAATAGATCTTCTGGGTGGCTGGGATAATTATCAGCCTTACCCTTGAATTCGCTTTTTTGCCTTTTAAGATTTTAGCGGCCACCCTTAGGTCAGAGATCCTACCGTTTGTACAGGAGCCTATAACTGACTGGTCTATGTTCACCTTTTTAAATTTACTCACAGGCCCTGAATTGCTCGGTAAATGAGGGGCGGAAACCTGAGGCTCTATCTTACTGGCATTGTATTCTATAACTTTACAATATCTCGCGCCTTCATCGCTTTTGTAAAATATGTTCTTCCGCCTGATACCTGATACCTGATACCTGTGACTGGAAATGTATTTATAAGTGACCCCATCCGGCTCAATAATCCCTGACTTCCCTCCTGCCTCTATCGCCATATTGCACATCGCAAACCTATCGTCCATAGAAAGCCCTTTTATGGCATCCCCTGTAAACTCCATTGCCATATATAAGGCGCCATCAACGCCTATATCCCCGATAGTATGCAGGATTAAATCCTTTCCTCCAACCCATGGTTTTAGCTTTCCATTATATACAAATTTTATAGTCTCCGGCACCTTGAACCACACACATCCTGTTATAAAACCAGCTGCCAGATCAGTTGATCCAATGCCTGTTGAAAACGCGCCAAGCGCCCCGTATGTGCAGGTATGAGAATCAGCTCCTATCACTAAATCCCCTGGGCCCACAAGCCCTATCTCCGGCAAAAGCGCGTGCTCCACGCCCATCTTCCCCACCTCAAAATAATTCTCTATCTTATGCCTTTTCGCGAAATTAGCGAGTATCTTTGCCTGCTGCGCGCTTTTTTTGTCCTTGGCTGGAGTAAAGTGATCCGGCACAAGCGCTATCCTGCGCCTGTCAAACACCTTTTTAGCCCCGCTTGAGTCAAATTCCTGTATAGCTATAGGCGCGGTAATGTCATTGCCAAGGCAAAGGTCTATCTTAGCGTAAATAAAATCTCCTGGCGCAATAGCCTTTTTATCCGTATGAGCCAGTAATATCTTTTCAGTAATTGTATAAGCCATATTATTCAGCATAAAACGCAAAGCGCAAAACTAAAACTTTTTTGCCTTTTGTTTCAAATTTTTATGTTTTAACTTTACGCTTTGCGCTTTACATTTTGCGTTTTCTTTATATATCCATTGCTAACGCATTTTCCTCGCAATTAGGAAATTTTATGCATTTGATGCACTCGGACCATATCTTATGCGGAAGCTCTGCGTGCTCTATCCTTTTAAATCCAAGTTTTTCAAAAAATTCAGGGACATATGTCAGGGCGAAAACCCTCTTTACATTTAATATCTTAGCATCCTCAATGGCGTGCCTTACAAGTTTCTCCCCTATGCCTTTTTTCTGATAAGATTCTTCCACGGCAAGAGATTTAATTTCAGCGAGATTTTCCCATGTCACATGAAGGGCGCAGCATCCTAATATCTTACTGCCTTCCTCATAAATGAAAAAATCCCTGATATTCTCATAAAGCTCATTCAAAGACCTTGGAAGCATCTTGTCTGCTTTAGCATAAAAATTGATAACATCCTGAATATTTTTTATGTCATCTATTGTAGCTTTTCTTATCATTTTACCTTACTTAACCTGTCCCGCTGCGTCGGCGGACTTTTTGGTCCGCCGACGCAGCGGGGCAGGTTATTTATAGAATCATCCCTTTGGGGATAACCACTACGCCTGAATCTGTGACAGTAAACCTCTTTTTATCCTTCTCAATATTATAACCGATCTCCATCTTCTGCGGGACTTTTACGTTTTTATCTATAATCGCCCTTTTGACCTTAGCGTATCTTCCTATATCCACACCTTCCATAAGTATTGAATCGCTTACCTCTGAAAAACTGTTTATCCTGACATTCGGAGAAAGTATACTGGACTTTACCTTGCCTCCGCTTATTATACAGCCATTAGATATAATCGAATTCAGGGCCGTGCCTACTCTATTAATATCCTCCTCTGCCCATACACTCTTCGCAGGCCCGTATTGTTCCTGATATGTCCTGAAAGGCCACTCCTTGTCATACAGGTTCATTGGCGGAATCACCTGGACAAAATCCATATTCGCTTCAAAATACGCGTCTATACTTCCTACATCCTTCCAATATTTAGGCTGCCCTGCGGATTTATCCTTAAAATTAAAGGCATATACTTTATTCGAGGAAAGCATCGCAGGAATAATATTTTTTGCAAAATCATGGCTGGATTTCCCGTCTATGGCATCCTCTTTAAGAATCTTCGCTAACACCTCTGTGTTAAATATATAAATCCCCATAGACGCATACACAGTCTTGCCTTTAATTATCTTTTCAATCTTCTCCTTGGGTTTCTCTACAATGCCCCTGACTTTAAAATCCTTGTCTATTTCGCATACGCCAAACTCGCCTGCCTTCTCCTTAGGCACCTCTATTACGCTTATAGTCAAATCAGCCCTATTTTCATTATGAAATTCCAACATCTCCCTGTAATCCATTTTATACACATGATCCCCTGCGAGGATCAAGACATATTCCGGTTTTTCATCTTCAATAGCGTATATATTCTGGTAAATCGAATCCGCCGTGCCTTTATACCACTGATCATCCACTCTTTGCTGGGCTGGGATAGCGTCTATATACTCGCCTAGCTCACCGTTTAAGACGTTCCATCCTCTTGATATGTGCCTCGTGAGAGAATAAGACTTGTATTGGGTCAAGACATGTATCTTCCTTAGCCCGGAATTTATGCAATTGGACAGGGTAAAATCCACAATCCTGTATATGCCTCCAAAAGGCACCGCAGGCTTGGTCCTGTCTTTGGTAAGCGGATAAAGCCTCTCGCCCTTCCCCCCAGCCATTATAAATGTAAGCACATTTCTCATGGAAAGTTTATTTTACAATACCCTTTTATAAAATGCAATTAAATAATAAGCAATAAGAAACCTCGCAGGTTGCCTGCGGCACACTGCGAGGTTATAGTAATTTTAATAACTGCATCGCGAGTCTTACATGCTTGTCGCAGTATTTTTTAGATTTCCGCCTTTTAAGCTTTTTTCTCTACCGATAAATATAATCTGTTGTCCTTCTGATAACGCACTATGTAAATATTCAAAGCTATCTACTATTAGATTATCATTCTCTAAATAGTTAAAGGCCTAATATCTAGTATAAACTATACTCTATAAAGTACTTAATTTCATGGGTAATTTTAAGGTTGTTGTATATTGAGAAACTGATTCCAATTCAGAATCTTTATGGACTAATGCTGCAGATTTCTCTATTGCAGTAGCTGTTACAATTGCATCAGCAACCGATAATTTGTGATTTGCTTTTATCCTGCCAGCTAATAATATTAATCTTTCCCTTGACTCTATTATCTCTATAGGCAGGGACTTAATTAATACAACTAACTCCCTAGCTATATCTTCGCCCTTCTTCTGCCATGTTATATAATAAAGCTCCATCAAACTAATAAAAGATATAAATATCTTGCATTTACTTTTTTTAGCTAGAATTAATATCTTTTCAACATCATCTGCGCCTTCTTCAGATTCTGTATATGCGAATATCGCTGAAGTATCGAAAACATAATTTTTATCCAATATTTCTTTCCTCCTGCCTGGATCTCAAAAGCTCTTTTAAAAGACCTGCGTTTTTATATCTTCCCTTTAACGCCTTGATAGAATCATGAGGAACTGGAACAACGCTTATAGAATGGCCGTCATCAATCCATTCTATATGTGTCTTTGGTGTAATGTTGTATTTCTTGCGAATAGCAACAGGTATAGCTGTCTGGCCTCTTATTGTAACTGTGCTTACCATATGTCTTCACCCCTTTCTATTAACAAGTATACAAGATTTATTTTTAATTGTCAAGATTTTTTATAATTTTGCTTACTATTTCCTGTGTTAGCTTTAAGACAACAAAGCTGACTTTAATAAGGTTTTTGTGTATTCATGCTGTGAATTTTTAAAAATTGCTTCGCAACCCCCTGCCTCAACAAATCTTCCGGACTTCATAACTATTACCCTGTCACATATAGATCCTATAACCCCTAAATCGTGGCTTATGAACAGATAGGTAAGGTTTTTTCTTTTCTGCAGGTCTATAAGCAGATTCAGTATCTGCGCCTGGATAGATATATCAAGGCTTGAGACAGGCTCATCGCATATTATAAATTCAGGATCAGTGGCAAGCGCCCTAGCAATGCCAACCCGCTGGCGCTCCCCTCCTGAAAGCTCAGAAGGCAGCCTGTTTAAATATGCCTCGCTTAGCCCGACTGTCTCTAAAAGCTCTATCGCCTTATTTTTTCTGCTATAATCAGGGACATTTTTGTGGATACTATAAACCTCCCTTATTACATCCCCTATCCTCATCCTGGGATCCAGAGACGCGTATGGATCCTGAAATATTATCTGCAGGTCTTTGCGCAGGTTTCTCATGTCATTATTTGAAATCTTTAATAGGTCATTGCCTTTATAAAATATCCTGCCGCTATCCGCGTTAATAAGCCGCAATATTAATTTTGCGAGCGTGCTTTTTCCGCACCCTGACTCTCCCACAAGGCCCAATATCTCGCCCTTAAATACAGAAAAACTTGCCCCGTCTACAGCAGCGACTTTATGTTTTTTGAAAGTCTTACATAAACTATCTATTTTTAACAATTCCATATTTTACACGGTCAACCTGCCAGGTTACCCATCTGGGTAACCTGGCAGGTTGACCAAAGGTTAAAAACTGGCCCTAACAATATCTTTTAATCTTATACATCTAGAAAAATGATCGCCTGCTATTCTTTCTAAGATAGGCTCTTTTTCTTCACATGCACTTATTTTAAACCTGCACCTTGGATAAAATTTACATCCCCAAGGTAGTTCAGAAAATAACGGCGCCCTTCCTGCTATGACATTAAAAAGTTTTTTCCTGTGCTCAAATAACGGTATTGAATCTATAAGGCCTATTGTGTAAGGATGAGATGGGCTGGAAACAATCTTTTCTTTCGCCCCATATTCTAAAATCTTTCCAGCATACATAATGCCTACGCTGTCAGCTATATTAAAAACTGCCCTTAAATCATGAGATATAAATAATATCGACAGGCCCATCTTGCTTTTAAGCTCCATAATAAGGTCTAATATCTGGCGCTGGACAGTGACATCAAGCGCTGTAGTAGGCTCATCTAAAACTATAAGGCTCGGCTTGGACGCGATAGCCATCCCTATCATAACTCTCTGCTGCATCCCCCCTGAAAGCTCATGCGGATAAATATTCTTTTTTCCGATAATCTTTTCAAGCCCGACGCTCTTAAGTATCCCGCTAATCTGGCTGTCAGGATCCTTATTGTTTTCAAGCGATTCCATCATCTGTTCGTATATCGTAAATACAGGATTCAATGAGCTGAATGGCTCCTGAAATACATAAGAAATCTGCCTGCCTCGTATATCTCTTAAAGCCTCTCCATCTAACTTTAATATATCCTTATTCTCTAGCAGGATCTCTCCTGAGCTGATACAACCTTTACCCTCTGATATAAGCCTTGTTATGCTAAGGCCGACTGTTGTCTTTCCGCATCCTGATTCGCCTATAAGGCCTACGCATTCTCCTTGATTTATGCTAAGGTCTATGCCCCGCACAACCTCTATACCTCCATAACTAACTTTTAGATTTCTTATTTCTAATAACATCTTTAGGCCCCATCTATCTTAATAATTTCTCTCTTATGCCTTCGCCCAGCAAATTATACCCCAGCACTGTTATAAAAATCGCCATGCCTGGAAACACCATCATCCACCAGCCAGCTCCCATAACAGCCTTGCCTTCGCTAAGTATATTCCCCCAGCTTGGCGTAGGCGGCTGGACCCCTATCCCCAGAAAACTCAGGCTCGATTCAACCAGTATAGCGCCTGCTATGCCAAGCGTAACGCTTACCAAAACCGGCGCCATTGCGTTTGGTATAAGATGCCTTGTGATTATCCGCAAATCGCTTGATCCGATAGCCTTTTCAGCGTATATAAAATCCCTCTCTTTTAAGCTTAATATCTCAGCGCGCATAAGACGAGCCATAGACATCCAGCTTGTAGCCCCTATTATTACCATTATATTTATTATGCTTGGATCCAATAAGGCAATTACAGCGAGTATTAAAAAAAATGTAGGAAAGCAGAGCATTATATCCGTAAATCTCATTATAATAATGTCTACCCACCCGCCATAATATCCTGCCGCTGCGCCGAGCGCTATGCCTATAAGGCTCGCTATGCCAACTGCTATAAAACCCACCATCAACGATATCCTTGCCCCATATATCATCCTTGAAAACAAATCTCTGCCAAGGCTGTCTGTCCCGAATATATGCGAGGAAGAAGGCGCAGTAAGTATATTTTCAATATCTATCGCTTCAGGATTATACGGCGCTAATAGAGGCGCAAAAATAGCTATTATTATAAAAAATCCTACTATGCATATTCCAAAAATTGTTAATTTATTCATATTTTATTGTTTAAGGTAACAAGTAACAGGTATCAAGTTTTTATGCCCCTATCTGTTACATAATATTATTCCAATTTTATCCTTGGGTCAACCGCCGCATAAGAAACATCTGCCAGCAGATTCCCTAAAAGCGTGAGCACAGCACCTATAACAAGGACACCCATTATCACTGGATAGTCCCTTGCCATTACTGATTCATAAAAAAGCCTGCCCATGCCAGGTATGCTGAATATAGATTCAAATATAACGCTCCCTCCTATCAGGCCTGGCACAGATAACCCTAATATAGTCACGATAGGTAATAACGCGTTTTTAAGCGCGTGTTTATATAATACCTCTTTTTCTCTTAAGCCCTTTGCCCTGGCAGTCCTGATATAGTCCTGTTTTAAGACATTCAACATGCTGCTTCTCATATACCTCGAGATCCCCGCAAGGCTTCCAAAAGCTGAGACAGCTACTGGCAGAATAAGATGCCTTGACACATCAATAAGTTTCTCAAAAAATCCAAATTTTTCAAATTCTAAAGACTTTATGCCTGATATCGGCAATGCCCCCCATCTTACTCCTATAAAATCCATCAAGACAAGGCTCAGCCAGAATGTGGGGACCGCGAAACCTATAAAAACAAACACTGTCATAGATCTGTCGTAAAAGCTGCCTTCTCTAACCGCAGAACTTATGCCAATCGGTATGCCTATTAATAGTATCAGGATCATTGAAGCTAATTCTATCGCAAGGGTAACAGGGATACGCTCTAAAATCTTTTCCATAACAGGCCTGGAATCCATAAAGGATACGCCAAAATCAAATTTTATAAGCCTTTTAAGCCACTCGATATATTGGACAGGCAATGGCTTATCTAATCCATATAAATGAGATATCCTTTCCCTGGCCTCCAGAGACACCTTAGGATTAAACTGGGTTTCCAGGTCAGTGGGTTTTCCCGGCGCAAGGTGAATAACAGCGAATGTTATAATGGTTATGCCAAGCAAAAGAATAACTAACCCAATAATCCTTTTAAAAATATACCTTCCCATCTCCACCTCTATCCCCCATCCTAACTTTACAATTCGTGCCATGCACCATTTGTAAAGTTAGCGCGCGTAGCGCCGCTCAGAGCTTGGCACAAACCACTTTATAAAATTATATCCGATACCGTTTGGGGCAACCTCAACGCCTTTGAATCTTTTATGCAATACAGGCAATGCGTCTGGAACAAACAAAAATAGATATGGCTGGTCCTCGTATAAAATCTCATGTATCCTATTATAAATATTCCTGCGCTCTTCCTGGTTAAAAACCCTTCTGCCTTCTAAAAGCAGCCTGTCCACTTCTTCGTTAGAATACCCCACAAAATTAAACTCCCCTTCCCGTGTTTTTGAGGAATGCCATATATCATACATGTCAGGGTCCAGAGACAGCCCCCAGCCTAAAAGAACAGCCTCGAATCTCCTCTTATTTATAAATTCGCTTACAAAAGCGCTCCACTCTATTATCTTTATCTTAACCTCTATCCCCACCTCTTTAAGCCTTCTCTGTATTATCTCAACCGCCATCTTGCGCTCGTCATTGCCCTGATTAGTTATGACTGTAAATGAAAACTTCAATCCGTCCTTCTCTAAAATCCCGTCTCTATCCTGATCCTCCCAGCCAGCTTCTTTTAAAAGAGCTTTCGCTTTTTCAGGATTATACTCAAATGGTTTTACGTTTTTATTATACGCCCATGATTCTGGTATAAAAGGCCCTGTTGATACCCTGCCAAGCCCGAGAAGCACCCCCCTGATAATCTCTTCCTTATTTATCGCGTAATTTATAGCCTGCCTTACCTTTATATCTTTAAACTTTGGGTCTTTTAAATTATAACCCATATAAGTATATCCAAAGCTCGGGAAATTAAACCTCTGAAAATTCTTTTTGAAAAATTCTGTCTCTGTCTGGCGCCTGAATTGTATAGGGGTCAATGATGTGTAATCCACTGCCTGGCCTCTTAATTCCAGAAACAACGTAGCTGTATCCGGTATAATCCTGTAGATATACCTGTCAATATAAGGCCTGCCCTCAAAATAATCATGATTTGATTCTAACTCCAACCTCTCGCCTGTTTTCCATATTTTAAACTTATATGGGCCTGTCCCTATAGGATTTCTCGCGAACTTGGTGGAATTAAGGTCCTCTTTCTCCAATAAATGCTTTGGCATTATATTCATTCCCCAGCTCGCAAGGCCAGGAGAAAAAGGCTCTTTGTAATAAACTTTCAATGTGTAATCGTCTATAACCTCAAGCCTCTTTACAACCTGAAAATCACCCGCATAGGGAGTCCTCACGCCAGGGTCTATTAAGCTCTTATATGTAAACTCTACATCCTGCGAAGTAAACAACGCTCCGTCATGCCACTTAACCCCTTTTTTTAAATAAAAGGTAATCTGAAGCCCGTCCTGAGAAACATCCCATCTCTCAGCCAGGTCTCCTGTAATATTAAGATCTTTGTCATATTTTACAAGGCCGTTAAAAATCAAACCACAAATAGCTCCACTGGAACTATCAGACGCCAGGATCGGCACAAGCGTCCTGGGCTCTCCTATAGAACCCGTAACTATGGTGTCCCCATAATCCGCTGTAAAGCCCAGCAAGAATAGAATGGCAAATAAAAAAGCCGCCTGCCTGAGGCGGACGGCGTATATTTTCTGCAATATATTCATATGTCTACATTCTCAATTTTGTCTATCTTCTAACTTTACAAATGGTGCCATGCGCGAATTGTAAAGTTAACAGCTGCTTATTTGTTAATACTACTTGACTTCGTTAGCGCCTCCCTGCGATGCTGCTGGTTCAGGCGAAGCAGGAGCGCTAGGAGCTGCAGCCTCTGGCGCCAAAGGAGACTGAGCATTAGGCGTGACAGTAGTAGTCGTTGTAGTGGTTGGCATTCTAACATTATCCACAATAGACCTTGTCTGCCTGCTGGATATAATTGCCAGGCTGATACAGGTAACCATGAAACCTATAGCGCATACAGCTGTAAGCTTGGTAAGGACAGTTGTGCTTTTTGTGCCAAACATATTTTGCATCTGAGAACCGCCAAATGTATCAGCCACGCCTCCGCCTTTACCCGCCTGTAACAATATTACAGCTATCAAAAAAAGGCTTATTATCACATGAATAACTATCAGAATAGAATACATATTTCTCCTTTTCCTATAAATTAAATAACTTTACACTTTAACAATGTCAGAGTGTAAAGTTATTTGGCGTCACAATATAGAATTTTCCACAATCTGGACAAATGTGTTTACGTCCAGGCTAGCCCCGCCTACGAGGGCACCATCAATATCTTCTTCCGCCATCAATTTGGCTATATTATCCGGTTTTACGCTCCCGCCATACTGGATACGCATCTTTGAGGCAGCCTCTTTCTGGAAATGCTTCTCTATAAAATCTCTTATAAACTTATGCGCCTCCCCTGCCTGCTGTGGGGTAGCTGTCCTGCCTGTCCCTATTGCCCATACAGGCTCATAAGCAATAATAAGCCTGGAAATCTCGTCTTTTGTCAAGTCCTTCAGCCCTCTTGTAAGCTGTTTTTCAAGGACCTCGAATGTTGTGCCATTATCCCTTTCTTCCAGCCTTTCTCCTATGCACATTATAGGTATCATGCCATATCTAAGGACAACCTTGACTTTCTTATTAACAGCCTCGTCAGTTTCTCCGAATAAATTCCTTCTTTCAGAATGTCCTACGATTACATACCTGGCCCTCACATCCTTTAACATCTTAGGCGAAACCTCGCCTGTAAAAGCGCCTTCTTCTTCCCAATAAACATCCTGAGCGCCAAGCATAATGCTTGAATCAGAGATCTCGTCTCCAACTTTGCTCAAAGCAGTAAAAGCCGGGCAGATTACAATATCAGCATCACCGAATGTGTAAAATTTTCTCTTCAGCCCGATAGCTACATCCAAAGCGTCCTGGACTGTCTTGTGCATCTTCCAATTTCCAGCAATAATCGGTCTTCGCATTAATGAGCGCTTGATTTACGAAAATCAAAGATTTTCGTAAATCAACCTCCTTTCTGTTTTTTTATACGGTGCGCGAATTAATCCCGAGCAACCCTTAAAATTAAAAATATGTTGCGAGGGATTTTTTCTACTTACCATCATTTATCATTTAGCGCAGCAACCCCTGGCAAAACCTTTCCTTCCATATATTCTAAAGACGCCCCTCCACCAGTAGAGATATGCGTCATCGCGTGTTCTAAACCAAACTTAGCTATTGCGCTGGCTGTATCTCCACCGCCTATAATACTTATCGTCTTAAGGCCTGCTATAAATCTCGCCACATCCTCTGTGCCTCTTGAAAATTTGGTTATCTCAAACACCCCTAACGGGCCATTCCATATAATCATCTTAGCGTTTCTTAATTCCTTCTTGAACTCATCCACAGTCTTTGGCCCGACATCCAGGCCAAGCCATCCCTGGGGTATAACATCTGTAACTACCCTTGTATTACTGATAGCATCCACCTTATCAGATATAAGATGATCCACAGGCAGGACTATCTTAACTCCCAGGTCCTTTGCTTTTTTCAAGATAGATTTTGCCACATCTATCTTATCTGCCTCAAGCTTTGAACTGCCTATCTCCATTCCCTGGGCCTTTAAAAACGTATAGGCCATACCGCCGCCTATAAGAATCGCATCCACCTTTTTCATGAGATTTTCTATAACCATTATCTTATCGCTTACCTTTGCCCCGCCGAGGATAGCCACAAAAGGCTTTGGAGGATTTGAAAGCGCCTTTTCAAAATATTCTATCTCTTTCCCGAGCAAAAATCCCGCAACGCACACCTTTATAAATTTTGTAACGCCCTCTGTAGAGGCATGAGCTCTGTGTGCTGTGCCAAACGCGTCATTCACATAAATCTCACCCAGCGAGGCTAATTTTTTCGCAAAATCAGGATTATTCTTTTCTTCCTCTGCGTGAAATCTTAGGTTTTCCAGCAATACCACATCTCCATCCTTCATACCGGACACAGCCTTTTCAACCTCTGGCCCTACGCAGTCATCCAGCTTCTGGACAGGTTTTCCAATAAGCTCTGAAAGCCTTTTGGCTACAGGTGTAAGCCGCTCCAGCTCATTTACACCTTTTGGCCTTCCAAGATGGCTCATCAATATAAGCCTTGCCCCGTTATCAATAGCGTATTTTATAGTAGGCACTGCCGCGCTTATCCTAGTATCATCCTCAATCTTCAGGTCTTTATTGAGCGGCACATTGAAATCCACTCTCATTAGAACCCTTTTGCCTCTAATATTCACATCTTTTATAGTCTTTTTATTCATACTTCCTCCGCCTCCATATGTATTTAGAATATTATATATAGCATATATCTTTTAGCAAATCAACTAAAATAAAATTTAAAAAATTTATATTTTATAGTGGGCAGACTGTAAGTTTTATAAAGAGGTTTGAGTGGATATTAAGGATTCTTTTCCCCGTGCGGAAAAAGCGGCATCTGGCATAATCTTAAAAGACCTCAGCAATTCGTTTAGGTCAAATAAAAAATCTATTTTATTCGATTTAACTACACCCTTTCTGTCTATATCATTAATCAATCTTTCAAAACGCATGATTTTCTCGAGTGCCCCTTCTGGATAAGAAGCTTTTATACTTAAAACAACTATTTCGAATAAAATCTTAAACTCCTTTTGACTATATTCGTTTTCTGATAGAAAAAATTCCTCCAATAGTTTTTTCATAATACTATCATATTGTTCGCTTTCTTCTAACGCTTCTATAAATCTAATTATCGCATCAGGCTTGAGAATAACGCTCGAAAAAATAAGCTCTGAAATCCTGCCTCCTGAAACAAAATATTTATTTAAATAAACAGATGCCTTTATAACTAAGCCAAAATCCCATTCTTCTCCAGTTAACATTTTTTTTAAATCTTCTAATAGCGCTCCATTAGAAACTTGTATTGAGGAGGCTTCTTCTGTTAATGCTAATATGCCTTTTAAATAAGCCCTCATCCTATCTGGGCCTAATAGGCTGTTATTGTCAGGATTAACAAAGATCCTGCCTGCCCTTATGGCCTCTAAATCAACCACATCTACCCTGCCTAAGTTTACTAATAGGCCTACCTGGCCTTTTAAAGAAGCGTCTCCTCCGCCTTCATAAAACTCATCTCCAAAATATATTATTCTGTCTCTCATATCATCTAAAGGAATATTAAGGCGCTCCGCTAAAAACCTGGTTAATCTTTCCATGCGATAACTCTTTGTTCCTAAAACAACATCTATTGAAGTTTTGCCAGAAACCTCTACATAAAGCTCTTTAAGTTCTGGGTCTTCATTGAACCTATTAATTATAAACTTTGCCCACATAGAACGCTTTTTTCTGTCAGGATCAAACCTGTTCCTTTCTTCCTTTTCAATGTCCTTCCCTGGGGCAACAAGGGTTATGCCTATAACCCTGCCATCCGCGCGTTCTCCTCCGAGGCGTTTATCTATCACCTTTCCTTTTGGATGTTCAGGCATACATTCTGCTGTCGGATGTCCGCCATCATAACTATATTCCTTTATGGTTTCACCAAAAATACCTTCTATCTTATCTACAAGAGCATCTTGCATAGGTATTTCATCCTTAAGAGTAAAATTATCTCCATCATACACCCAGATCTGCCCGCCAGTCGCGGCAATAATAAAATTTGAAAATAAATTTTTGCGTTTTTCTAAAAAATCCTCAGCAGAAAGATGCGAGTATTTTGTTTCAAAAGCATGAACAAGGTCGTTCCATACGCCCTTTATTGTGCTTTCTTTTGTATTATTGGTCATAATGATAAACGGAAGGCTAAACCCATAAAGCTCATACCGCTTCTCAAAAAGCGCAAATAATATCTCGCATGTCTTTGTGTCCATCTTTTCATCTATTAGAGATCCATCTTTATCTGTAGTTATAATCGGGAACTTTCCCTCTTGAATCAATTTTCTAAGCTTATTTAACAGGGTCTTTCTCTTTAGCCCAGGAGACTCGAGGCTCTCATCTGCGTCGATAACCAATATTTCTTCAATGCTTAGTTCTTTTTCTTTATATGCCTCGGCTTTACCAGTATAAGAACGGGCCCTTTCAGCTATTCTATTAATAAACATTTCTCTGTCCTCCACGCCTATCAATTTACATCTTCCCAATACAGCCCTGGCCAATTGAGCAGATCCCGCGCTAGATTCAACTATGCCGGATATGTTAGATAAACGGCTAAAGATTGATAGGGCTATTATAAAATTTATATCTAATCTATTATTTGCTTCAGATAATTTATTAGCGCTGGTTAAGGCTTTATCGCACAATTTCAGGCCATAGGTTAAACCATACCTATCATCTAATATAATTCTCTCATATCCAGCTTCCCCAAGAACATCCCGCATAGTATCTAAAATATCTTGTATTAATATTCTATATTGTTCCCCATGCAAAGATTCAGCCGTTAAAAGAGCTTTTTTGCGGGCCTCTTCAAATTGATTAAAATTTAAATCCCTATATTCGTATTCAGACACTACCTTAGACATTTCCCCTATTATGCTTTGATAGGGATTATTGAAAGACTGTCTGTTCCTTTCCTCTATAGCTTTACTTAAAGATGTAAAAACCGCTTCTAAAAAATCGGCCTGTTCTTCATTAGACTCTTTTAGTAATCTACTCTTTCTTTCTTCTAAAGACGCGCCATAATGAGGCCAGGACATTGCAGATAAAATAATAGCATTTCTATTAGGCTCAAGTTGTAATAAGTAAAACCATGATTCCAATATTAAATCCATCGAAGCCTTATTAAAAACAACGCCTATTGATTTTAATCCTGATACAAACAATCTTGCAGTCTCATCAATATCAGACTTATCAAAACTATCTTTTTCAAGATCGTAGGCTATAAAAGCATAGCCCATATGGTATATCGCTAATTGAAGATAAGATAAACCTTTAAATCTCGATGAGTCAGAAGGGGTTCTTTTTTCTTTATGCAATTGGTATGACAATAAAGCGGATTCAATGTAATATAAAAAAGCTTTTGCTCTATAATAGTCATATAGCCTTCTATCTTTTCTTTTTAGATATAACATTTTGCATAGGCTTTCATAAGCCAATGCCATATCATATGCACATTCTTGGATACCGGCCTTATTGTTTTCTAAACGATATAGGGTCATAGCGCTATTTATCATCCTAATGCCCTTATTAACATCTGATGTATCGACAAGATACGCGCCTTCACTCAAAAACTTATCCGCTAATGTCGCCAAAGACCGATTGTATTTTATCTGCTCTTTTATATGATCCCTAAGCGTAATGATTCCATCTATGCCTATTTTTCTAAGTTCGTCCATAGGTATTATTTTATTAGCATATTCTTCGCTTATGTCAAATTCGCCGGCAATATCTTGGACATTAGGCATCTTTCCATTAGCCTGAATATACGCTGCTATCCAGTCAATAATATTTTCTATATCTATTTCCCTTAACCTTTCTTTAAAACTGCCGTTTATATCTATAATCCAATCTATAAGATCAGAAAATTTCTCAACCTCTACTACTTTAAAAATACCGCTATGTTCCTGTATCCATATTAATCCGCTGTGCCTTCTTGATGCAGCTGCTTCTTTTTTAAAAGCCTCCAGGATTAATTCTTCCTGCTTTGTTCCAACTATTAGATTAGAAGTCGCATAGATCTCAAAACGATAGGCATTGTTGAGATGTTTTATCAGCCGCAGAAATTCTGCTTTAGTTAAAGGTTTGAGCCAATAACATCTTTTATCTCTTTTTATCTCTTTCAGAACATCATCCGTAACTACGCCTTTTTTGCCTATTACGTCATTAATGGCATCTTGAAGCATGCTTGCCCTTTTCCCGCTCAACTCTATTTTTAAATCTTGCCGCACCTGATAATAATTGCGGGCACTTGTTTCGTCCAGATCTTCTATGCGACCTCTGTAATCTGTCTCTTTAAGTCTGCTGATAAGCATATTAAACTTTTCTATATCTATAGTTTCCCATCCAGGGTTATTTTCTTTTAATATCCTAAGGGCTTCTTCTCTTACAGAGCCTGCCTCACGCAATGCATCTAAAATTTTTCCAGCTGTCACGCCTCCCACTGCCATATTAGGGGTGACATAAACAGAAAAACTCCTTTTATATATTATTCTTATAAAATTACACAGGCCATTAAGCGTCTTGCCATTAATATTACCTATCCATGAAAGTTCGGTATCCTCATTTAATGCTCGACTGACAACCTTTATGCCAGGGCCATGGATAGATATTGCCCGTTCTATGGCCTCCTCAAGTTCATACGCCCTGCTATAATCTATCTCTATGCCTTTATATGTTAAATATCCGTTCTTTTTATCAAAAACTGTGAGTTCTTTCTTAAACCGGCTTGAGCCGTATTTGCTTCTTAGCCAGTTAATCAATAAATTAAAATCATATTCTCCTAAACTCTCCCAAGATGAATGCGCTTTTTTGATAGATAATAGCGCCTTAGAACGAATGGAAGACCCGCTAAAAGCTTCCAGCATATATGCTTCCTGTATATCTGTAATAATAAATTTAGCGGAACAATATACTCCAAATATTCTTGGTTGTTCCGCGTTTATTTTCTTCACAAAATCAATAAATCTTGCCTTGGTAAAACCCCAAATCCATGAGATATCTGGATTTTTCATTACCTCAGTAAAAACATCATCAGCGTAAGGCCCTGTTTCTTCTATTGCATCGCTAATCGCTGATTCAAGCGCATCTATGCGCCTATAATTTAATTCTATATTGTCCTCTACAATATAACCATTTTGTCTATCTAATTGTTCTATACGAGAAGACAGATACCTGTCTTGTTTCATAGAATTGAGCAGAGAATAAAATTCGCTTTCTTTAATATCTGCATCCTTCCATCTGGTATCAGCTAAAACAAGCGGATAAGCTTCGCTGCGGATGCTCCCGGAAGTTTCAAGACTATTATATATAAGATTAGTATCTTCGTAGCTTAATATAAGTTCCCTTGTCATGTGGCTATAAACTGAAGATCTAAATGCATAAAGCAATCCATAAAAATCCTCAGTATCCATATCTTTTAACCATTTAAATTTTTCATTATATTTAAACGTATCTTTCAATTCATAAAGCACATCTTTTAATCTTGGACCGGCTTCCTGCATGGCATTAAGCAGTGCGTCTTCGAATTCTGCAAGGTTTTTAGGATTATTTTTTAGATCAGATATAAAAGGCCCTATATCCATATGCCATGCGAGACCTGGCAAGTTTCCTCTTCCTGCAGAACTTGCTTTCCCATCAGAAGTCCTCTTAACATCAGCTTGTCTTCCAAATCGCATAGGAACTCTAAGATTATAGATTTCACCCGCCACCGGCACCCTTAGTCCCTTATTAGCTATATATGAGCTAGATATATTTCTATAATATATAGCGTCATTACAGTATCCTATGTTAGTGATAGTGAAGGAACTGATGAGGATAATAGATATTATCTTTGTAAGCATTATATTTTTATACATATTAATTTTAAGCATATGATCTCCAGTATAATATTATATCTGTTGAAATAAATTCGTATCTATATGGAATCGCGATTGTTTAATATTACTAAATCTCTAATGCGACCTTCGCTAATACTGGCCCATTCGGCCTTCAAATTTTCTATCTCTATATTTGTTATTTTTGGGGCATGCGAAGGATTTTCTATCCATTCTTCTAAAATCGCCCTAATGATATCTGCAATAGTAGGATCATCTTTAGCAGAAAATCTCGCGCTAACATCTTCCCATCTTGTATTTGTTCTCTGATGCATCCATTCTATTATTCTTTTTATAGCGTCTTCTGGCCTCATGTTTCTAAAAGAAAGCTCGCTGTTATCAATATGCTTAATCCATGCTAAAAAGTCCTCTTCAAAATACAGCCAATATCCCCATGTCTCAATAAATTGTCTTACCGCAATATTAGCCGCAACTAGTTCAGGCACGGACAGTCGATTTTTTACAACTTCCCACATATCTCTCATATATTTATTTCTAAAACCTTCGCTGTTTGCATAAGACAGGGCAGCCCCTTTTTTTCAGCGATAGTGACCTCAAACAGAAAGTTTAATTAACTTTAAGTGTATTATACCTAAAAAGAGTATAATGCTCAAAGGAGGCCCTTTTTTTCAGCGATAGTGACCTCAAACAGAAAGTTTAATTAACTTTAAGTGTATTATACCTAAAAAGAGTATAATGCTCAAAGGAGGCCACATTGGAACTTATGAATATAAAGAAAGAA
>Ga0172375_10002731_pt1 | contig 27263 bp, 21 predicted proteins | sample LakKiv1m_FD_114537 | JGI IMG/M metagenome (GOLD analysis project Ga0172375, IMG submission 114537) | Freshwater microbial communities from Kabuno Bay, South-Kivu, Congo - kab_092012_11.1m | ecosystem: Environmental > Aquatic > Freshwater > Lake | place: Democratic Republic of the Congo...
ATTCATTGGCTTTCTTACGGGAAAATTTTTGACGAAACCGGTGGAACTTCAAGATATGAAAAGATCGAAGAATTTTCCCGTAAGAAAGCCAATGAATTGGGAATAAACCTGGATGAAAGTTTATCATGCGACTATATCAGGCATATTTATACGGTAAATGATAAAGATCATACCCGCTCATCATGAAGATTGAAGGGAAACGGCGGATCTGGAAAGAGTACCAGAAAGAGATCGCCGGGGATCATTATTTTTATGTACGGAGTTGTGTCCGGCAGAATTTTTTTCCTGGTTCCGAAAAGACATTTCTGCGAATTTTAAAAGAGGTACTTGACAAGGATATATATGAAAATCCATCCCATACTACCTGTTCCGGTATAGGCTACCATAGCGATATTGTCCGCTTCGAAACTTCGATGACCATGGTTGCAAGGCAATTTGCCCTTATGACCGAAGCCGGATATAAAAACCTGGCAACTTCCTGCATTACCTCTTTTGGTCTTTATACTGAAATCCTTGAAACATGGCATCATTTCCCGGAGGTGGAAGAACGTGTCAGAAAGCATCTGAAAAATGCGACGGGCCGGGAATTCGAGGTGCCAGATAACCTTTCGCATGCCAGTGATATTATCTACAAATTCAGAAATGAAATTGCCAGTAAAGGTAAATTACGTCTTATCAACCATATAACCGGGAAGCCTTTGAGAGCGGTAGAACATATCGGATGTCATTATTCAAGGATGTTTCCAATCAAAGGAATCGGAGGTGCGGAATATCCTTATGTACTGACAGGAATGATCGAAGAATGGGGAGGTGAAGTGATCGATTACCCTGAAAGAAGGCATTGTTGCGGGTTCGGGTTCAGACAATATCTCATTCAGGCGAACCGTGGGTATTCTATTGCGTGCTCGAAAAAGAAATTTGATTCCATGCGTCCCTACAAACCCGATTTTATTCTTACTAATTGCCCCGGATGCCCGATGTTCCTCGACCGGTGGCAATATGCTATCAGTGAAATGGAAGGAATCACTTATGGTGAAAACGGATTTGGCATACCGGTTCTGACTTATGAGGAGCTTGCTGGTATGATCCTTGGATACAACCCGTGGGATCTTGGATTACAGGTTCACCAGGTTCCCGTTGAACCGCTTCTTGATAAAATCGGGATCCCTTATGATCAGTCATCAAAATTTCTGGGAAAAGATGGTAAATTTATTGGCAAACCTGCCTCCCCGGCATTTTTAAAATTTTTGTGATATGTCCCGGGAAGTGATTGTTATTGGTGGTGGAATAGCTGGGATTACAGCTGCATCTTCTCTTTCTGAAAGCGGAAGTAGAGTGACACTCCTTGAAAAAGAAAAATATATTGGAGGTCATGTGAAGAAATGGGATCGTTTATTCCCTTCCTTTCGTCCTGCAAATGAAGTTCTCGATTGGGCTGAAAAAAGTATGAGCTCTGATATTGAAGTACTGAAAGAGGCGACAATCACTAGTATTAAACGCGAAGGAGATAAATTTACCGTTTATATTCAAAATGATGAACCGGTTACCGGAAAGGCGATTGTACTTGCGACAGGTTATGAACTTTTCGATGCCAGGAAGAAAGAAGAATATGGTTATGGAATTTATGATAATGTTCTGACTTCGGCCGATCTGGAAGCAATTTTCAGGGAAGGGAAAAAAATTGTCACTGCAGATGGAAAAACTCCCCGGCGGGTTGGGATAGTTCATTGTGTGGGATCAAGGGATGAAAAGGTCGGCAACTTGTATTGTTCAAAGGTGTGTTGCGTTACTGGCGTTAAGCAGGCAATTGAGATCAAACAGGTCCTCCCGGGTACCGATGTGTATGGATTTTACATGGATCTCAGGATGTTTGACCGCCATTTTGAGGAGCTCTATTTTGAAGCCCAGCAAAAATGGGGAATAAATTTCATCCGGGGCAGAGTTTCCGAATGCGCAGAAAATGAAGATCGTTCGATCCTGATCAAGACTGAAGATACCCTAACCGGCAAGCCCCTTAAAATGACAGTTGACGTGCTTATCCTTCTGGTCGGATTTATTCCGTCGGTGGAAACGAACAAGCTTGCATCAATGCTTGGGTTGCAAACAGGGGATGACGGTTTTTTATTATCAATGGATGAACATACTCAGGACAATAATACAGCAATCCCGGGTGTATTCCTGACGGGTGCGCTTAAAGGACCTACAAGCATAATTAATTCCATTGCCGATGCAAGATCAACAGCTCTTCAGGTGCAAGTATATTTAAAATCTATCGGATAAATCTTGAAACAATTCGGTTATACCATTCTGGAGGACCGGTCGATTGATATCGATCGAAACGACCAAAGGATCCGGGAGTTCCTGTCGCTGAATGATCCTTCAATAAACGCCTGTATTGGTTGCGGAAGCTGTACTGCAACATGTACGGCCGGTCATTTTGTAGATTTTAATATCCGGAGGGTTCATACCTTCCTCAGAAGGGGTGAGGCGCACCTTCTTAAAGAGGAAATTCAAAAATGTATGTTTTGTGGAAAATGTCAGCTTATATGCCCGAGAGGAGTTAATATGCGTAACCTGATCATTTCCATAAACAGCGCCATAGAACGTATGGGATGATAAACTTTAACTTATTTATACTTCCTTTTTTTTTAGGACTCATTTATTTAATTGTAGTCGTTGCCCGTAGCTGGTACCAATGGATAAAAGCATTACCTCCTATTGATAAGGTTAAGCTTGCCTCAGGTCTCCGAAATCCAAAACAAATTGTGACTATCCTGTATGAAATATTCATGGAGGGACTGATTCACCGGCGTATGTGGAAGCGAAACCCACTAATGGGATATATGCACATGACTTTTGCACTTGGTTGGTTTTTACTGATCGTTATGGGAAACCTTGAAAGCCGTATATACAGCGGAACCCACCTGAATGCGCCTTATTATCCGATCTTCCTGAAATTTTTTATCCATGATAAACTTGTCTTGTTTTTTGAGACTTATACCGTCCCTGCCTTTTTCAGGTTTATGATGGATTTTCTGCTGTTATTTATACTTAGCGGGCTGGCTCTGGCCATTATCAAGCGTCAGTATTCAAAATGGTTTGGAATAAAGCGAAGCCCCGAACATCATTTCACAGACACAATAGCCCTGATATGTTTATGGCTGATTTTTCCCCTGCGTCTTTTTGCGGAAAGCTATACGGCTGGATTTTTCGATGGCGGAGGTAGTTTTATGACCCAACCTCTTGGTAACTTTCTGGTCAGAATTACACCTATACCTGCAGACTATATGGCCTATATCCTTTGGTGGGCATATTCACTAGCGCTGGGACTTTTTTTCATTATGCTGCCTTATTCCCGGTACATGCATATACCTTCGGAATTGTTACTGATCATTTTCCGTCGCTGTAATATTCAGCCTAAAAAATGGTTCTCCAGTTTCTCAGACGTTGAACTGCATTCCTGCTCCAGGTGTGGGATCTGTATCGATACCTGCCAGTTGAATGAAGCCGGGATAACCAACAGTCAGGCAGTATATTTCATCAGGGCAATGCGCGACCAGTTTGTCAGAGAAGAGATTGCATTAAATTGCATGTTGTGTGGCCGTTGCCAGGAAGCCTGCCCTGTTAAGATTAAAACCGATTCGCTCCGGCTGATCAAACGAAGGGAATTCAGCGCCAGTCATGTCTCCAGGTTTTCCTATCTGGAGGATGGAACTCCTTTGCAACGCGAAGTGGTGTATTTTGCAGGCTGTATGTCGCATCTTATCCCTTCAGTTACCAATGCTATGACAGGTATTCTCAGCAAGGCAGGCATTTCTTATGTTTTTCTTGATAAAGACCGGAGCGTCTGTTGCGGACGTCCTCTGATATTAGATGGGAAAAACAAACAAGCCAATGAGCTGGTTGAGTTCAATAAGCTCCTGATCCGGCAAACCCGGGCCAAACTTTTTGTTACATCCTGCCCGATTTGTTACAGGGTTTTTCGTGAAGAGTACAACCTTCCGATTCATATTCAGCATCATTCCCAGTTTTTATTAGACCTGGTCAAAACCGGAAAAATACCGTTGCAAAGTTCCTTAAAACGGGTTGTATATCATGATCCCTGCGATCTCGGACGCGGGTGTGAAGTGTATGATGCCCCACGTGAATTGCTTGGAAAAATTGCCGAACTTGTCCCCAACGAGGAGGAAAAACAAAATGCCTTATGTTGTGGCGGAAGTCTGGCGATATTGTCATCAAGCCAGCAACAGCGTGATATTGTTACCAAAGAAGCACTTAAAATCCTGCTGAAAGATGAACCCGATATATTGGCTACTGCATGTCCATTATGCAAGAAAACTTTTGCTAAACAATCAAAGGTGAAAGTGATGGATCTCGCGGAGTTAATTCATGCTTCAATCCCAATTCCGGTTAATGCCATTTAAAAATTCTCAGGCCTGTTACAAAAAACAGGGATCCGATTCCCGACAGGATTAATAAAGGCATTGCGACCTCTGTAAAACCAGCTCCCTCAATAAATATACTTCGGATGCCATCGGCCAGCATGGTCAGGGGAAATAGTTGAATCACAGGAACGCTCCAGTCGGGGAAATTATGATAACTGAAAAAGACTCCGGAAAGAACCATCATAGGCATGCTGATAGCGTTGATCAGTCCATTCCCTACCTCGGTCTTTGAAGTATGGGAGGAACTAAAAATTGAGATGCCGGCAAATGCTATGTTTCCGGCAACAAACAGCATTATCAAGGCCGGCAAGTTTCCCTGAATAGTTATCCCGAACACCGCATAAGCAAAGAGAAAGAGAAGAGAAGCCTCGACAAAGTTTAAGGCCATCCGGACGGTGATAAGCGAAATAAGAAAGTTCGACCGCTTCATGGGAGTCGCCACCATCCTCCGCAATAATTTTTTCGCCCGGGTTTCAATAATAGTATAGCTCACGCCCCATATGGTCGACATCATAACTCCCATCGCGATCAGTCCCGGCACCAGAAAATCAATATAGCGGGTACCACTGACAGTCAGTGGTTTGATTTCTTCACCCGCGCCAACAACACTTTTTACGGGGTCATCCAATATCTTTGAGAGTTTTAAATAGGTAAGCTGGGCATCGGGGTTTTTAGGATCAAAATGATATTGGACTTTCCCCATGTTCTCATCCAGAACTAAATTCAAGTTTCCCCGTTTTAAAAGAACCATAGCCTTAGTCCAGGTTAGATCACTGAAAAGAAAAATAGTATTTCCCAGTTTATCATCCTTTACAATAAACCTCCTCAGAAGAGTTCCATCCTTGGATTTTTCGAGGGTGGCGCCGTTATTTTCGAAAAATGACCTGAGAATAGAAGTACTGTCACCCGGAGTTCTTACCAGGTGATTTTTCCCGATAACGGCAATATTTACTACTATATCCTTTTTGCTCATAAATGCAATCCCTAATCCGAGTGACATGAGAATAGGAAAAACTGTTCCCCAGAAAAGCACACCTGGTTCACGGATGAGTTCCTTCACATTTGCCATGATCAGGTGATAAAGCTGGTTGTTATGTAAACGGTTATTCATTCAGATGACGCCCGGTTAAAGAAATAAAAAGATCATCCAACGTTATTTTCCTCGTTTCAACCGGCTTTATCGGTATATCGTTTTGAGAATCACCAAGTAACTCATTCAAAGTACCTTCTTTTAAAACTTTCCCATGATCAATAATAACAATATAATCGCATAGCTGCTCTGCCTCCTCCATATAGTGCGTTGTAAGAATTAATGATGTCAGGGATTGTTCTTTTAGCTTATTTAGTATCGACCAGACTTCGCGTCGCGCATTGGGATCGAGCCCTGTGGTTGGTTCATCAAGTAAAAGGATCTTTGGACTGTTAAGGAGGGCTATTCCAAGAGCAAGCCTTTGCCGCTGTCCGCCCGACAGATTAACTACATACGATTTCCGTTTCTCCTCCAATCCGATAAGATGTATGACCTCCTGGCATCGATCTTTACCAATTGCAAAGAAGCTGGCAAAAAGACGCAGGGTTTCCCAAACTGTAAGTTTATCAATGAACCTTGTTTCCTGAAGAGAAAGGCCAATGATACGCCGGAGATACAGTTCATTTCCCTTCCATAGCCTGTTTTCAATGGTAATCTCACCTTTATCGGGATTTTGCATTCCCTCGATCATCTCCACCAGGGTGGTCTTCCCGGCGCCATTCGGACCAAGGATTGCCACGAATTGTCCTTGTTCAATCCGAAGGCTTATTCCCCTGATTGCCTGTACCGTTTTAAATGATTTATATACCTCTTTAACTTCTATGACCGGAGTATGATTCATTATTTCCCAGATTTTCTTTCCACCGGGCTTCCAACACCCGGTATGGATATCGTGTTATCAGCTGGTAAGCATTGTGGCATTTAGTCTTATGAATCTTTATCCCCTGTGAAACACTTACAAAAGCAAAAATTTTTTCTCCCGGTACCGGGCTACAGCACCTGGCAAAATGATAATGGATGGAACGTATAGCGGGATCGATAATCACAAAATCTTCCTTACCGGTCAGCACTTCCGATATCCTGGCAGGAAAACTTTCTTCCTGCTGTTGTGGTACAGTTGAAACAGATTCCGGCAAAACCAGAACCTTTTTTATCTTTGCAGGATCTATCTTTCCTTCTCCAAACTTTTGATACAGGTCTAGAATATGTTCACATCCGAAGGCGCTGATCAGCTTATTAATAACAGGATCAGTAAGTTCTTTACCAAGTTGACTTAGTTTATTTCTGATTATCTCCTTCCCCCACTCTGCATCTTTATATATCTCCATTTTCAGGGCATGTTTGACCCTGGCAATAGTGCGGGGACTTTTAAGAATCCCGAGCCAACCGGGATTCGGTTTTTGATTTTTGGAATTCATAATTCTGACAGTATCCCCATTCTGAAGGATATGTTTAAGCGGGACCATTTTCCCGTTCACTATTGCACCTGTACAGGTAAAACCTATCTGTGTATGAATCTCAAATGCAAAATCAAGGACAGAATAACCCGCTTTCAGTTTCTTTAAATCTCCTTTCGGAGTGAAAATGAATATCTCATCCGAATATAGTTCGCGTTTATCGCCGGAAATTGGTTTTTCATGACCAAGTTTAACCGGTTTCGCAAGCATTTCCCTGATTGAGGCATAAAGAGTAGTCTGCATTTCCTTTTTGCCGCCGGTTTGATATTTCCAGTGAGCCGCATAGCCCTTTTCAGCAATATCATCCATCCGTCTTGTCCGGATCTGCACCTCCACCCACTTTCCCGACGGACCAACAACCGTTGTATGAAGTGATTCATACCCGGTTGGTTTCGGGAATGAGGTCCAATCACGCAAGCGTTTTGGATTTGGGGTATAAATATCCGTGACCAAAGAATAAACTTTCCAGCAATCCGACTTTTCACTTTCAACCATATTGTTTAGGATGATCCTGATTGCGAAAAGGTCATATACTTTTTCGAATTCCACCTCTTGTCGTTGCATTTTCCTGTTTATGGAAGAGATAGATTTTACGCGACTTTTCAGCTCACAATCAAATCCGTTTTCTTTTAAGATCAGTTCAATCGGTTGCATAAAAGTTACGGTATAACGGTCGCGATCCTTCTGGGTCTCGCGGATCTTACGTTCAATTTGAGAATATTTCCCTGGCTCGGTGTATTTTAAAACACGGTCATCCAGTTCGGTCTTGATGGTATAGAGACCAATCCGGTGAGCTATCGGAACATAGAGTAACGCAGTCTCTTCAGCTAATAAGGATTGTTTCTCTTCCGGGTAAAGTTCGATATGTCTCATCTCATAGATACGCTGTCCCAGACGGATCAGAATTACATTTATATCGTCTGATAGAGTAAGCAATAATTTGATGAAATTCTCGGCGTTGGTTCTATATAGCTTCGTATCGAGATTATCAATCTTCTGAAGTCCGGTAATCAGTTTCCAAACATGTGTACCAAAATCGCTTTCAATTATTTCTTTGCTGATTATAGAATGATCATAAAGGCTTTTAAGAAAAAGGCAAATAACCGCCTCTCCCATAAGATATATCTCTTCCAACATTATTCTTGCAACAGCTAAAGCCTGATTAACCCCGGTGAAGTTCCCATCCTTCTTTGTCTGGTTGCATAATAATTGGAAGGCTTTCCGGATAAATTCTGAGTCCTCATCAAGACGTCCTGAAGAAATGAGTTTGTTCAGTTCTTTTTCAACCTTTACAATATCAGCATCTTCTGTCATTACACCGTTAATTTTCGAGTTGCAAAGTTACAAATTAGAATTATTCTTAATTTAGTAGGCTTTTATATTACTGCTATTCATTATCGAGCTTCTTCTATTATTCAGGATTATTCAAACTTGACGCATGTTTCGGATTGAAAGTAAAATTGACACAAAGGGAGCAGATTTTCTCCGGAATAAAGAGGAGTTTGGGAAGCTTCTCAGCACTTATAAGGAAATGTTAGCAGCCATACGGAAAGGTGGTTCAGAACAATCAGTCAGGCGTCATAAAGAGAGGGGAAAATTATTAGCACGGGAGAGGATCGACCTGGTACTCGATAAAAACACACCATTTATTGAGCTTTCTGCTTTTGCTGCAAACGGACTGTACAACAACGAATTCCCTTCAGCAGGCATTGTTACCGGTATCGGGGTGATCCATGGCAAGGAAACTATGATCATTGCCAATGATGCGACAGTCAAGGGAGGAACCTATGTAAAGGAAACTATTAAAAAGCATGTCAGAGCCCAGGAGATAGCGCTTGAAAACCGGCTTCCCTGTGTATACATGGTCGATTCAGGCGGCGTTTTCTTACCTGAGCAGGCAGATGTGTTCCCGGATAAATACAATTTTGGCAGATTCTTTTTCAATCAGGCTAAACTATCTTCAAAAGGAATCCCTCAAATAGCTCTGGTTATGGGATCCTGTACTGCAGGAGGAGCTTATGTTCCGGCCATGAGTGATGAAACCATCATTGTTCGTAACCAGGGAACAATTTTCATCGGTGGACCACCTCTTGTCAAGGCTGCAACCGGTGAGGAGGTCACGGCTGAGGAACTGGGGGGAGCAGAGGTGCATACTTCCATTTCCGGAGTTGCCGATCACCTGGCTGAAAATGACACCCATGCCATCCAGATATGTCGTAATATCTTTGAATCCATCCAGCGTCGTGAATATCAGAAACTGGAAACCAGTCCTATCCAGGAACCTTATTATGATCCTGAAGATCTATATGGTATACTGCCGATTGATTTCAGAAAACCTGTAGATTCACGCGAAATCATTGCCCGCATTGTAGACGGAAGTCTTTTTCATGAGTTTAAAGCCAGGTATGCCCCTACCCTGGTCACCGGATTTGCAAGGTTAATGGGATATCCTGTCGGCATCCTGGCCAACAATGGTGTACTTTTTGGAGAGACTGCATTAAAAGGTGCCCATTTTATTCAGTTGTGTACATCACGTAACATTCCAATCCTTTTTCTTCAGAACATTACCGGTTTTATTGTAGGGAAAAAATATGAACGGGAAGGGATTGCACGAGACGGGGCAAAATTTGTTCATGCGGTTGCAAATGCAGATATTCCAAAGTTTACCGTGATCTTCGGTGGGTCTTTCGGGGCAGGAAACTATGCAATGGCAGGACGGGCCTATGAACCAAGGTTTCTATTTATGTATCCGAATTCCAAGATCTCTGTAATGGGAGGGGAACAGGCGGCAGGGGTTCTGACTACCGTCAAGGAAGAACAACTTAAGTCGATGGGAAAACAGTTTACCGATGAAGAGCGTGAACGCTTACGCCAGAACATTCTTAAAAAATATGAAGAGGAAGGATCGGCATACTTCAGTACAGCACGCCTATGGGATGATGGAATCATCGATCCAGTAGATACCAGGAAAATATTAGGACTCGCTATCGCCATCTCTCAAAATAAAGTATACGGAAGAACCCAGTACGGCGTATTTAGAATGTAACTTAATGAAGAACTATCAAAACATCGAAATAGAGATCCTTGACCAGGTATGTACTGTATGGCTGAATCGTCCTGAAAAACATAATGCTTTTAATGAAACGATGCTCCTTGAGCTGACCGATTGTTATGAAAATTTCGACAATGAGGATATCCTTTGTATTGTATTACGCGGACGGGGTAAATCCTTTTGTGCCGGTGTAGATCTTAACTGGCTGAAAGACGGTGCAAAAAATGATTTCGAACAAAATTACCATGAAAGTCTTCTCCTTTCAGAATGTTTTTATTCCATTTATTCCTGTGGAAGGCCGACCATTGCCCTTGTACACGGATCTTCGGTGGGCGGCGCCAACGGATTACTGGCAGCCTGCGACTTCGCATTTTGTACTGATGAGACGGTATTCTCACTCAGTGAGGTAAAGATCGGTATCGTTCCGGCATGTATTTCTCCATACGTTATCAAACGGGTGGGTGAATTTGAGGCAAGGGAACTGATGCTTACCGGCAGAAGGATCAACGGGAAGGAAGCGGAAGCATTTCACCTGGTGAATAAATCAATGCCTGCTGAAATTTTGGATGAAAAGTTAAGTGAAACGGTTACTCTTTTGAGAACAAGCGGACCAAAAGCTATGGGTCATTGCAAGAACCTTATCTTTAACGTAAGTAACAATCTTACACTGGAGGAAGCGTATGATTTTACCGCTAAAATGATTGCAAATATCAAGATCAGTGACGAGGGACAGGAAGGAATGACTGCATTTTTAGAGAAACGTAAACCGGGCTGGATTAGATGATAAAAAAACTGTTAGTTGCCAACCGAGGCGAAATAGCCGTCAGAGTGATTCGAACGGCAAAAAGGATGGGTATCCGGACAGTTGCCATATACTCTGAAGTGGATCGTGATTCCTTACATGTCGGGAAAGCAGATGAAGCATACTGTATCGGTGAAGTTGAACTCCGCGATACCTACCTGAATATTACAAAGATCATTGAAACGGCAAAAACCTCCAATTGTGATGCCATTCATCCGGGATATGGATTCCTGGCCGAGAATCCGGCTTTCGTCAACGCCTGCGACAAAGCCGGCATTATCTTTATCGGGCCGAACGTTAATTCCATGCAGATCATGGGTAATAAGATAGAATCCCGGGAATTTGTAAAAAAAACCGGTGTACCGGTCACGGCTGGAATTACAGGATCAAAAGAGACTCTTATAAAATCCGCCCATAAGATAGGTTTCCCTGTCCTTCTTAAAGCAGCCGCCGGCGGCGGAGGTAAAGGGATGCGTATTGTCGAGAATGTGGATGAACTAGAGGAAGCGATTGAATCGACGAGCAGACAGGCGAAGGCATATTTTGCAGATGAGTCCGTCTATATCGAAAAATTCATCCATGAACCCCGTCATATCGAAGTTCAGATTCTGGGTGATAATTCCGGCAACGTAATCCATCTGTTTGAAAGGGAATGTTCCATTCAGCGCAGGTACCAGAAGATTATTGAAGAATCTCCATCTCCAACAGTAACGTCAGAGATGCGTCAGAAGATATGTGAAGCCGCAGTTAAGATTGGAAAGGAGATTAACTACAACAATGCCGGCACCATCGAATTCCTGGTCGATAAATCTCTCAATTTTTATTTCCTTGAGATGAACACCCGGATTCAGGTAGAGCATCCGGTTACTGAACTGGTTACCGGGATAGATATAGTGGAACAACAGATCCTGATTGCTTCCGGAAACAAATTAGCTCTAAAGCAGAAAGATATCCGCCAACATGGCCATGCAATCGAATGCCGGATTTATGCGGAAGATCCATCTCGTAATTTCCTGCCTTCTCCGGGAAAGATGACCCTATATAAAGAACCGGCAATGTCAGGTATCAGGGTTGATACTGGAATTACCACGGACGCGGAGATAAAAAGTTTCTTTGATCCTATGATTTGCAAACTTGTTATCTGGGATGAAAACCGGGAACAAGCGAAAATAAAAATGGAAGAAGCGCTCGGTTCTTATTTCATCCATGGAATTAAAACCAACATCAGTTATCTTAAACAATTGATGTATAGCCCGGAATTCGGCGCTAATTCCATTTCGACCCGGTTCTGCGATGAACATACGGAACGACTGATTTCAGAGATAGAAGCTGAGAAAGAAATGATCCCGAAATATATTCCGGTTATCGGATATCTCCTATCGTTTATAGGTAACGGTGATCTTTCTTCGGGTAGTCCGACCAATCAGGTTAACCTTTGGGAAACCATCGGATACTGGAGAGATCTGATGCTGATCAGAATCAGTCTTGATGAAGTGGAATTGACGGTACAGATTCCAAAATATACAGACAACCATTTTCTCTGCCAGATTAATGGAAAAACGCACGAAGTAAGAGAATGGAATTGCAAAGCAAATTGTGTAACGTTTTTAATGAATGGACAAAGCCATTCTATCTTTTTCTCAGAAGATAGCATGGGGCATACCTTTTTAAGCCTGAAGGTTCATTTATTCACCCTTAAGAGGTTGGATACGCTGATTGAGACAATTTCTCCGGTGGGTTTTGAGTACTCAGCAGGAGGTAATAACCATATTACCTCTCCGATGCCCGGTAAGGTTATTAAAATCAATGTTCAGGAGGGAGATCAGGTAAAAAAGGGAAGTTTGTTGATGATCATTGAGGCCATGAAAATGGAGAATATGATACTTTCACCATTAACTGGGAAAGTCGGTAAAATTAATGTTTCCGTTAATGACCGGGTAGAAATATGCAACCCTCTCCTCCATCTGATCAAAGAGACGGATTGATAATAGAAATTCTTTATTTAACAGATATTAAGTATGAATAAAGTCGTGAAAAATGCCTATGATGCTATTCAGGGGATTTCGGACAATGCCACTATAATGTTTGGCGGATTTGGTTTGTGCGGTATCCCCGAAAACTGTCTCAAAGCGCTTGCGGAGACCGATATCAAAGGCCTGATCTGTATTTCAAATAATGCCGGAATTGATGATTTTGGTCTTGGGGTTCTCCTCAGGAAACATCAGATGAAAAAGATGATCGCTTCTTATGTTGGAGAAAACAAGGAATTCGAACGTCAGTTGTTAAGTGGTGAACTCGAAGTGGAATTAATTCCCCAGGGGACCCTTGCAGAAAGGATCCGGGCCGGTGGTGCAGGTATTCCTGCCTTTTATGTTCCGGCAGGTTATGGAACTGAGGTTCAGCAAAGTAAAGAAGTGAGGGAGTTCAACGGAAAAATGCATCTTCTCGAAACCGGAATGACTGCCGATTTTGCGATTGTCAAAGCCAAAACCGGTGATACCCATGGGAATCTCATTTTCAATAAAACGGCAAACAATTTCAATGCAGCAATGGCTACCGCCGGTAAGATTACAATTGCAGAAGTTGAAGAGCTGGTGCCCTTTGGTGAACTGGATCCTAATCATATTCATATTCCGGGAATATATGTTCAAAGGATCTTCCAGGGCACAAACTATGAAAAAAGGATTGAGTTCAGAACTACAAGCAGTTAATTAATCTCTCAATATTTCAAACTATGGCCTTAGATAAACATGGTATTGCAAAACGGATTGCCCAGGAACTCAAAGACGGGTATTATGTCAATCTGGGCATCGGCATTCCGACATTAACCGCTAATTATATTCCGGAGGGGATGGATGTCACCCTTCAATCGGAAAATGGATTGCTTGGTATTGGTCCCTTTCCTGCTGCTGACGAAATTGATCCCGATCTGATAAATGCAGGTAAACAAACGATCACTTCAATCCCCGGCGCTGCTTTTTTCGACTCTTCGTCGAGTTTTGGGATGATCAGGGGAGGACATATTGATCTGACCGTTCTAGGGGCTTTTGAAGTTTCTGAGAACGGGGATATCGCGAGTTGGAAGATTCCAGGAAAGCTGGTTAAAGGAATGGGCGGCGCAATGGATTTGGTTGCTGCAGCTAAAAACATCATTGTGGCAACCACCCATGCCGATAAAGACGGGAAATCGAAGTTGCTTAAGAAGTGTACGCTGCCATTGACCGGCGTGAATTGCGTTAAACGGATTATCACAGATCTTGCGGTTATCGACGTTACTGCTCATGGATTCAGGCTTGTGGAAAGAGCGCCTGGGATCAGCATTGATGAGATCAAAAAGGCTACCGAAGGAACATTAATCGTTGAAGGTAACATACCGGAGATGAAGCTATAAAGCATCGCTTAATGAACTATCCAAAAAAAGTGACCATCGGCGACATCACTGTCAGGGATGGTTTTCAGCATGAAGAGAATTTCATACCGACGGAAGCGAAAATCTGGGTTGCTGAACAGTTGATCCTCGCCGGTTTCAAACACATCGAAGTAACCAATCTCGGCAATCCTCAGGGGATGCCTCAGTTCAGGGATGCCGATGAAGTACTAAAACGTATCCGTTCGAGCAAGCTCATCGGCAACCTTACCGGTTCTGTTTCTATTACGGCGATCACGATACGTGAGAAAGCAATTGAACGCGCCATTCAGGCAAGAAAGCATGGACATGGACCTGACCGGATTTTATTAATGGTCTCAACCAGTGATTCTCATCATTATAAAAATTCCGGTCTGAGCTTGTCAGAATACTGGAAGATGGCCGAAAAATATATCCCGATGGCTCATGATGCAGGACTTAAAGTCAACGGAACCGTGAGTACAATATGGGGTTGTCCGATTGAAGGCCTTACCGAAATGGCTAAAGCCATCGAATTCACAAAAAGATGGTTTGAGATCGGGGCTGATGATGTCGAACATGCCGATCATGATGGTTCTGCCTCCCCCGACAGGGTTTACAAATATTATTCAATACTGCTCGAAGCAGGAGTTAAAGTCGAAAAACAAATCGTTCATTTCCATACCACACGGGGATGGGGATTGGCCAATGTTTTAGCCGCATTGCAGGCAGGAATGGTGAATTTCGAATCCTCGATGGGTGGTATCGGAGGTCAGCCGGCTAACTTCGTAAGCGGCGTACCGGTTACAGGAACCGGTAATTATTATTACAAAGATCCGAATATCGCCGGGCTTGTTTCCACGGAAGACATGGTTGTCATGATGGATGAAATGGGTATTGATACAGGTCTTGACATTGATAAAGTACTCGAGATCGGTCGGATGATCGAAAGGATCGTCGGACGACGTCTGCGTTCAGAATCCATCAGGAACGGAAGGATCCCGAAATCCATGAAATGATTACCCTGACTGAGTTATGAAAATCATCGAATCTCCGCGTGATGGCATGCAAAGCCTTCAAAAAATCATTTCAACGAATGATAAGGTTGAATACCTGAATAAGATTCTGAGAGTTGGTTTTGACATTGTTGAGGTAGGCAGTATCGTCTCTCCAAAATTGATCCCGCAAATGGCCGATACCCTGGAAGTGATGAGACTCCTCGATTTTTCCAACACCAAGTCCGGAATAATGGTACTTGTTGTAAACAAAAAAGGCGCAGAAACCATTTCGCAGTTTGACGAGGTTACCCACATCTCCTATCCTTTTTCGTTTTCGCCGACTTTTCTGAAAATGAATTTGAATTCCACTCTTGAAAAGTCGGTTGAAACCGTTTCTGAAATAGTGAACATCTGTGACAAGACAAAAAAACAGAATGTAATCTATATGTCGATGGCTTTTGGTAATCTATATGGCGATGATTGGAGCATTGACTTGCTTGTGCATTGGGTGAATAAATTGCATCAAATGGGTGTCACTACAATCCCTCTGTCTAATACTGCAATCGAAGTTGACGAAAAAGTTATAAGCGAAACTTTCTCCTGCCTGATTCCTCAATTCCCAACCATTGAATTAGGTCTTCATCTCCATACATCCGGACATTACTGGTTCCGGAAGGTTGATGCAGCATGGATTAACGGGTGTCGTAGCTTCGATTCCGTGATCAACGGGATGGGTGGTTGCCCTATGTCAGGAGAAGATTTATTGGGTAATCTCAAAACAGAAGACCTGATAACATTTGCAGAGAGAAAAGCAATTCCCCTGGACATTGATCATGAAGCGTTAAAAATAGCTTACAGGTCCTCTTCACAAATTTTTGTTACCTCATGAATCACGGACATTTAGAATCAAATTTTTTTCTATTTTTATAAACCAGAAAAATCAATCTAATGTATTTGACCGAAGAGCATCAAATGATTCGAAAAACGGTTCGGGATTTTGCCGAACGTGAGATCCGGCCTCTTGCACGGGAACTGGATGAAAAAGGTGAATTCTCCATCGAGTTGACCAGGAAAATGGGTGATATCGGCCTGTTTGGCCTCAGGACTCCCCAGGAATACGGTGGAATGGAGATGGATGCACTTGCATATATAATCGCTGTTGAAGAACTTGCCAGGATTGACAGTTCCCAGGCAGCTACCATTGCTGCCCATATTTCTCTGGGCGCCGGTCCTATCATGGAGTATGGTTCAATAGAACAAAAGAAAAAATACCTGCAGATGCTTTCGACCGGTGAAGCGCTCTGGGCTTTCGGTCTGACGGAACCGGACGCAGGTTCGGATTCGAGGAATACTTCGACTTCGGCAAGACTGGAGAGTGGACATTGGATCATTAATGGTTCAAAGATCTTCATTACAAACGGCGCTTCAGAAATCAATAAAGGAGCGACTGTACAGGTTGTTTCCGGTATTGTCAACGGTCAGAAAGAATTTTCCTGTATCCTCGTCGATGCAGGAACACCCGGCTTCAAGCGGGTTCCGATGCATGGTAAAATGATGTGGCGTGCATCTGATACCGCCCAGCTATTTTTTGATGATTGCAAAGTTCCTGAGAAGAATTTATTGGGAAAACGCGGTGAAGGTTCCCGCATAATGCTAAGCACTCTTGATAGCGGTCGTCTTGCCATTGCAGCAATGGGATTGGGTCTTGCACAAGGCGCTTTTGAAATGGCTCTCCGGTATGCCAAGGAACGTAAACAGTTTGGGAAACCCATTGCCCAGTTTCAGGTTAATGCTTTTAAGCTGGCCGATATGGCTACCAAGATCGAACTCGCACGTAACCTTCTCTACAAAGGCGCATGGCTGAAATCCAATAAAAAACCTTTCGCCAAGGAAGCAGCAATGGCAAAACTCTATTGTTCGGAGATAGCCAAGGAAGTTGCTGATGAAGCGGTACAGCTACATGGGGGATATGGCTTGATGAAGGATTATGATATTGAACGCTTTTACCGGGATCAGCGTCTCCTGCAAATCGGTGAGGGAACTTCCGAAATCCAGCGTATTGTAATTTCCAGGTATATAGGTTGTTACGATTAAAATCAGGATTATCTTCTCTCATCAATAGAAGATCTTCCCTGAAGATATTATGGAAACAATAATTCAAGAAGTTAAGTTCAGAGACTTTGAAAGAGAGATCATTTCACTGAGAGAGAAGGTATGGAATTACAGTGAGAAATATGTTGCCGAGAACTATTTCAAAAACAAATTCTTCGACAAGTTTGAAGATGAGGCATATCATTGGATTATAAAAAATAATGATATGGTGATAGCTTCATGCAGGCTTTCAATACATAATAATCCTGAAAATATTCCTGATATCAGGTACATAGAAAAGTTATTTTTGAAGACACTTTTACTTCCCATCGGTTCCATCAACAGACTTGTAATTGATCCGGAATGGCACGGACAAGGATTAGGGAAAATTCTTGATAATGTAAGGTTCGACAAATGCAAATCGCTTAATTGTCGCAGTATTATTGGGATCACACATGGCAAGAGATGTCAGCAAATGCTTAATTATGGTTTTACCCGGCTCTCTTTTTTAAAAGAATTTGAAGACATTACCAGTGTAAAGGGAGAAGAAATGCCTTCTCTCTTCTATAAGATCCTAAACTAGCCGTTACTTATTTTTCAGAGCTTGAAGCTGCTGTTCGAGGACATGGATCCTCGATTGGGCATCGGCTTTCTTTTTCTGCTGCGCTGCCAGGATCTTTTCAGGAGCATTACTGACAAAATTCGCGTTGTCTAACTTTTTATTTACTGTTTCAAGAAAACCACGGGTGTATGCCAACTCTTCTTTAAGTTTTTTTATTTCAGAGGTAATGTCAATATTGCTGGCAAACGGAATGTAAAACTCTGTCGAACCTACTGTGAAATTGATGGAATCTGTCATTTTCTCCTTAACATAGCCCATCTCTGATATATTACATAGCTTGCAACCCACTCCATCAAAAGTCGTATCCGGTACTTCATTATTATTCTTTTTCACAAACAACCGTACGGAAATTTTTTGGGGAATGTTCTTTTGTTTACGAATATTCCTGATGGCCATTATAACCTGTTCAACAAAATCAAATTTCCTGATAAGTTCCTCATTGTATTTATCCGGAGAGGGCATTGGAGCCACCATGATACTTTCACCCGGTTTTCTTTTACGGATATAGTGCCATACCTCCTCGGTAATAAAGGGCATAAAAGGATGCAACACACTGATCAGCTTTTCAAAAATTCCAACTGCCGCTTCATGAGTTTTATGGTCAATAGGTTGCTGATAGGCAGGTTTGATCATTTCAAGGAACCAGGAACAGAAGTCATCCCATACAAGTTTGTAAATAGCCATCAGCGCTTCCGATAAGCGGTACGAACTATAGAGCGAGTTAATATTCTGCATGGAGGCATTGACAACGGCATTGAACCAATCAATGGAAACGAGGTTCTCACCGGGTTGTGGTAAATCCTTATCAACTTTCCATCCCTTGACAAGACGCATTGCATTCCATATTTTATTGCAGAAGTTCCTTCCCTGTTCGATCAGGCTTTCATCGTACAGGAGGTCATTCCCGGCCGGGGAGCATAACAGCATTCCGAAACGAACAGCATCAGCGCCATACGTTTTTATAAGTTCAAGCGGTTCGGGTGAGTTGCCAAGCGACTTCGACATCTTCCGTCCCTGCTTGTCACGTACGATCCCCGTAAAATAAACATTCCTGAAAGGGACATCTTTACGGTACTCCCATCCGGCCATTATCATCCGAGCGACCCAGAAGAAAATTATCTCGGGTGCCGTTACCAGGTCGTTCGTTGGGTAATAATATCCAATGTCGGTATTATCCGGATTACGGATTCCGTCAAAAACCGAAACAGGCCAAAGCCAGGAAGAGAACCAGGTGTCAAGTACATCATTATCCTGTTTCAAATCTTCCGGTTTAATTATCAGGTTCTGCCCTGATGATTTTGCAATAACAAACGCCTCCTCTCTCGATTTTGCGACGATGATTTCACCATCAGGCATGAAATATGCCGGGATACGATGTCCCCACCAAAGCTGCCGGGAGATGCACCAATCCGTTACATTTTCCATCCAGTAACGGTACATATTCTTATACTTTGCCGGGTGAAAACGTACAGTATCATTTTCAACCAGCTCAAGCGCCGGTTTTGCAAGCTCTTTCATTTTCAGGAACCATTGGACGGAAATTCGCGGCTCTATTGGTTCATCAGTTCTTTCGGAAAAGCCGACTTTATTAACGTAGTCTTCAACCTTTACCAGATTTCCCTCTTTTTCAAGTTCCTTCGTGATCTTTTTTCTGACAATAAACCGGTTTTCACCGGTAAACAACCTGGCGGCAAGACTCATTGTTCCATCGGGATTGAAAGTATCAATTACTTCGAGTTTATACTTTAAGCCAAGATTATAATCGTTAATATCGTGAGCTGGAGTGACTTTCAGGGCTCCGGTACCAAACTCCCTGTCAACATATTCGTCAAATATTACCGGTATTGCCCTGTTTAAAAGCGGCACAAGGATTTTTTTCCCCTTCATGTTCCGATAACGGTCATCTTCCGGATGCACACAAATGGCAGTATCACCAAGGATCGTCTCCGGGCGTGTCGTTGCAACCGTTATCCATTCATCAACAGATCCCTCAACCTTATATCGTATATAATAAAGTTTTGAATTGAGTTCTTTATAGATGACTTCCTCATCGGAGACTGCCGTTAACGCTTTTGAATCCCAGTTGACCATCCTGATCCCCCGGTAGATCAATCCCTTGTTATACAGATCAATAAAAACATCGATGACTGAATCGTAAAGCGCTTCATCCATTGTAAATCGTGTACGATCCCAGTCACATGAGGCTCCTAGTTTTTTCAATTGTTCCAGGATAATTCCTCCGTGCTTGTTCTTCCATTCCCATGCATTTTCAAGAAATTGTTCACGGGAGATTTTGTTTTTTTCAATTCCCTCATCCCTTAGTTTGGCAACAACTTTTGCTTCTGTTGCGATAGATGCATGATCGGTGCCGGGCACCCAGCATGCATTTTTGCCCAACATTCTTGCACGGCGAACCAGAATGTCCTGTATTGTGTTATTCAGCATGTGCCCCATGTGAAGAACCCCTGTAACATTAGGAGGGGGAATGACAATACAATATGGTTCACGCCCATCCGGTACCGACTTAAAGAAACCATGCCCGAGCCAGTATTCGTACCATTTATCCTCAACCCGTCCAGGATCGTACTTGGATTCAATCTCCATGAAAGTCAGTTAAATAAAATTAAGGGGCAAAATTAGTAAAAAACAGTCAGAATAATTTACTCCGTTTCACAAGGTATGGTAGTAACACCTGTTCAAAACCGGCATGAATATCAGTATCGACCAGATCAATATGATACTGGCCACAGCGAAGGGTAAGCTCTTTTTTAAATTGCCGGACTGCCTGTAAATATTGTGCTTTTAATCGCGAAGGAAAGACACGCAACTGTGTTCCTGATTCAAGATCGATGAATTTGTAAGGACGGTTTTCGAATTCAAAGTCCAGTTCCGTGCTCTTATCAACAACATGAAATAGGATTACCTCATGTTTATTATGTTTTAAATGTTGCAAGGCTGAAAAGATTTCATCCGGATTGGAAACATTTTCAAACATGTCGCTGAAAATGATTACCAGGGAACGCTTGTGAATCCTTTCTGCCAGTTCATGAATGGCAGTAACGACGGCAGTTTCTTTCTTTGCTTCCGGAGTTAAAAGAAGAAGGAGTTTTTCGAGTTCCGAGAAAAGATACTTATGATGAAGCGAACTTGATTTACTCTGAGAATGAAATTCAATCTTATCGGAAAAAATGCTGATCCCGGCGGCATCACGCTGTTTGCGAAAAAGATAGATTAACGCCGCAGCGATATACACGGAAAAGATGATCTTATTCGGGTTTGTAATATCGGGTTTTGGAATAACCGGATAATGCATGGAAGAGGAATTATCGATCAGGATATGGCAACGGAGATTTGTCTCCTCTTCGTAACGCTTTACATATAGCCTGTCCGTCCGTCCATACAACTTCCAATCAAGGTTCCGTATCGATTCGCCCGAGTTGTATAACCGGTGTTCGGCAAATTCAACCGAAAAACCGTGAAATGGGCTCTTGTGTAACCCTGTAATAAATCCTTCTACAACTTGCCGTGCAAGTAATTCCAGTGATGTAAACTGCTCAAGACGACCCTGGTCGATGGTTGGAGCCATCAGATATGTTTTTCGATCAGAGCTTTATAGTTGGACTTGGGCATCGCCCCTACCTGTTTATCGACAACTTCGCCTTTTTTAATAAAAAGGACAGTAGGGATGTTCCTTACTTTATATTTTGCTGTCACGGATGGATTTTCATCGACATTTAACTCCCCAGCCACAATTCTTCCATGATATTCCGCTGCAAGCTCATGAATGATTGGAGAAACAATTCGGCAGGGACCGCACCATTCAGCGGAGAGGTCTACAACTGCAAGCTTTTCAGATTGGATGATTTTTTCCTCGAAGTTCGCATCCGTTAAAGTTTCAAGCATATAGAAAAAATTTGAGTTGAATATTTTGAATCACGAAGTTAGTAAAAAACCATTTCCCCATGAAATAATCCGACGAATAAAATCAATATTATTCCGGAAGGATCCTGGCTTGAATTTCCGGGAATTCATCAAGAGAATTGATTATCTCTTTAGCATTCACGCGGTACTTTTTTGAAGGAAGTTCTATGGTAATATTTTCCACTTCATCATAAACCCTGATCTTAAGCGCACATTTCCCTTTATGTGTCTTGGCAAGTTGAGACAGATGGTCGATCCTGTCATCCGTCATTTCATCCAGGCGAACAGTAAGAACAGTTATATGGGAGAATTTTTCAGTGACTTCCGGTAACAGTAAAATGTTATTAATCCGGATAACCAGCTGGTCGGGATTATCATAACGGGATTCGATACGGGCTTTAATAAAAATATATTGTCCGTCCTCAAGTAGATGCTTCCATTTCAGGAAATCTTCTGAGAATACTGTCAGGGTAATAAAATTATAATAATCCTCTACCACGAAAGATCCATACGGTTTACCGTTTTTACCAATTTTATGGGTGGCTTCAATCACAATACCACCAAAACTAACCTCCTTCCCTTTCAAGGGTTTCAGATCCTGCTTAAGATCATCGATGGTTATATTGCAGAACTGCTCAAATTCAAGGCGATAGTAATCCAATGGATGTCCGCTCATATAGAACCCGGCAATCTCCTTCTCAAATTTCAGTTGTTCCAGTTTGCTCCATGGTCGGCATTCAGGTAATGTTATTTCTTTTAGCTGAATTTCTTCCGACTCACCAAAAAGAGATTGCTGCATGGAAGCCATGCGTGCATGATAATCTGCAGCATAACGGATGACCTTCTCCAGAAATATCGTATCATCACTGTTTTCCTGATAAAAATACTGGGCTCTGTGTGCTCCTTCGAAACAGTCGAAAGCACCGGCTTTTGCAAGCGACTCGAGGCAACGCTTATTCACGGTATGTGAACTAATTCTTCTTGTAAGTTCAAAGATGCTTGTGAATGGTCCGTTCCGGCTCCTCTCTTCAATGATACTTTGGACTGCAGCCTCACCGACATTCTTAATACCAGCCATTCCGAACCTGATCTCTCCTTTTTTATTGGTCACAAAGGTCGATACGCTCTCATTGATATCGGGTCCTAAAACCGGTATCTGTAATCGTTTGCATTCATCCAGAAAGATGGTGATTTCCTTCAGGTCATTCAGGTTGCGGCTCAATACAGCAGCCATGAACTCCGCCGGGAAATTAGCTTTGAGGTAAGCCTGACGGTAAGCTACATAAGCGTAACAGGTGGAATGCGATTTATTAAAAGCATAATTAGCAAAAGCTTCCCAATCTTTCCATATCTTATTTACTATCGATTCATCATGTCCATTTTGCTTGCATCCCTCAAAGAATTTAGGTTTAAGATCCTTCATCAGGTATTCGATCTTCTTTCCCATTGCTTTACGCAATGAATCCGCCTGTCCTTTTTTGAATCCGGCAAGGAGTTGTGAAAGTAACATTACCTGTTCCTGGTATACCGTGATCCCATAAGTGTCTTTCAGATATTTTTCCATCTCCGGGATATCATAGACGATCTTTTCCCTTCCATGTTTCCGGTTTATAAAACTTGGGATATATTCCATCGGCCCCGGACGATAAAGGGCATTCATTGCAATCAGGTCTTCGATCTTGTTGGGTTTAAGCTCCCGGAGGTATTTCTTCATTCCATCCGATTCAAACTGAAAGATCCCGGTAGTCTTCCCGTTGCTGAACAGTTCATAGGTTTTCTGATCATCCAACGGAATAGTTTCAATATCCAAATCTATCCCCTTTGACAACTTGATTATTTTCAAGGCATCATTGATGATTGCCAGGGTCTTCAATCCCAGGAAGTCCATTTTCAGCATGCCGACTTTTTCAATGTAATCGCCGTCAAACTGAGTCACAAGCAAGGGAGAGTCTTTAACCTTTAAAACCGGGATATAATCGGTTAGATCATCTTTGCCAATGATGATCCCACAGGCATGCAGGCCCGTTTGCCTTATGGATCCTTCCAGGTTTTCAGCATATTTTAAAGTTTCCGAGATGAGTTTATTGGACGACATCCGTGCAGCTTTCAGTTCAGGAACTTCCTGGTAAGCGATCTTAAGGGTAATACCGGGCCGGGAAGGGACGAGCTTACACAAACGGTTCACTTCATCAAGCGGGATCTTATGAACACGGGCCACATCACGGATCGCTCCTTTTGCTGCCATAGTTCCGAAAGTGATAACCTGGGCAACTTTATCGGTACCATATTTTTCAACGACATATTTCAATACACGGTCCCTTCCATCTTCGTCAAAATCAATATCGATATCCGGCATCGAAATACGGTCGGGGTTCAGGAACCGTTCAAACAGAAGATCATACTGTAGCGGATCAACATCCGTTATCCTTGTACAATATGCCACTACTGATCCCGCCGCAGAACCTCTGCCTGGACCAACAATGACTCCCATATCACGGGCCGCATTTAAAAAATCCTGGACAATAAGAAAGTACCCGGGAAATCCCATGTGTTTGATTGTCCCCAATTCAAAATCTATGCGCTCCCTTAGTTCATCTGATATAATACCATAACGTTTTTTTGCTCCTTCATAGGTAATGTGCCTGAGGTATTCGTCAGGATCAAAGAATCCTTCCGGTAATGGAAAATTGGGCATGATCGGATCACGGTCCAGTTTGAATACTTCAATCTTCCCGAGAACTTCCATGGTATTTTCCAGGGCTTCCGGAAGGTCGCTGAAAAGCTGTTGCATCTCCTCTTTGCTCTTGAACCATTCCTGGCCGGTATATCTCAAACGATCAATATCATCGATTACTTTTCCAGTATTGACACACAACAGGCGGTCATGTGCCTCGGCGTCAGCCTCATTTAAAAAGTGAACATCATTTGTGGCAAGCAACTTCACATTGAATTTTTTAGCCAATTCAACCAGGGCTTTGTTCACAATAGTCTGCCGTTTGAATACCTCTACATCGCGTGAAGGATCCGATGCGGGATGACGCATCACCTCAAGGTAAAAGTCATCACCGAAAACAGCTTTGTAATCAGCAATTGCCGCTTCCGCTCTGGCAATATTTCCGGTAAGGATTGCACGGGGGATCTCTCCGGCAAGACAGGCGCTTGAAACGATCAGTCCTTCATGATACCTGCGCAATAGTTCTTTATCTATTCTTGGTTTATAATAATGACCATCTACCCATGCGTAGGAAATCAATTTGACCAGGTTGCTGTATCCTCTTGCATTTTTTGCCAAAAGAATGAGATGATCTCCCTTCCGGTCGATCATATCTGTTTTATCGGTGAGTTTTCGGCGGGCGACATACGTTTCGCAACCTATGATAGGAGTGAAATCCTTTATACAGGCAGCCGATTCATAAAAATCCTTGACACCAAATAAATTACCATGATCCGTGATAGCAACTCCTTTCATACCACCTTCAACTGCCTTTTTGATTATTTCTTTGATCCTGCAGGCGCCATCAAGAATTGAATATTGTGTATGTACGTGTAAATGAATAAATTCAATCATGTCGAGAAGGGAAAAGGTCGATCGGAGTGGCAAAATTAAGTAAAATCCCCACGAAAATTTGGATGTTAATAACTAATGGAAAAGATGGGATTATTATTATATTTGTAAGAAAAATGTAAAATATGCTGACACCATCTCACTTTCATCCGATGTTGGTTCATTTCCCGATAGCGCTGATTACAGTTGGATTTCTTGCCGACCTTTTCAACCTCTTTATAAAGAAAGAACCATGCCTTTCAAAAATTGGTTATTACCTTGAGATTCTGGGAATGTTGGGTGCATTAGCAGCCTGGGGAACCGGTTATTTCCTTACCTCCTCCCTTGACGGTGAAGCCGGCCTTTTGAGAGAAAAACACGAATTGTTTGCTACTTTTACCCTTGTTACAATAATTGTAGCAACAATTGCCAGGATTGTTCTTGTTTATATCGGGAATGAGAATACAAACTACAAGTACATTCCGCTGTCTCTTTTTTTCCTGGCATTTATTTTTGTTTCCATCACCGGATATCTTGGTGGAACCCTTGTTATCGAATATTTATAAAAACATTAACCATAATACCTGTAGCTATGAAAAAATTTATTATCACATGCCTTGCATTTATATTTTGTGCAAGTTTTTCCTCAAATGCAGGAGTTGAAAAGACAATCGAGAACCTTAAAGCAGGTTTCAAAGGTGAATCAACAGCCAGCGCAAAATATGCTGCTTATGCCGAACAGGCAAAAAAAGAGGGTTTTATCCAGATTGCAATTATGTTTTCCGCTACTTCCAAAGCCGAAGCGATCCATGCCGGTAACCATAAGTCCGTTCTGGAAAAAATGGGTCAGAAAGTCGATCCGATCAAACCGGAATTTACCGTAAAGACTACCAAGGAAAATATCGAAGACGCAATAAAGGGTGAAACTTACGAAATGATAACCATGTATCCGGGTTTTATCGCGACAGCAAGATCTGAATCCGCAATAGATGCCATCAAATCATTTCGCTGGGCCATGGATACGGAAAAAAAACACCAGATAATGTATCAGACTGCACTCAACGCCATTAGTGCAACCACAATAGAAAAACTACCAAAAGTTTATTGGGTTTGTCCGAAATGTGGTAATACATTTGATGTTGTAAAGCCCGAAGCATCATGTTCCTTCTGCAGCACTTCGAGCTCGAAATATTTTAAATTTAACATGTAATTGTTAAGTCTTTTTTCTCACTCCATTTGATTACTTTTTTTGCAGAACAGGCAAATGCAGGATTGAATATCTTGCTGTTAATGATTTTCTATTAAATGCTAAACCTTTTTCATTTTTTGTGTGTCTTATTGAAGAAAAGGTTATGAAAAGTTATCAGATTTTGATAATTTTAAATAATTCAACATTCTAATCACTGAATTAGAAAAACTTACTTATATCATTGATGATTGTCAATAAATTGACGATGAAATTTGTAATGAAAAGAATTGTTAGAATTCTGTTTATTCTTCAGTGTACATTATTTTCATCCTCCTTATTTTCCCAGACCGATTATGAATTCTGGTTTGCAGCTCCGGCATTGTCCTATGAATTTGTCGCTCCAAGTCCGGTTATTATTCAGAACTTAAATCAACCCGTTGTTTTATATCTTTCTTCTTATGATTCTGAAGCTGAAGTGACTATATCACAACCTGCAAATACATCATTTATCCCTATTATCAGGAGTGTACCACCAAACAGTAATGTCTCAATCGATTTGACTCAATATCTGGATCAGATCGAAAATAAGCCTGCAAACCAGACCAATCCTTTTGGCATCAGAATATCTTCTACAAAACCTATCACCGCTTATTATCAGGTGGCAAGCATTTATAACGGTGAGATGTTTTCGTTGAAGGGAAAAAATGCACTTGGCAATGAGTTTATC